>Ga0310812_10000565_pt1 | contig 13843 bp, 13 predicted proteins | sample NN3metagenome_FD_205747 | JGI IMG/M metagenome (GOLD analysis project Ga0310812, IMG submission 205747) | Soil microbial communities from experimental microcosm in Duke University, North Carolina, United States - NN3 | ecosystem: Engineered > Artificial ecosystem > Soil microcosm > Unclassified...
CCGCCGAGGCGAATGGTGTCCGCTCGCGTGATGGTGTATTCGGAGGCCGCGGGGATCGCGTTCGGTATTATCGCTGGTTGGAGTCTCGCCCACTCAGCCACCGTCGAGCGATGGCGTGGCACGCTCACAGCGATAGGCCGGCAGGCGAATGCGAACGGTGCGGGAGGCTCGAGTACCGCGGCGACGGCTGCGACCGCGCCGACCGGCGAATTGTCGCTCGTCGTCGTCGATCGCGGCGGTAGACTCGTACGGGAGATTCCCGCGAACCGACCGTGGACGCCACGCTTCTCTCCGGATGGCCGACGGATCGCGTATGGCGCGTTCGCCGATGGTCGCGGCACGAGTGACATCTGGATCACCGATCTGGATGGCGGCACGACCCGCCGCCTCACCGACGACAACGCGGACAGCAACAATCCGCAATGGAGTCCCGACGGGGGGACGATCGCCTATTCGGCCGGCGCGCGCGACGGCAAGCATATCGTCGAGCAATGGGCGACTGGTGGTGGCGCGCGCATCGTCTCCTCGCGGCCGGACACCCAGTTCCCGACGGACTGGCTGCATGACGGCAGCGCATTGCTCGTCAGCAGCGATGCCGGAGACAACCGCTTCGACATTCTGGTGCAGCCGAGCGATGGCTCGGCGGCGCGTCCCTACGCCGCGACGCGCGCGCAGGAGACCGCCGGGCGGATCTCACCGCACACGCACTGGGTCGCCTACACGTCGAACGAGTCGGGGCGCGACGAGGTCTACGTCGATTCGTATCCGCGTCCCGGCTACCGCGCCATGGTCTCGGCCGGCGGTGGGGCCGACCCCGTCTGGCGCGGCGACGGGCGGGAGCTCTACTACTGGCGCGGCGACGCGCTCATGGCAGTGCCGATCGACGGATCGCGAGGCGGCCGGCCGCCCGTGCTGGGCGCCGAGCGCGTTCTGTTTCACTCGGCCTATGAGCATTCTTTGAATTCGATGTACGACGTCTCGCCGGACGGCCAACGCGTCGCGATCGTTCGACGTCGCTGAGACCGGCGCATCGACCGTATCACTCGGTGCACGCCGATGCCATCGGCGCGTGCGCGGCGGGTTAGATTAGGTATTGCTGGCGAGCGGCGGCTACCGCTCCTTTCCCCAGCCGCCGGCCCCGCTTGCACGCCGTCCGGCTCGCGAGAGTCGATCCGATCCAGCAGATCGTCGACGGCTGTGCCGCGAATGTCGCGGGGAGTTCATCCGACTTCCGGCCAAGGAGCAACCATGATTGGTACTGCGTGTGATCTCGCCATCTCAGCGGTGACGAGCGACGTCGGTCTCGTAGCGGAGCTCCAAACCCACCTCACGCCCGACCTCACGATCGCAGATCCGCGACTCGACGTCATGAGCGCGGGCGAGGATGTCGTGTCGCCGCTCGACGTTGAATACTCACGGCTCGCCGTGATCCTCTATCAGAGGCTCTGGCTGCACGATCCCGCGACGCGCCGCGACGAGATCGTCCTGCGCGAGCGCATCCGGAGTCATCCGAAATCGATTTGCGTGTTGATGCTCGACGATACGCCCGCGCCCCGCTGGCTGTCGACGGCGACGTTTTACGATTTGGCAACGCACGGTCGAAGCGGCATGATCGATTTCATCCTCGACGCGGCGTCGACGGCCCGGGGGTCGAAGCGTGTGCGCCGGCGGCCCGTGGAGGTCGAACCGCCGGCCCGTTGGCCGTCGCCGCCGGTGCCGTTTCTCAGCCAGCCCAGAGCACACTCGGCATTGCGCCGGGAGCTCGACGCCATCACGGGCGAGCTCGAGGGCGAGATCGAGCGCTCCCGCGCAAGGTCGCCAGAGCGACTCTTCGAGCTCCACGTGCTGCCCAATCGCGTGATCGCGCGCATGGATGATATTGCGCTCACCGTCTCATGGATCGGTGGACGCCAAGCCACGGTTGCGGACGGCCGCCTGATGGTGATCGCGTGGGGCGATGTGTCCGCGGAAATTCGCGGGATTGGCGCGTTGAAATCCGCCGCGCCGACACGCGAGCGTACGTATCTCGCGACCGGGAACACGGCCGACGAGTGGTGTTGGCGTGCCGACGACGTCACGGACCTGCCGTACTCGAGCGCGAACTTGGCCGCGGACTGGATCGCGCAAGCCGCCGTCGCGCGCGCGGGCTGAACGCGCGCCCCTCCGCGGGGGGGGGTCGAGCATTGCGAATTTGTTAATATCGGCGGTTGCGCGCGTGTGGGGCGCTCACTAAATTCGATTCGAGCGACACACGCGCCGAGCGCGTGGACATGTTCCGAATCTCCTTGGGGCCTGCCGAATTGCGAGCAGGCTCTTTTTGCGTTCCGTTCAGTCTGTCGCGCCAAGCCCGCAACGTCGCGGGCACCCCATCATGTGGGCTCGATCACGAATCTCGTTGTGTCGGCCGTTCGGCAGGGCCCGTACTCCGACACAGCGCATCTCAGCAACGGAGTAGGCATGCGTACGATTGGTAGCGTCAAGTGGTTCAACGATGCGAAGGGTTTTGGCTTCATCACGCCGGAGAGCGGCCAGCCGGACTGTTTCGTCCATCATTCGGCCATTCAAGGCGGCGGGTTCAAGACGCTCGCCGAGGGCGAGCGCGTCGAATTCGACATGGTCCAGGGACAGAAGGGCCCGGCCGCTGAGAACGTGACCAAGATGGGTCGTTGAGCGGGCAAATCGCTACCGAGAATGGAGCGGACTGGCGCCGCGCGACCGAGCCATTCGTTGGCCCGGACTCGCGGCGCGCGTCATTTCAGCTTGCGACGACGCTCGGCTTGCTGCTGCTCGTCGTCACATCGATTCACTTTGCCCTGCAGTGGTCGATGCTCGCCGCGATCTTCCTCGTGCTTCCCTGTGCCGGATTGCTCGTCCGCACATTCATTTTCATGCACGACTGCGCTCACGGCTCGTTCTTTTCCTCGCGCACCGCGAACGACGCCTGCGGATTCATCACCGGCGTGCTCACGTTTACGCCGTTTGCGCAATGGCGCCGCGACCACGCACTGCACCACGCATCCTCGGGCGACCTCGATCGACGCGGTCACGGCGACATCCCGACGCTGACGGTCCGCGAGTACCTCGCGCGATCGCCCGCCGGTCGACGCCGGTATCGACTCTTACGCCACCCGTGTACGCTGCTGTTCGGAGGTCCGATCCATCTCTTCGTTGGACAGCGACGGCGCGACAAGAGTCTCGCCTCGGGACCGAAACAGAACGCGAGTGTGTGGCTGACGAACGTGGCGATCATCGCGCTGCTCGCGATCGCCTTCGCGACGGTGGGGTGGCGATCGGTGTTGTTCGCGTATGGTCTTCCCTACTACATCGCCGCGATGGTCGGCGTGGGGTTGTTCTACGTGCAGCACCAATTCGAGGACGCGTATTGGGCGCCGCACGACGAGTGGCGATACGCCGATGCCGCGCTCCTTGGCAGCTCGCATCTACGGCTTCCCGCACCCCTGCAGTGGTTCACCGGCAACATCGGTCTCCATCACGTCCATCATATCGCGCCCCGGATTCCGAACTACCGGTTGCAGGCGTGTCACGACTCCCATCCGTTATTCGCGCGGTCGCCTGTGATGACGCTTCGGTCCAGCATGTCGGCGTTGCGTCTCTCGTTGTGGGATGAAGAGCGGAACCGCCTGGTTCGCTTTAGCGATGTCGAGCGCTCGGCGGCGACTCATCAGTCACTCGAGGCCTAGAAGTCATGCCGGAGATTCATCTTACCGAAACGGACCGCCTCGACTGGGCGCTGAAGACGTTCAAACGGCAGGTGCAGAAGTCGGGGATCCTCCGCGAGCTCCGCCGGCGCCGCCACTTTGTGAAGCCGAGCGAGGCGCGCCAGATCAAGTCGAAAGCGGCTGCGCGCGCTCGCGTCCGGGCGGCACGAGCCGCCGCACGCTCCAGCAAACGCGCTCACTGACCTCGAGTCGGCCGCGGACATCATTCCAAGGATTGTCATGAAGGAAGAGGCCATCGAAGTCGAAGGAGTCGTCGCCGAGGTGCTCCCGAGCGCCATGTTTCGCGTTGATTTGGACAACGGGCACCGATTGCTCGCGACCGCGGCCGGCAAAATGCGCAAATTTCGCATTCGCATCCTGGCCGGCGATCGCGTCACGGTTGCAGTATCGCCCTACGATCTGCAGCGCGGGCGAATCACGTTTCGTCACAAGTGAGCGCGGTGCAATCGCGGCTCACGCGACGGGGCTAGACGGCGGAGCACCATCGATTGGCTGCGCCACCACGAGCTTCTTCGCGGTGAGCTCGCGACAGAGGAACTCGATGATGTACTCCGGCGCGGTATTGATGGAGAGCTCTCGAGACGCCGCGAGCTCACGAATCGCCGAGTCCAGGGCGCTCCACAGCGGCGAGTCGCGGTGCACCGCGATGCGAGACGATTTCATGTTCCTATCCCGGCGGCGCCAATCTGGTCTTTGCCGATGGCCGCGCCCCCGAGGTGACCGAAGTACGCTTCGACGCACCACAGAATGACACGTCGTGTCACCGCGAGGCGCTGTTCGGGAGACGCGAGATCCGCTTCGTCGATGAGGCTTGTGAGAGCATCGATGATGCGCCCCGGCGAGGCGCCGGCGTGCCGCTCACTACTGACATAGGTCCACACGCCGCGCTGCAACGCGGCCTCGTCGATCGGGCGCGCGGACAGCGCGGTACTCATCACGGATCTCAGGTCACTCGCGTCCAGGATCTCCTCGAGAGAGCGAGCATCGGGATCGCGGGCATTGCGGCGAGCCATGGTGCCTCCGTCCGACGGAGCAGGCTGACCACGAATGGCTCGGGGGCCGGGCATCTCGACGATGCCGCCGCACCTAAGGGGCAGCCGACGGGCTGCTCACCAGCTTCATTGATGATAGCACGACGCCGCCAGTTACGCGAATCGCGAGCGGGCGCCGGCGGGGATCCGACGACGCACGTTCGCTCGTCTACCGCGATCCGACCAGCGACTGCGGCCAGGAGCATACCGCGACGCGACTCGTCCGTGCGAGCGTCTACGGACGGATGGTCCAGAATTGCATTCGGTATGAGAATACTGTAAACGCGATCGACCCGCCGTCCCGGGACACGGCCGGCTGTGCTTTGTCGGTGGGATCAAACGTGATCTGGGCCGGCGGGCCGCCGGAGATCGACACACCGAATACCTGAAACCGACCGTCGGTTGCCGGGGCGATGTATGCCACCCAGCGAAAATCCGGAGCAACGCCGATTCCCGAGAACCACTGCTCGCTGGTGAACCGGTGCACCAGGCGAGCCTTCCCCCCGGCGCGCGCCACGACGTAGATCGCCCGCCGATCCAGCCCTTCGGCGGCCAAGAACACGAGGCTGTCGGACGTGGCCGACCACTCCACCGCCTCGATGTCGCCAACGACCCCGTCGACCGGAACGCGGCGCGCCTCCCGCGTGACGGCGCCACGCGCAGAGTCGATCCCCACAGTGAACAGAGCGCCCCGCATCCGATACCCGTCGGGAACCTGCGAGGCGTAGGCAATCCAGTCGCCATCCGGTGACCATCGCGGCCACCCGGTTTCAGATCCGCCACTCGTGATCGGGCGTGCGGCGCTCGATCCGTCGGCGGGCTGAATCCATACGTCGTCGTGTCCGCCGGCGTGCGAGTGAAGCACGATCCAACGACCGTTGGGCGACCAGTCCAATCCCTGATCCTCCGACGTGGAAGCCCGGATCACCGTGAGCGGCGCCGTGGCGGGCGTGTTGGGATCGGAACGCACGACGCCCAGATCCTGCGCAATGTCCGGATAGCGCATGTCGTCGATGATCCTGCGCCAGCTTCCATAGGTGAGTCCGATGATTCGGTCGTCGCGACTCCACGACGGAGTCTCGGACTGGAACGTCGTCACCTGGCGCATCGTACCGCCGCCAGATGGCACTGTGGCGATGAACGTGCGGTACTCCTGCGAGCCAAACAGCACTCGACCATCCTTCGCCACGGAGGGGGCGTAGCTGTCGCGGGCGAGGTTGGTCAATCGAACCGGTGTGCCGTGCGGCATCGGCCGGACCCACAGATCGAGCGTGCCTCGCCGGTTCGGCGAAGCGAAATAGAGCTTATGACCGTCCGCCGAGAATGCGATGGGCCCATACGCGGGCATCGCATCGTCGACGCCGCCCACGGTGCCGCAGGGAAGGCTCACGCGCGGCGAGCCTTGCACCGTGATCAGGCATGCCACGGTCTTTCCGTCCGGAGTCCAGGTCGGATACGAGAGCGGCGCGTCGCTCGCCTGCACGCGTCCATTCGAGCCGTCGGCATTTCCGCTCCACAAGGTGAAACCGGTGCGGGTTCGCGTAATGCCGGCCAAGCGCGCTCCGTCGCGCGACCATGACAACTCGTGAAAACTTCTCGGATCGACGGCGGCCGAATCAGTGCTCGCTGCGCCCTGCCGGAACACGCCGGTCCAAAGCGGGCGCCGCTCTCCACTCGGCACGTCGAGCTGCCACCAACCACCGTTGCCGGTTTCATCGACCTCGAATGCCGCGACACGTCGCGAGTCGGCAAGCCACGCGACGGAGAGAACGCGGGCGTTGGCTGGCCCCAGAGCGCTCACCGGGCCGCCGGGGAGACGCATCACTTTCAGCCAGCCTCCCGATGTGTAGGCGAGCCATTGGCCGTTTGGCGACATGACGCCGATCGGATCGCGGTAGGCGACTGGGCCGAGTTGACGTGCGGCGACGACGAGCGCGAAACCAGCGGTTGTCGAATCGGTGTTTTGGGCCCTCGCGGTCACCGACAGCGCGAAGAAGGTTCCGATGCACAGTCTGATTCCATTCATCGGATAGCTCGTCGAAGGATGCTCGTAAGATGGCGAACGCCCGCTACGTCCGCTCGCCGTAGCCGCTCTCGCGTCGCCAGGCCTGTTCCTTCTCGACGAGCTCCTTCGAGAAGTTGTCGCCGAAGTCCGTGGCCTCGAACACCTGGCGGATCTCCACTTCTTCGCCGTTGCGGAAGGGCGCCCGTTTCAACCACTCGATCGCCTCTTCCTTCGATTTCACCTGCCAGAGCCAGAAGCCGGCCACCAGCTCCTTCGTCTCGGCGAAGGGGCCGTCGGTGATGGTCTTCTTGCCGCTCTTGTCAAACCGGACGCGGGCGCCCTTCGAGCTAGCCTGCAGGCCTTCCCCGGCCAGCATGACGCCGGCTTTCACCAGCTCGTCGTTGAACTCACCCATCTCGGTGAGCTCCTGCTCGGACGGCAACACTCCCGCTTCCGATTCCTTCGATGCCTTTACGATCACCATGACACGCATCGCACTGCTCCTGTAAGGGTTCCGGTCTGACTCCTACAGTCACGTCGAACGGTGACGGCCGGAATCGACATGCAGTAGAGGCCTGTCCGGAAATATGCCGGATCCTAACATCTCAGGCTGCTTCGCCGCGCTATGATACCCGCATCGGAGGATCGCTTTGCAACCAATCGCCCGTTCCACGCTCGTGAGACTCACGCTGCTCGCGGCCACGAGTATCATCGCAGCGTCCCCTGCGGTTGCGCAGAACGCCGACGTTCACGGCATTGTCTACGCCGACGCGAATGCGAATGGAAAGCGCGACGCCTCGGAGCGTGGAGTGTCGGGAGTGATCGTTTCCAACCAGCGCGACGTCGTCGTCACCGACTCGCTCGGACGTTTCGAGATTCCGACCGGCACGACGGGCATCGTGTTCGTCTCGGTCCCCGACGGGTTTCGCTCCAGCGGCGCCTTCTGGCGCGCGACGACGGCGGCGCCCGCGTCCGTTGATTTCGGCCTGGTGCGTCAAGCGCAATCGCGGACGTTCTCCTTTGTGCATGCCTCGGACTCGCACATCGCTCCCGAGAACGTCGATCGCTTTCGCCGCTTCCGTCGCATGACGGACTCGCTCGCCCCGGCGTTCGTCCTGATGGGCGGCGATCTCATACGAGACGCCATGAGCCAGTCGGAATCGAACGCGCGGTCGTACTTCGATCTGTACGCGGCGGAAACAAAGTCTTTTCGCGCGCCTGTGTGGAACGTTCCAGGCAACCACGATCACTACGGGATCATCCGCTCACGGTCGCATGCGGATTCTGCGAATCCGCTCTACAATCGCGGTATGTATCGCCAGTACTTTGGTCCCGACTACTACTCGTTCAACTACGGCGGCGTCCACTTCGTCGGGCTCAATACCATCTCCCCCGACGACTCGGCGTACTACGGCGACGTCGACAGCGTTCAGGTGGAATGGCTCAAGCGCGATCTCGCGCATGTGCCCGCGGCGATGCCGATCGTCACGTTCAACCACATCCCGATGATCTCGAGCTGGACGACGCTGGTCGGATACGATGAGGATCCGCTGGTCGCGAGCCTCGCGAAGGTCAACGGCAAGAAACAATTCCGTCACACCGTCGGCAACGTGCTCGATGTGCTCGGCGCCATGCGTGGCCATCGCTACGTGCTCGCTCTGGGTTCACACATGCACGCGCCCGAGCGTTCGTCATTCGTGAGCGACGGAGTGCAGTTGCGCTCCGACGTGAGCGCGGCGATCGTCGGCGGGCAGGAGGTCGGCCCGGTGATCATCCCGTCGGGGTTCACGCTGTACACGGTTCACGACGGGAAGATCGATGCGGGGCGGTTCTTTCGGCTCGATCCGCCGAGCCCGCGGCCATAGCAGTCCCCACCGACGCCGACGGGGCCAGTGCTCAACGCTCCAGCTTGAACCCGGGATCGAGCTTCGGACGCTCGGGCGCGTTCGCCGCGAACCATCCAGTCAAATAGATCCACTGCGCCATGCGAGTCAGCTTCGGATAGTCGATGCGCGCGGGGTTGTCGCGCGGCGTGTGGTAGTCGTCGTGCAAGTTCGTCGTGTACATGAGCGACGGCACGTTCATGCGCGCGTACGGCACGTGGTCGCTGCGGAAGTACCATCCTTCCGGATGGGTCGGGCGATCCCAGATCGTGTCGAGAACGAACCTCCCGGTGAGCGCGTTGGCCTCGAGCGCCATCGCGACGAGATCGCTCGAGTTTCGGTGTGGAGGCTGAGAACCGAGCAGTGCCGCCGAGTCGGGGTTGTTGCGGCCAATCATGTCGCCGTTGAGGACTGCAACGATCTGCGAGAGCGGCACAACGGGATGCGCCGCGTGATAGCGCGAGCCGATCAGTCCCCGCTCCTCCGAGCCGTGATTGATGAAGAGCGCCGACCGCTTGCCAGGCTGTTTGACGAACGCGCGCGACGCCGCGAGCATCGCGGAGGTCACCGACGCGTTGTCGTCGGCGCCCGCGTGGACCGAGTCGCCCTCGAGCGTCCATCGCACGCCGTTCGCGTCCTGATGTGAGCTGAAGACGACATATTCGTCGCGCAACTTTGGATCCGTGCCGCGCACCACGCCGATCACGTTGACCGATGGAACCGTGAATCGTTCCAGACGGATGTCGAGCTGCACCTGCGGTTGCCTGGTCAGAGCGTCGCGCATCGCCGAGTGGACGAGGAAACCCGGCGTTGGTCCGGTGCCCGCCGGCGGCGGAGGCGCGATGCGCATGGATCCGTTTGCAGCGCGCGGAATCGCGTTGTCGACGTCATACGAGCCGCGGATTCGTGCGTCCGAGACGACCCTGAACGCGCTGTCGACGGCCGGATTGGCGACGAGGATGATGGCCGACGCGCCGCGGCGCGCGAAGCGTTGCAGCGTCCCGTTGATCGCCGCATCGGCATAGCGCGATGCGAACGTGTAGCTGTTGACGCGGATCGACGCCGGAGCGGGCGCGAGGACCATCGTCGCCACGATCTTGCCGCGAACGTCGACCGAGGTGTCAGCGGGGTTTTCGATCCACAATACAGGTCCGGACGCGGTGACCGGCACGACCGCGGTCGGAATCATGTCCTGGAACAGCGCCATCGTGTGACCGTCGATGCTCGCCGAGCTCGCGGTGACGGACACCCGGGTGCGCGTCATGTCGAACCACTGGTAGTACGAGCTGTCGGTGCCGAAGGGCTTGAGGCCGATCTTCCGATATTGCTCGGCGACCCAGACCGACGCCCGCATTTCGTCGATGGTGCCTCCTTCGCGCCCGCGCATGGCGGGTGACGCCATCTCGCCGACGTCGCGCCGGAGGTCCGCTTCACGGATCGCGGAGAACGCGGCGGGGATCTTGGGAGAGCTCGCCGGGCGGCGGACTTGTGCCGACAAGGTTGGAGCGAGAGCGATGAGGACGGCGACGAGCGCGATTCGCCAGGTACGCAGATTGTGCATGCCGGTAGTCTCGACGTTGTGCATCACGGGTTACGCGGGGTTCGGGAGAACCGGGTTAAACATACGCCCTGAACGCGACGACGCATCCGTCGTGCTGTTTCAGCAATATCATAGTGCAAAACTTGCATTTGACGCATCACGGTTCTGCAAATACCCATACGTCCATGGAGGTGGCAATCGCCGATTGCCATCACGCCGGTGCCTCATCGGACGGAGGGGTATGGACGGTCTCCTGCAGGACGTGCGCTATGCGCTGCGGACGCTAAGGAAGAGCCCCGCGTTCGTGACGATTACCGTACTGACACTGGCGCTCGGGATCGGGGCGAATCTCGCGATCTTTGCCGTCGTGAATACCGTCTTGCTGCAACCGCTGCCCTTCCGCGAACCCGAGCGCATCGTGCGCGTGTTCGATGATCTGCGCCGCGCGGGAGCCAAGAACGTCGGGATGTCGGTCCCCGAACTGTATGATTTGAGCGAACGCTCCGGAGTATTCGAACAGGTCAGCGCGATTTTCCCTTCGAGCGGGGCCTTGTCAGGCGACGACAGGGTGGAACGGATCCTGTTGATCGGCACGAGCCCGAACTACTTCGAGCTCCTCGGAGCGACGCCCGCACTCGGTCGGACGTACACGCAGTCCGAATGGGTACCGGGCTTCCTGGACGGCGTCGTCATCAGCGACGGTCTCTGGAAGCGCCAATTCGGATCCGATCCGCATATCGTCGGGCGCCGGGTTCGCGTGGATGAAGACCCGTACACGATCATCGGTGTCATGCCACCCGACTTTCGTCACCCGGCCAATACGGAGTTCGGCGAGATCGAGATGTGGACGGCGGCCGGCTTCACCGGCGATCCCTGGCCGTCGCCGCCGCAGCGCGGCGCGCGGTCTTTGCCTGGAGCGCTGGGTCGCTTGAAACCGGGACTCACGCTCGAACAGGCACAGCAGCGACTCGACGCGTTGACGGCTTCGTTGCAGCAGTCCTACCCCAATGAGTATCCCAAACAGCTGGGTTGGTCTCTTCGGCTCGAGCCCGCCCAAACCAGCTTGACGGGCAACGTGCGACCGACGCTCGTCATCCTACTCGCCGCCGTGAGCTTTGTGCTCCTGATTGTATGCGTCAACGTGGCCAGCGTGCTGATCGCGCGGTCGTCGGCACGGATGCGTGAGTTCGCGATTCGTCAGGCGCTGGGCGCGTCGCGCGGCCAACTCGTTCGGCAGGTCCTGACCGAGAGCGTGCTCATATCGCTCGCCGGCGGCGCCGCTGCCCTTGTGGTGCTCCTCGTTGCGCAAAAATCGCTTCTTGCCATGATGCCCGCGGACGTGCCACGACTCGCCGAGGTGCATGCGGATTGGCGAATGGTGGCGGTCGCGCTCGTGCTTTCGCTTGCGACGGGAGTGCTGGTTGGATTGATGCCGGCACTCCACGCATCGGCGATCGATCCCAATCGCGACTTGAGGGACGGCGGACGCACGCGTGGCGGACAGAGCCTGCGCCAAACCCGATCGCGCGCCACGCTGGTCGTGGTAGAGGTGGCGCTATCGGCGGTGTTGCTGATCGGCGCCGGGTTACTTGTCCGCAGTTTCTCGGCCGCGCTGAGTCAGAATCCCGGTCTCGATCCGGAAAGGCTTGTCGCCGGTCAAATCTGGGTGCCCGTACCGAACAATCCCAAGGCGAATCAATACCTGACTCCGGCGCAACGCATCGGGCTTGCCAGGGAACTGCTCGAACGAATCGCGCTGATCCCCGGCATGGAGCAAACGGCGATCGGCACTTCGACCGCTGTCCCGCTCCTGGGCATTGTGAACAATCCCGTCGCGTTTTCATTGCCCGACGAGCTTTCGACGCAGGAAAACGATCACGCCGCGGAGTTCGCAGCCGTGAGCGCAGGATACTTCGACGTGCTCAAGACGCCGCTGACGACGGGGCGCGTCTTCACCAATCACGACGCCGATTCTAGCCCGCGGGTCGTGGTGGTCAACGAAGCGTTCGTCCGCAGATTCTCACCACAACGAGACGCGGTTGGCCAACGGCTGCGGTTTGTCTGGAGGGGTCAGGCACAAGAAGCCCAAATCATCGGCGTAGTTGGGGATGTGCGAAATGATGGGCTGGACATGGCAGCACCACCGCGCGTGTACCAATCCATTCTTCAGTATCCCAACATCAGACTCGCCGTGTTTCTGCGCACGCGTTCCGACGTTGACGTGAAGGCGACCAAGGAAGCTCTGACGGCGACAGTACACGGCATCGATCCAGAACTTCCGGTGTTCGACGTCAGGACCATGGCTGACCTGATGTCCGCTTCGATGGCGCGGCGCCACTTCTCACTCGTCTTGATGTCGGTCTTTGCCGTGTCGGCGCTCCTGCTCGCCGCGCTGGGGGTTTATGGCGTGATGGCCTTCGTCGTCGGACAGCGCGCGCAGGAATTCGGCATTCGGATGGCCTTGGGTGCGGTGCCTCGGAATATCCTCGGGCTCGCGTTCCGTCCCGGCCTCATTCTCACCGCCACCGGAACCATTGTCGGTTTGGCGGCGTCGGTCGGCGTGACGCGACTGATGTCGAGCCTCCTCTTCGGCGTATCATCGAACGACCCGACGACGTTCGCGCTTGTGCCGGTGTTGCTGGGGAGCGTGACACTGGCCGCCTGTTTCATTCCCGCGAGACGCGCCACGCGGGTTTCTCCGATGGAGGCGCTCAAGTAGGCAACATCGGACGACGTATCATCATTCCACTACCTGACCACCCTTTCACCAAACAATCATTATATGCCGCTCCAGCCCATTACGTCCGACCGGTTGGCCAAACCCGTCGGTCCATTTTCTCCAGCTGTTCGCGACGGCGACCGCGTGTACACGAGCGGTCAGGTCGCACAGGACCCGGCCACGGGCAAGCTCATCGAGGGCGGGGTGGCGGCTCAAACGGAGCAAATCTTTCACAACCTCAAAGTGATTCTGGAGGCAGCGGACAAGTCGCTCGCCGACGTGGTGAAAGTGAATGTCTACCTCATGGACATAAAGCGATTTGCCGAAATGAATGAGGTGTATGCCAGACACTTTGTCGCTCCGTATCCAGCTCGCACCACTGTCGCCGTCGCCGCGCTTCCGCTGAGTGCGGAAGTAGAAATCGAGATGATCGCCGGCTGATGGTCCATCACTATCGCAGTTACTTGGCGATCGCCCTGCAGCCTTCGGTCCGACGCGTGTTTGCTATTTGAAAGACCTTCCAACCGTCCGGCCCCTTGCGAAGCAGGAACACGTTGACTCCGCAGGCACTGATCCCGGTTTCGCCGGGCCGCGTCAGCGTGAAATACGCCCAGAGCGAGGCGAGTTGATCGTCGATCTGCACCTTGGGGTTTTCAATCCGTTCGTCGTTGCCGGGGCCGGTGCCCTTCCCGGTGCGCTCAATGAAACCGTCGAGCGTCGACGGAGCGCCCAGTCCCGTGGGCCCGCCAACGGGCACCAGCGTGGCGCCAGCTGCGACGGTCGAGCGCATGAGCGTGGTGTCGCGGGTCCGTATCCCGTCGAGGAACGTCGTGACCGCGGCGACAATTGCGCGTTCGTCACTTTGAGCGCGCGCGGGAGCGGCGGCGAGCAGCGACGCGGCCGCGGCGGCGACGAGTACGGTCGA
>Ga0310812_10000567_pt1 | contig 13827 bp, 14 predicted proteins | sample NN3metagenome_FD_205747 | JGI IMG/M metagenome (GOLD analysis project Ga0310812, IMG submission 205747) | Soil microbial communities from experimental microcosm in Duke University, North Carolina, United States - NN3 | ecosystem: Engineered > Artificial ecosystem > Soil microcosm > Unclassified...
TAAATCTAGCAAAATAGGGTTAGTCCATGTAGTTGTGGCATTTTCATCCTGATATACAGGCTTAGGAACAGTCTTGTTAAGACTTTCGTACGTGAATATCTTGCCGCCTTCTAGGTTTTTTCCGAATATATCTGGGAAATACCAGATTGGATTAGGTTGTAACGTGTAACTAATGGTCATTATTTATTTCCTTTGATAGAAAATATACGACTTATCAAATCCGCAAGCATGTTGGATTTTAAAGATGCGTTTTTCTGAGCGGCTACTTTAGCAAATTCTTTATCCCATTCTCCGCCATGAATAAAATCAAGCGCCTTAATATTATTTTTCTGGCCACCGATATCTCTCATCATGTCATAAATCTTAGCAATCAATTCACGTGGCGCACTTGTGCTTGTTCGTGCCATCATTGCGCTTGTTTTTGGCTTCGCCATATCCAATAAATTTTCCCAAGCAAGTTTCATATCTGCTAAGTGGGCGCGGGCTTCAGGGGAATTTTTAAGATCTGCTGATAATTCTTTGTATTTATTGTTATTTGCCAATATTTTTTTGTAAAAATTGGCACCCGTTAATGCACCTGTACCTAATTTCTTTTCAATCTGTTCTCTGATTATTTTTGGTTGAGCAAGGTCACGCGCAGTTTTATAAGTTCCATTAGATGCTTCATCAAGTGCATTTACGAACTGATCTTTAATTTCTGTAGCCAATCTGGCTTGATTCTTTCTGCCGGCTTCTAAGTGCCCAGATATAATGTCGTCCATGGCTCTCTTTACAAGATCGCCTTTTAAGACACTATTGTCCGAAACCCCCTTCAAAACCTCACGGTATTCCGGTGTACTTTCTACTTTATCAATAGCATGCGAAATAAAATCATTATTCTTGAAAACATCCATGGTTTCTTTAGGAATTTCATGAGAATAAGCATGCTCATAAGCACCTTTTATAGCCTTATCTGCACCCTCATCTTTTGAATAAACTTTTCCTAGAAAATCATTTATAGATTTTTCCTGTTGCTGCAATCTTGCTTTTTCTATATTGGTTCTATGAGCCGCACTTGCCCCACTGCGTGAAAATTGACCTTCTTGAGAAGCTACATACGGATTTCCACTCGCTTCCCCGGGCGTCAATGGGGTTCCAATTCTTTTTCCAGCTTCTATAACCGGCTGAACCTCTTGTTGATTCAAGTGAGACAATGTTTCAAGGCCAGGATTTTCTTCAATTACTCCGAGCGCTTTAAGCATTTTTGGTGCACCAGCCATAGCGCCGCCACCAAATCCGGCGCCGGCAAGCGGACTCATTCCGAGCGCAGGCGCCGCAAGCGCGCCCATCCCAGCTCCAATACCAGTTCTTAATAGATTGCTGCCAACGCCCGGAGGCAATCTACTTAAGCTATTGATAATGTGCCCTAATGAAGCACCGCCGGCGCCAATTGCAAGCCCCGTGCCGGTGTTTTCATCATCTGCCAACGCCCCACCAAGAAGAGCATTTTTGGCAATATTCGTGGCGGTGGGATATTTAGAAAAGACATTTTGTGCTTTTTTGGCTAAAGCTGCCACTTGGGGCGCACTCATAGCTTCTTTCGCTAAATTACTAAGCCCTTCAATTTTCCCCAATCCTTTGAGCGCAAGTCCCGGAGTAAACCATGCAGCGGTTCTTCCTAGTTCTGCGGCGGTACTGTGAGGAGCAAAATTAAATCGCGGGAGTGTCCCAATATCTAGGCCAACACCTCTTCTAAGAGGCCATGTAAGGGCATTCACCGTTCCAGGAAGAAGATTTGCGGTATCTTCGGCAAGCCCTAATCCAAAATCTTTGTACTGATTTCCGGTGTCTCTAAGGCGCTCAGAAACGGTTCGCCGATCATTCGAAAAAGATGATTTACCAGATTTTTTATTTTCCATATCCGCATCAGGATTCCCCAGCGCCTCAAAAACATCTCTGGCCTTTTCATCATCGGGATTACCTAATTTTTCAAATACGTCAGCCATGATTAGTCCTTTATCTTACCGTTCTTTTTCAAAATCCAGTCCCTGATTTCAGATTCACTTTTCCCATATTTTTTGGCTGTTTCTTTTATGTCATCTGCGCTAAAAGTTAATTGATTCGAAGGAGCCACTTTATTTTTTAATTCGTTATTATCTCTCTTCAATTTCGCCAATGATTCAGATAATCCTGTGGCAACATTTTTATCTACACTTTCTCTAAATGTTTTTGTGAGGTAATTCCATGCTTCCATAGCCTGCTTAGGATTCCTATCCCAGGTTATGGGATTCGCAACATCGACCATAATTTTCTTTTGCATATCTGTCATATTGACACCCTCGGTTGTCATCATGAGATTTGCTGCTTGCGGAACTATTTGCGTAGTAAATATTTTGAATTTCGAATAATCCGGATTATCTTTTCCTAAGGAAGACCCAAATGCCGAAGCAGTTTGATTTGCTTTCCCCGCGGCCCCAGCGAATCTAACTACATCTGGTATCAATTCATCCCCTTTATCAAAAATAGATTGCAATTGCAGAGCAGAACTTATTTGCTTTTGCTTTGCCGCAGTCATGGTATATTTTTGAGCCACATCCAAGCTATTTCTTGCGGTAGGACTTACATTTATTGGCGTCCCGTCCGGCAGCGTATTTTTTCCATCCATAATGGCATTTGAAGCAGCATAAACCTGTTCCGGCGTAAATTGCGGATTATCTTGAGAAACATTTGATTGAAAAACTAGCTGAGCTTTATTTGCCGCACCCATTGCTGCGCCGCCTCGTGCTAGCGCATTATTTCTGGCAATGAGCGCCTTCATTCTATCAGCTTCAAATGGCAAATCTGCCTGCTTGAATTTATTAAAAAGCTGTTCTTTCAGCAATTCTTCCTGTTTCATTGGCGCAATAAATGGAAGTCCCGCATTCAGAGAATTGGTTTGTGCTTCTTGAAATCTATTTTCAAAAGGTGCGCGACTAGCTAACGCATTTTGTTCAGCTATTTGCGCCTGCATCAATCCAGCTTCAAAAGGATTTCTATTTTCGTATCTCTGAGCCTCTGCATTCGTTAATCTATTTCCGGCTAAAAGCTTGTTTAGATTTTGTTCTGCCATCGGCTGAGCATATCTGTGCTGAATTTGGCTATTCAGCAGCGCATTCTGAGATTGATTTATCGCATTAAGTCCCTGAAGCACTTGGCCACCAGGAATAAACTCTGCGCTAGGAAGTGGAAGAGCCATAAATACTCCTATAAAAACAAGCTTAAACCGCCAGCCAAAATATTGCCCCAATCAAAGTTATCCCCCTTTTCTTGGCCATAGGCCGATTCGCCCATCGGCCCCGCAAAGTTGGCACTCATATTGCTCAATGTATTGGCAGCATTGGAGCCATAATTCATCATATTGTTAAGATTCTGACCATATTGAGTATTAATTCCCAATACAGTATTCAGCCAATTATTGAGGTCTTGGCCAGCAATATCATGGGCATATTGTTCGCCGGCTTGCTGATAAGGAGTGCTTCCAATTAAACCGGCAGCACTTGCGGCGTTCGTATTGGCGCGTTGGGCCTGCCGTTGCATGAAATTTGAATAAGGAGAAGATTGATAGGAGTTCATAAGGCTATTTACGAACTGAGTCGGATCGCTCATTCGTTGGTTATAAGCCTGGTACTGAGGAATGGCGCCGGTGCCCATATTGTAAAATGGGTTCTGAGCTTCTCTCCCTTGATTGTAGAGGTTTTGGTACTGACTTTGAGCCGCCTCATAGGGCGCGCTGCTATTTCCCGTCAGGCCGCTTAAAATCGATCCTATACCCGGAAGCATAGAAGGTGATTGACCCCCATAATTTCCCATATTGCTCAAGGCATTCATCCATGAAGACATTTTGCACCATCCTTGTGTCTATACTGTCACAATCGTTTTCCAAGCGCCGCCTTCAAACAATTGTGCTTTGTTTAAATCGGTGTTGTAAAACATCTGTCCATTTACCGGTGATTGTAGCTCATTCCTTTGAGCTGTCGTCATCGGCGGTAAAAAAAATCCATTCTTGTTGATATAACTGGTCAATGTTTGCCAAGAATATTCTTGCCATGCCTGCCAATTATTAGACATCAACTTGTCTTCAACAACGGGGTCATATATGGGAGGCGGATCGAAATCGACAGCCATAACTACTCCGGCATCACTTCAAAATCCCATGAGGCGCCAATCGCCACAAACGGGATTTTGTTAAAAAACTCCAATCGAATAACCAAATTCTGGCCCTTGGGAATAACTCCAAGTTTTCGCCAATTTGTACGCCAATCATATTCGCCAGCATTTCCCATTAATCCGCGCAGACGTCTAGTAAATGACTGGCCGCTATTCTTAGATATTGACAAAAATACGACGGGATGAATTACTGTTCCACGTGTAACTACTAAGTCATTGGTGCTATATAAAATCTGGCCGCTTTCCGTAATTATACGCTGTCTGCTTTCAGTTAATAGAGGCACGGGATAAGATTTTTGATGCAATTCGATAAGATTTGGAAAAGGAGAAAAAACAGTCTGGTCAACCACTATAAATTCACCAGATTCCGTCAAAATGGGCTCTCCACTTTCAGTCAGAAGGGGGGCCGTTTTTATTATTTCCCCCAATTTCTCCTGAGCGCCTTGTCTTAACAACAAAAAGAACTTATCGATCCGTCTACGCACAAAGTTCTTTTGTTTCACACACTGAATAATCATCCGCTTAATAGCTTCGCCATTGTTGGAGCTTAGGGAAGCATCTACCTTGTACAGAATTGGCCGCTTATAATCACCATAATAATTGACGCCGTTATAAAAAATATGGGTCTGAGCAGGGTGCCTATCCCCATTTAATACTTCTTCCTCATGCCACCGTTTCATTTCATCAGAACTCATCGTCTGATTGAATACAAATGTATGATTGGCCTTAGTGAAGTTAATTCGATAGAAAATAATGCCATTTTCGCGAAGCAATATACTTCTCGCATCATCTATTTTTCCATCTCGTGCAAACTGGGCAAACGTATTATCGATAGCAACCGTACTCACGGGTACGGCTTGCGTTCCCGTAATGCGCACAACGGGCCCCAGGCCGTCTTTGTCCTGAGAGAGGAAAAAGAGCATATCAAAGCCCGCTACGATACTTCCGCTATTCGGAGAGCCTAATTCAATCAAGAGGGCATTATTTCGACGAAATGGAAGGGCCGTTCCTTGTCCTGCATTTTCCCAGACTTCCGTGAAGTTCTGTGAAAATAGGAATAGACGCCTGTGTAGAGTCCAGCACGCCACGATTGTCCCTGGATGTGCTGTAATGGCGCCCCGCTGCAATTGGCCGTCTGAGGTGATTGTTTGCGTTCCTGTTCCATTGCTAAGAAGGTCAATATAGATGTTGTTGATAGCATTCATGTAGGACGTAGCCACTCGAATAGTGGTAGGGCTTACATTGATTGCGTAGTAGGTGTCACCAGAAACCAATGGCGATGGCAATGTGACGGTCGTTGAAACGCTAAACGGGACGCCCGTAGCATAATTGGCGGTAGTTGCCATGGTAAGTAAATCTGTACCGCTGTCTGCAGTGAATGTTCGGCTATCGCCCCCCCATACAAGTCCCTGATTGAAACTGGATAGCAAGAAGGTATTTGTATTGCCCGCAGCCACTACGAAAAATCCATCTAAATAACAGACATCTATCGGATATGCAGGGAATGATGTATCAGTAATTCTGGTAAATGTATTGGCAATCGTGTCATAAATATAGCCATATACGCCATCTACAAAGATGATTTGAAAAGTGTTTGCATCGATTGCGACGTAACCGGCGGTTGTAGTGAGTCGACCTAGAAGCGTTGCGGTTAAGGAATCATTAGATAGATAAACGCCCGATCCAACAACACTATAAACATTGGTAACGCCATTTGAAACGAAAACAAACTGTTCTCGAAATCCGACAGAGTCAGAAGTGAAGAATATTCCACTATCTGCGATACCCGATGTTGGCACCATTGAATTAGAAGGGGAAGGATTTGCAGCATTGACGTTGGTCTCCACATATTCAAAGAGGTTAACGGCACGTTGGCAATCTATATTGGAGTAAGGCTGATTATTAAAGCTTACTGCAATTGGAAATGGCTCTTCCATATCAATATAAGCTCGTTAAATTTTGCCACCAGAATGGAGTGTTCGTCGTCAATAAAACAGATGGCTTCACTGTCACGTCGATACGACCCCGGCCTTTTAGTTTTTCATACGTTTCGTTGTATCTGTCTTCATTTTCAGGAGGCCAATTACCACTAGGGTAATAAGCTTTAAATTCACGAGCCATCGCGTATTTCAAAAACGCATAATAATATGGCTGCAAGAAGCTCAAATCATCTTGACCTTGTAACTTTGCATCCAGCATCAATTTTGCTTGCAATGTAACCGGATAAGGGCCTGCAGGAGGCGGATAGAAGATTAACTTTGTTTCGTTTTCTTGTTGATCGACCAATACGGAATAGATATTAGCTTGAAATCCGGACTGCCTAACCAGGTTGTAAAATTCAGCATCTTGAAGGATTCGAATAGGATAAATAGCCGAATTATCGACATTTCCCGTCATCATGTAGTTGGCAAATTCAAGCTCTACAATACGATTGGTGGTGATATCTGCCGGCTTCATATCTGAAAAAGAATAGATTTGCTGCCCGGGCACCATTGTGAAATTGATTTCTTTCAGAAATGGTATATAGACACCATCCACACTGAAAAAGTCGAGGATTTCGTTAAAAATCTCGAGTCCTGTGGATAGCATAAAGGCGTCGGCTTGTTCGCCAACACCCAGCTCACCAAGAAGGTGTAGGGAGTTAACGATTAAATCGTTCACCGTTCTTGTGAGCTGAGCCATGACGAGCTCCTATTAAACCATTACTTCACTGGAAATGCAGCATCTAAACCTTTTGTCAAACCACGAGCGAAGTCTTTAGCGGCTTCCCCATTATTTGTCATGTACGCGCCGGTTTTCATTGCTTCCATTGGCATTTTTGCGTCTTTGTATGTTCCCGCGGGCGACCCCATTGTTCCTGGTTCCATCGCTGCATTGTTGCCGGGCTTCGCTGGCATTTTCATCGTTGAGTTTTTCATTACTAGTCTCCTTGAGACGGTTGCTAATATCCATTCCAGAGGGATGCCAGTGCCACTTGCCACTGGCTATCATCTCTTCATATACCTCTTCTTCATCTGTCAAGTGGATAACGCTAGGGTCATCCACTCGATAAAGAATAGTAAGCTGCATTATGATAAAACCTTAACAGCGTATTGTTGATGCCATGTAAAGCCGTTCAGCAAGTCAATACGCATTTGGTTTTGGTAAGCTGTGACGTCACCTGTCTGCACAACAGAGAACGATAGACCTGTTTCAGGATCTGTCGCTGTCGCAGAGTAAGGGGTTTGAAGCTTATACAAAGGAGGACATGCAATATCAAATGAACGACGGATGTATGCCAAACCAAAGTTATGCGAACCTACCATGGTGACTGTGGCACCGTTAGGTATAGCATTTGACACGTTTGCTTGCGGACCGCTCGAGATAATCGCAGGCGCCACAGTAATCGTGACTGCGCCACCACCTGAAGAGTTGGCAGCCGCTGTTATCACGAATTGCATGTTGGAACCCGTGGCCTGATGGCTCAATGGGTTAACACTTTGAACGCCGGAAATGGTAATTAAGTCGCCCGGAACAAAGTAGTTTGTCACAGATGCTGTTGCACCAGCCAAGACGATTGTGTTGCCACTGCCCACCGCACCGTTCACAGTCAGTGAATCGCCAGGATGGAGAACAGGACCGTTACCAGCAATGTGTCGTTTCACGTTTTGTGATTGGAACGCATCGAAGTAAGAAATATGACCGATTTGTGATTCACGAACGATTTCTTCGTTGATTACTGGTGTGAAGTTGGTTTGTAAGCCGCTCTTCAAAGAGCTGGCATCTTGCAAACCGAGAACCATATAGGCTTCACGATTCAATGGAACGCCCAATTGGAGCAACTTAACACCTGCTTGGTCAACTGCCGCGAAAGAGTTGATAGGCGTACCCGGTGTACCCACGAAGGAGTTAATTTGCGTTTCAGCTTTAGAGAAAATATCCAATTCCATCTTGGAAACGATATTTTGAATCGCAGGTTGTAAGAATTGGCGGTTAAAATCTTCGATTCTTAATGCCAAGTCTTGGATGGTGTACTCGATGAATACATGATATTGATTCTCAATAACCAAGTTTTCAACAGTATTGATAATATCTTGCGGTGTCGCGGTGGAACCGTTACCAACCACATAGCTATTTTGTCTGGGAATTCTTAAGGTATCGCCGATTTTGAAACCAGAATTTGTAAAGCTGTCCTGATAAATTCGGGAACCCGTCATAATCAGAGGGGCATTATTTGCAAACTCAGCAAGTGCTGTTTTTGCTACCAAATCCGTGGTAATAAAAGTATTAGCCATCTTAGCTTATCTCCATTCGTCCATGAAATGAAGAGCATAAGCCTATGGAACTATCCTAGTACTTCTTGCCCTTCAGCCTTTCCCGGATTTCTCGAATGGAAGAACTTTCGCTAATGCCATTCCGAGAAACAGGGGTAGTCTTTACCTGTCCTATGACGGCACTATCAGAGCGCTTTGGTGTAGATTGTGGTGACATCAAAGAAGCTGATAGCCGTATCATTTCACCCACCTGCTCATGAGGAGCCAACTTTGAAACCCTATGAAGGGCATCGCGGTCTTTTCCTAATTTGTATAGCGTATCCTCCGGGTTAGGGAGACTCATCGCTATAGCGCGCATGTGAGGTGTAAAAGGTGCATGGTCATCCAATACCACTTCATGAAAGTCATCATATTTATCAGATGCTTGTTCAAGACGCCTATTGAAATCGGCATGCATTTTTTGCACTTTTTGGTGATTCTCGGCTTCTTGCCTATGGCGCTCTTCACGTTCCCTGTGTTGAAGCGCAATAGTAACAGCACGTTGAATAGGGTCATCTACGTTAGCATGCATGCCCTCATTCCCTGATGGCGGCACACTACCGTAAGGATCTAAATTGCTCATAGGCTGGTGCCCATGGCGTTGTTTAAGCATCTCAATTTCATACTGAAGGGCCTCATGTCGTTCGTCTCGTCGCCTCAAATCCCTTTGATGCTTTCGTTTTAACGCACTGATAGCCCCTTTCACATGGGGCGATAATTCCTCTTCTGCGCCTTCCGTTGCGCCCGATTCATTATCTGAGCCTTCTTCTGCGTTTGATGCTTCCTCAGAATGCATCTCTGGAGATGGTTCTTCGGTATTTAGATTCTCTGGGGTGTCCATTATGTCTATTCTCCATGGCGTTTTTCGCCGGCGGGCATTGTAAAGCAGCCTCCCGTTAGCTCCGGACATGTGTAGCACGCCGTCCGTTAGCTCCGTATCTCTGATATACGTATGTATGGGCGCATTATACCAATCAAAAGCAATAACACAAGATGTAGTGGTGAAATTATTTTTTACCACCAGATGTAGTGGAAGACGAGTTTCTCCGGGTAGAAACTTTAACTTTCCACTCCGATACTTTGATTGGAGAATGTGGTATTCTAAAAGGTGGCAACCACAATGCGGACAGTGACGCAGACCAACAGAGCTCTTTCGGGAGGCCCTTCTTAGCGGAACAGCGATGGAATCTAATCTAAGGGTGGTATCGCAATCGCTAATGCGAGAAGCTGATCACTTCTCAATAACACTTAGCGTGACAGCGGGTGCAATTCCCGCTGGTTGCCATTTTGTTGACAATGGCCGATGTTATGTTGACAATAATTTTTCATGTAATTGACAATCAGTAGGTTACAAAGCGTAACCACCTGGTGACAAAGTGTCACCGACTAACTATAATCAGTCCCGGTGCGTTAAAGTAAGGTAACGAACCCGTGGGCGACATACTTCCAAGTATATGTCGCCCTTTTTTATGGCTCCCCGAACTGGACTCGAACCAGTGACATCGTGATTAACAGTCACGCGCTCTACCAACTGAGCTATCGGGAAGTAAAGGTGTCGAATTCGACAGGCTTGTAGAATTTATTGATATCTTCTTAGGGATTTCCTCAATCAAAATATTACCGGTAATAGCGTCAGAGGAAATCTTTATATTTTTTGGTAAATTGTATATGAATCCCATAAATATAGCGGCTTTTTCTGGATCAAGCCCTTCTACCATCTCTTGGGATATTTCAAATCGCACGAGTAACCCCTAGAATAGTGAACTATCATGCGGAATCTGCATCTCAATTTCTTGCAACAGGATATCAAGCATCTTCTTCACAGTCTTGAGCTTCTGAACAGCGTCATATTTGAGCTTTGTTACGTCATCGATAGCGCCGCGCCTACATTGGAATAGGTGCCAATGGATATCTTTTTCCATGTCATCTAGTAGTTTTACGTATTCTTCCATTTATTTACCTATAGTATGGATATTTCCAACGATATGTAATTCGCAGGTGGGATCGATAACCCACTTTTTTTCCATGGTAAATTGTGTTTCTTTTGCATCATATTGAATAATTCCTGTCATTATAAGCGGTGGATCGCTGTGCTCTGTTTCAATTTGAACAACAATATCTCTCTCATATACTTCTTGGCCAGCGCTATCATTTCGCCCCAGATATCTATCAACTATCATCATTGGATCATCAAACGAAACTTTCCCAATACCATCTTCACAAATAAGATTGCCATCAGCCACATCTTTCAATGTGCCATACGCAAAGCCGTGACCGGGGACGAAAAATCTGAACTTTATTTCTGTCTGCATTCTATTCTCGCTTTAATTTCCATGATTTTTATATGTTGCTCAATCAGCTGATGAATCGCCCTTATTTCTAGCTCAAGCTCTTCAATATTTCATATCTATTATATTAATATCTTCCCTTATCAATCGATGAATCTCTTCAGTGATAACAGTATTTATAGCACTTAAATCAAAAACTGAACCCATCCTCATCTTTTTGACTGAACCCGATCTATCTAGCCAACATACCATAATAGAAATGATATTTTTATCATTCAAATCTTTATAGAAACCACATTTATTCAAATCATCTTCTTCAAGATAATCTTCTGTATCTAATGGAATAATATTATTTAACTTACATTCTTTATTCACTTAAGAATTCCTACCAATATTAATAGTAGCCAGATTCGCCGAAGTTCTAGCGCAAACAAATAGAATAGACTCTTCATTAATTGTTTCTATAGAACAAGAAAAAAATATAAATTCTTTATTTGACAACTCTCTTAATATATTTTCCACGGCTGGCACCAGTACAAACTCGGAAAATTCAATAGGATTTTCCTTAGGATTTTCCTTTGTATCACTCAAAGAAATTCCTACCTTAACCTTTATCTCGCTCTCATTGAATTTTATTTCATCAAACTCCTCCAAAAAACAGTGCCTCGCCACCGAATATTTTACACAAAGCTTCTTTAATTCATTATTTACATCATTAAAATATTCTGCTTTCACCACTGGATTTATCTCCTCTGTTGAATTAACGATAAACACCACCCTCAATTTTAACAATAAATCCTCCCTATAGAATTGAATTATTCCTACTAAAAACCCTATCCAAATGCTTATTATGCGACTCATGATGCCGATTGGCCGCGCTATCGTGCAAGTCGCCAATCAAGCGATTAACGCTCTCATTATAACCCATATTGGAGCGATGAATCTCTACAGCGCGATTTGCAGCATCAGATTGCGTCTTGTTCTGCAGCTCCATTGCCTGTAACTGAGCTTTTATGCGCTCTATTTGAGCACGGTCAGCAGATATCTGATTCTTTTGCGCCTCTATCTGAAGCTTCTGCTCTGCCTCTTTGACCCGCTGTTCCTTAATTTCCAGTTCTTTCTGCATGCCCTGAATCTGCAATTGCATCATCTGGTCTTGCGGAGAGGGGGGAGCCGCAGGCGGCTCGGGCTCGCCATTTTCTTTCGCCAATATCGCAGGCGGAACAAGTGTCTTGAAGCGCTCAACAAGTTGCGGCATGAACTGTAAGTCAACATTAGCGGCTATCATATCAGCCATTAATGGGAATGCTTGAGGATTAGCCTGCAACAGTCCCATCATGATATTCAATGCAGATTCTTTCTGTACAGCAAAACTTGGCCCAGCGTCTATCTCAACATCATACATACCATTATCAAGGATGGTCGACTTATCATCTTCACCATTATTCAATGACAATACTTTGGTCTTACCATCCTTGCGTTTTACAGTCACAATACGCGGCTGTTCACCCATGATATTAGGCAACATATCGAGAACCACACGTCCACATTGCTCAATGGCTTGATTCAAATTATCTGTATACACATAAGCGCTCATACTAGAAGCGCTCTGTCTACGCTGAACAGCAATCCCGGAAATGGCGTTCGTTTCTTGTCCAGCGAGTTCATCATGGAAGCCCAGAATCTCTTTGATGTCCATGCTGCCACGTTGAAATTGGGCCAACAATGTCTGAGACAGTTGCCATTCCGGTAGTTTCGTTGGCATCGGGTCCCCCCCCTTTTTGGGGTCTGGGGTCGCCAATAAAATACCCTGATAGGTCTCAGGATTCTCCCACATTACTTCGTAGCCGGTGATATTTGTGCGAGTGCCAATCCACTGCTCTCGGCGTCTATTTTTGATTTCACCTGTAATTTCACTTGCCACATAATTAACAAATTTTTGGGCGTCTTTGGCATCTTTAACGAAAGACTTCGTAACCTGTTTACCGTCAATGTAGTCTGAGTTTCCATCAACGAATATGATGGGCAACTCTTTTGAGGGCCATTGTCTGAAGTCAATGATTGCGTTATTGGTGAGCTGATAGTTCATGATGCGATACTTTTCAGTCCAGCGCTTATTGATAATCTGTGGTATCTGAGACTTGATAATTGTGCCCAGTTCTTTCGATTCCTCGGCCAGCTTTTGCTGTTCTTTTAAGCGTGGCTGCATATCTTCCCATTCTTCTTTTGTCACACTCTCGCCATTAGAAAGGCCATAGATTTCGCACGTGTACCATTCCTTCATATAGAAATCGAGAACGCAAATAAAATCTCCACCAAAGAAATCTGGTAGGGCTAGCAATTGCATATTGGAATAAGAAACCGGGTTCTGAATGTAAGGATATTTCGCAGCGAATTCTTCTGGGCTGAATAAATAAATGCGCGCACAAAAGTTACCGTCACCTTTATGGGGAAGCTCGGCAGCTGGGTCAAATATCGTGAGCAATGGGTCTTTAATCAGCCTAAAGGTAGGCTCTTGATTGAAGCTCATGGGATTCTCGTACTGCACATCGACTTGAAGTGCGGCATAACCACCTCCGAGAGACCATTTAAATGCTTCTTGGTAAATCAAATCGTTCTGAGACTTGTAGCAATAGTGACGAACCAAGTCAGCTCGAATATCAATTTGCGCTTGGTCTGCTGCTTGCGTTGCGGCGCGCACCATTAGGTCTGGCTTGTTCTTACGAAACTCACCAACAATCTTTTTGATAGGATCAGCAACTTTATTGAATTGCATAGCGGGCCGTCCAAGCCTCGAGAACTCTTGTCGTTCCTGTGGAAGCCATTGGTCTTGGAACGCAAATAGCATGTCTTGCTTAGCTCTCGTAATGTTCTCGCTAAAGTATGCGTACCATGCCCCAGAACATCTGGCCGCATAAGTCAGGATATAGTTCTCATCAATATTAGCTTCAACCAGGCGCTCTTCAAGCTTGCGCGCTAGTATTTCACCGGCTTCTAACTGTTCTGCTTCTTTTTTCTCGTCCATGAGATCTATCCTTATCCAAAGTTAAACGTTCGACTTC
>Ga0310812_10000573_pt1 | contig 13780 bp, 6 predicted proteins | sample NN3metagenome_FD_205747 | JGI IMG/M metagenome (GOLD analysis project Ga0310812, IMG submission 205747) | Soil microbial communities from experimental microcosm in Duke University, North Carolina, United States - NN3 | ecosystem: Engineered > Artificial ecosystem > Soil microcosm > Unclassified ...
GAAGAACCGTCGCGGGTTTCTCTTGTGAAACTTGAGCCTGAGAGTTAGGATTTTGGGTTGTTTTCCCGTCTGAGGCAAAGGATAAGGAATTAGCGCGAGGTACCGCGAACGCGGCTTCCCCCGTAGAGGCTTGCGGTTGTAACGAGGAGGAATTCCCCCTCTCTATAGCGGATGGTGCAAAATTATATTCAGTAGGGGCGGGTTTGCTATTAGCCCCAGAGATTTCAATCCCTGGGGTAACGACTAAACCAGCCCCTACACCCGCCCCTACACGGGTTAGACTTTTTGGGGTAAACGCAGGAATCCGAGCAAAGGACGTTATTGAGTCCTGCTGGGCTACACCTTGCTGGGCTAACGCCTCAGGCGGTTGAGTGGGTGCCAAAACGACTTGCCCTGGTTGACCTTGACTTAATTTGGTTTGAGCATCAAGCTCACTGGATTGAGAACTGGTAGGACTGGCTTGTTCTTCCTCAACAATCGGATTCGGAAGACTTGCTGATTGGTCTGTAATATTAGCTTGAGCTGGTTTTATCCCCAAGAGGGCAGCAACCGCAAAGATAGATAATCCTCCAGTTGAAATTGCTCCAAGGGTATTCAGGTAACTCAGCCGAACAGACCGCCGTAAAGCGATCGCATTTGGCACTACGCTATGCGTAATCGCTATTTGCTTATCAGTATCACTAGCTTTTTGATTTATGTCTCTCATGAGCACCACAGCTACATCTAGGCGGACTTGGGTAGCAAAACTGTTGGTTGTTTTATTGTTCAAGGTGGGAAAAGAGTCTCCGGAAATTTCTCCCAATTGGGTCTAATCAGCTTGCTTCGCAAGAAATACAACTTGAATGTTGAGATAAAGCTGTTGCCTGGAAGCAAGCAACAGTTAAAGAACAGCTCTAAATTGAGTAGTGAGAGTTCCTTTGTTTAAAAAGACAATTAATCCTGGAGATATAAGCGTTTTGATGCGTTCCTAAATGCGAAATAGTTCCGCTGATAATTGCTCCAGTTTAGGGAAACAAGATTTCACCCAGAGAGGCGGACTTGTCGATCGTTATCCCTGCATTTTGGCGTTCATATTCCCGATTAATTGATTGGTTTACCTGATGCAATTTCCTTTATATAGGACACAGAAAATATCGGCAAGAATGAGGATATTTCCTCTGATTAATTCTTGCCATTAATGCCCTATCTGATTCCATTCCCGAACGACAACAAGGACGATACTTAAATCATCTATCAAGCCAAGCGCAGACCTGATTCAACTTAATTGCCCCCGCTGCCCCTAACTTTTTACGAAAAGTGCCCCTTTCATTTGAGACTTATTTTCAAGATTTATGTTTCCCCTTTTCAAAACCAAAAATCTTGCTATTCTCTTTAATTTTTGTTACTTTAGCTCCAGGAAATTAAACAGCCGATCAAGGGTTTTTCTTTCAATTAAATTAACATAAGTGGAATGCGATCGCCCCGAAGGGGCGGTGCACTTTTCATGAACGCTAATTCTTCGAGACCCTTGAACAGACGTTTAACCCGGCAATTCCTGAGAGCACATTGAAGGTGGTAGCCAATCCCTCTCGAAGAGCGAGTGCCACCTCCCACAACCTGTTTTTCAGGCTCAATACAGCTTCTTGTTGGATGATGATTAACACCTTTCCTCAGTTCGTCAGACAGTCAATCAGAATCCGAAAATACAGCACCTCTAGACGTACAGATAGAAGCAAAAAGCTTTTGAGGGGGTTAAGACTTACTTAATTACTTCAATTCTCTTGGTTCAGAAACTATCTGTGAAACTGGCATGGTAGCAGAACCTCGAACAAAAGGCTAAAAATGGCTAACTCAACAGTTAGAACATTTGGTCTCCCTACCTTTGTAACCTGAATTCATAAAGATTTGACGAAAAACTGTCGCAGCCAGTATAAAGAAAGGATAAAGTTTATTTCTGTTATCCGGGTAATACTGATTAGCTGACCTGCACGAGGGAGAGTAATAACAGGCAACCCTTGTAAACGAAAGGAGCAATCCCTAGCGAAGAGTTAGCCTCTCGCTGGCATGTTCCAAGATTCAACACAAAGCAAGCAACCAACTATGACAAGAGAGGCGGAAGTCTCCCTCTGTTACGGTCGAGTCATGATTTCAGATAAAAACTCACCAAAAAAGTATGAAGTGTGTTAGCGTTTGCGCAGCATGCGCGTAGCGCATAGCGGAGCATAGCCCAGGATGAAGGATGAAAGACTCTCGACGGAAAGCTTCCTTTGGGTCAGATGCCCCCACCCAATACAAGGTGGTTTGTGGTTGGTGGGAATTTAAATCTTCTTCCAACCCATGAAGTAGGAAGTTTTCATACTTCATACTTCAGCCTTTAAGCCCCAGATGTCTAATACAAAGGTCTGCTGTAGTCATTAGACGCAAGCCTATTTTTGGAAATCGGGGTTTGCCTGGATGATTAGGTATTTAATTTTAATTCTAGGGGTGCTTAGATACCATAAGGTTTAGCAATTTCCGCGAGAATCCGCTCTTACGAAGGTAAGAGTTAAGAGCGGTAGAGCACGAATAGTTAAATACTCGCGCCAAGTTTTCGGAGAGCTTTTCTCTACCAGCACAAGTTCCTCTTTCTTATCAATCAATTCAACTATCGGCTATGGGAATTCTGTCTTGCCCTTCTTTCCAAAAGAAAGTCCTAACTTCACCCACTTGGTCTCGTCTCCGAGGGGGAGTAACGCTTGCCTTCCTGTTAGTTTTAACGACTGGATGTTCCAAGGTGTCATTAAAAGCAGGGCAATTACCCACTCTATTACCCGACTTTTCTACAGACGCAAATTTTCAACTTCGCGTGACACCATCAGAGCGATCGGGAGTCTACACGGTAGCAGGAACCACCAATCTTCCGGACAAGAGCCGCATCGGAGTCGCGGCTATTCGCTATCTGCAAGTCGGTAAACTCCAATCTAAAAACCTCAAGCCGCATCAAACCTATTCAATTCTGGCTTATCAAGATGTCGAGGTAAATAAGGGGAAATGGCAGGCAGCCCTAAACCTCTGGAAAGTGGCACCGAATGGTCAGTTTAAAGAAGCTTGGCAACTGGAACAGCTCTTACTGGGAATTTCGCTAGAACCCGAATCTGGGGTACTATTCCTTGCCACCGTTGCGCCAACGGATTCGTTGTCGGAACTAGAACAACAATTACAAAAGCAGGGCATAAAGCTTGTCAGTAACATTGTTCGCAGTACAGTCGAGGGGGAACGGTATGTTCAGGCTAGTCAAGTTTTGACCGTTGCCTTACCGATTGGTCAAACGACACCGCCCCCACCACGACCCGATGACCTTAATGGTGGCTGGGGTCCTCGGTACCTGCTCATCCCAGAACCACCAAATACTAACAAGTTTGAACAACCCGATAAACGTCGAACGAATATGCCGCTGGCACCTGGTGAGTATATGCAGTGATACCCTCCCCACCCTGCCTCTTGGCTTTCGGGTGGGGAATTTTTCCTTTGCGATCTGAAGAGCTCTACTCGCTTGCGAGTAGAGCTCTTTTGTCTGCCTTCGGGGTCAATCGAGACTTGCGACCTTCGGCAATACTTCCTTGAGTGAATAAAGAAACAGTAAAGCAACGGAGATATTACCTTAAAGAAACCGTGAACTCAAGTCCTTTGGCTTGCAAGGCAACGAAATCAATCCGTATAGTTAGATGAAGGTTTATGAAGCAAACAGTTTCCTTGACTTGGATGAGGAAACTCTCCAAGAAAAAGCCTCAAGCATACATAAAAGTAGGATGAAGCCAGATGAACAAAGTTAAACTTCTCAATGTTTCTATTGATAATATATCACAGGTAGAATTTTTTGAAAAGTGTAAGAGTGGTATTGTCTTTACTCCTAATGTCGATCACTTAATGAAACTCCAAAGTGATCCAGAGTTTGTCAACACTTACAAGGATGCTACCTACAAATTGTGTGACAGCAAAATCCTCTTTTTTGTATCCCGGCTTTTAGGTTCACCCATCAAAGAAAAAATTTCTGGCTCTGACCTTTTCCCGGCTTTTTACCAATATCACAAAAACAATGAAGATATCAAAATCTTCCTACTGGGAGCTCGCGAGGGGGTAGCGCTAAAAGCTCAAGAAAAGATTAACGCCCAAGTAGGAAGATCCATCATCGTAGGCGCACATTCTCCATCGTTTGGATTTGAAAAAAATGAAGAAGAATGCGCGAAAATCATTGAGCTGATTAATCAGTCAGGCGCGACAGTCCTGGCAGTAGGAGTTGGGGCCCCCAAACAAGAAAAGTTTATCAGCAAGTACAAAGACCAATTTACAAACATCAAGATTTTCCTAGCCATTGGTGCGACGATTGATTTTGAAGCTGGCAATATCAAGAGAGCGCCCAAGTGGATCAGCGAAATAGGTCTGGAATGGTTGTACAGATTGCTAGCTGAACCCCAAAGGCTATGGAAACGCTACTTAGTGCATGGGCATTCTTTCTTCTGGCTGGTTCTCAAGCAAAAACTTAATCTTTATGTAGATCCCTTTGGTTCTGATTATTCAGAGCATTATGAGGGAGTCTCTGGGAAAAAGATGGTTGAGACACTTGAGTAATCTACTCAAAAGATTCACTGTACACAGAGCCAACATCTCACGCATTCCGTTGGATATCTTTCGTCTACTGGGGACTAACTCGGTTTTGAATGAATGCCTTTTCCCCCAAGCATATATGTGTTAGACACAGAAAAATTTTTTATTTGCAATTGGTCTTGCTTGTTGATAACAGCAAGCCATTAGCATTTGTATCGCCGATTACGTACCGCGTAGCAGCACTCTAAGTAGGTGCAGGTATTTAAAATAACTGATTAGACATATAGATATATAAAACTAAAAGCAATTGTCAGTCGGGAAGATAAACTCCCAAGAATGCGTTCTTCTAAGGGCGGTGCGCTCTCGGAACACATCGCTCCTCTACACTAGAAGCAATGGGGTGCGAAAGCTGAAGTGCTGCGCTTTTGTACAAATCGCACAATTTTTGCGAAAAATTTTTGTTAAAACTGAATTGATGGCATGCGTTCTATTGCTGAGTCAGGAACCCCCACCTAAAAGCGGGCGCTTGTAGGACTTCATTGTTGCCTACGAATCAAATTTATCCACATCAGGGCTTGCGCTCAGTTAGGCGTGAAAGCAATGGGGTGCTTTCTTTTTCGTTGCGCTACGGCAAAACGCAAAGCGATGGAGTATAGCAAAAAAACTTGAACTGCTCCTAAAAACCATGACAAAACATGTCTAGGACGCCAGTCGAGACGTTCCGCCAGATCGTCTCTACACCAAGCCGGAGATCGGTGTGCAGCCTACGATAAGGCACTTGTCGCGTGGAGCTTGTTGATCCCTCGCGTCAGCTGGGTGAATGTATCCTTGCTCCAGCAGACAGTAAAAGACCGTTGGTTAATGACTCAATTATCCCATTGAGGAGTAAGGCTTGAGCAATTTTCTCGCTACTGTTTGAAACCCTTTTACCACCTCGCTTTTCCATCTCCAACCAGACGGGAAGAGACCAGGATTTCCGACCAACTGGCTCATCCGGATCAAGTTGCAAAGGCTCTGTATCAAGTAGGTGGCACCTCTTGACTCAAGTCAGAATCGTGCAAAACGTTTCAGATTTGACCAGCAAGGTAAGACTCTTTTGACAATTCCAATCCCCTGAAGGGGATGGGCATCAAGGGCAGCATCCTGTAAGTTAGACTTCACCACAGAGCGAGGAATGAAACCCTTTAATCGTAAGGCATTTGCCCATCTACCCGCACTTAATCGAAGCTTATCAGCTAGCAATGGTCGTTCTAAGAGCCGCCGCCGACATCGCTTTCGGCGACAGTCTCTAGCCTTGCTGCTGTCACTCTGCTGCGCTGTCCCCCTCGGACTCTATGCCACCTTGGCTCAGGCTCAGAGTGAAGCTCCCGCAGCCCCTAACTCCTCCTCCTCAACGGAGACTTTCCGCGAAGGCAACATTAACGAGAGCAAAGAACGCTCCCCTAACGGGGCTAACCTCCCCAATCCACCTGTCAAAGGTCCGGAAGTCGCCGCTCCTCCCTCTGGAGACCCCTACGTCTTAGAATTCAATCGCTCTCCAGTAGTAGGTAAACGCTTCAGCTTGCGGGGTATTTATGACGAAGTGCGGATCGGATTTACCCGTCCCCGCGACTGGAAGATCAAAACCGTCAAAGCCCAAATCCGCTATCGCCATTCTCCAGCACTCTATGCCACGAGATCGAACCTAACCGTTTTGATTAACGGTGCGACCATCGGCAGTATCCCGCTCAACCGCAAAGATGGCGAAATCGGGAATTCTGTCTTCAACGTGCCAGTCGAGCTGCTTCAGAATTATAACGAACTCACTATTGGGGCACTGCAAAACAACTCCCCCACTTGTACTCAAGACCCCTTCGACCCCTCCCTGTGGACGGAGATACTACCCGACTCAAAAATCACATTTGACTTCGCATCCCAACCCGTCAGCCTCGATTTCAATCGCTTCCCCTACCCAATTTTTGACGAACTCAGCCTATTTCCTAATCAACTTGCTTATCTGCTACCTAGCGTTATTGACGACACCTGGCTCACCAGTGCCAGTCGCCTCCAAGCCACAATAGGCCGCCTAGCCGAATACCGCCGCCTCGATACCCGCATCGTCAAAACCCTGGACGAAGTCGGTAAAAACGTACCAAAAACGGCTCCCGCCGAGCGGTTAGTCGTCATTGGCACCCCCAAACAGCAGCCAATTCTAAAGTCCCTCAACCTACCATTGACCCTAAAAGACGGTCAGGTTCTGGATAACAAGGAAAAGGCTTACCCACCCGATGTTGGGGTCTTGATGTTAACCACCACCCCTGACAAAAAAGCCCCCATCCTAGTGGCAACGGGCAACGGACCGGTTGGTGTCGCTAAAGCCGTACAGTTTTTAGTCCAGGCCAAAGACCGCCAAATTGGTACCGGTCAAAGCATCATCGTCAAAAACTTGACCCTGGTGCCATCCCCACCCCCTCACGATTGGCCTGGGTATTTGCCCCCCACCGACACCTTCAAACTCAGCGACCTCAAGAGGAGCGACAACCAGCCCTTCCAGGATGTAACCGTTCGGGGTTCGGATTCCCCACCGATTGTCGTTGACTTCAAGTCTATACCCGACGATCAGTTTGGGCAGGGTAATACCATGAACCTGGTTTACAGCTATGGCCCACAAATTAATGCTAAAACCTCACTCGTAGAAGTCAAGCTGGATGGAGTTTCACTGGTCGGCAAACGCCTCACCTCCATCAATGGGGGCAACCGCGAGACACTGAAAGTTGCCTTGCCTGGAGAGTTAATCAAACCCACCTCAAAACTTCAGGTGGATTTCCGCCTTGATGCGCGGGAGCGTCGTTCCTGTAGCCGGGTGACCGACCAACAACTCTGGGGTACGCTGCACGCCGATACGAGTTTCGATCTCAAGCGCACTAATGCGGTTCAGTTGCCAAACCTCAAACTCTTGCAGTACGGTTTCCCCTTTGCCGCACCTCAAGATTTATCGACTACGGCAATTGTTCTCCCCAAAGAACCCTCACTTAGCGAAATCTCTACTTTACTGGAGTTCAGCACGAGACTAGGCCGCTTGAGCAAAGCCAAGTCAGTGCAGTTAGCCGTTTATACCGGCAACTCCATTCCGAAAGAACTGATCAAAAAGCGCCAGCTAGTGGGAATTGGCACACAAAAGACATTCCCGTTCCCAGAAGCGCTCAAGTCCGGTGACTTTCAACTGAAAGACGAGCAAGAACGTCAGCGGAATCAGAGTGATATTCAGACCTTACCAGACTCCAATGGCGTCATCAAGGAAATTATCTCTCCTTTCGCCAGCGATCGCATCCTCTTAGCCTTGACAGCTCAGACGGAAAAAGGATTAGAGCAAGTACAAGACTTTTTGCGTCAAGACCCCTTGTTCTTCCAACTCAAGGAAGACACGGTACTCATCAGTGCCAATACAGCTAACCCCGAAGCCTACGATCCCAATGCCTATAACCTCGAATTTTTGCAGCGCTCCCCGTTGCGTACCGTCGATAAAACGCCCGTACAACGCCAGGTTTTCCGATTCGTGGCAGGGAGTTGGTTCATGTTGGCTCCAGCGATGGTGGCAGCAACCCTCATCCTTTACGGTGTTATCCAGCTGTATCTCAAAAAGATTGCCGGTCAGGAGAAATAAACAATTGGTCATTGGTAATGGGGAAAAAGGTAATTGGCTGTTATTTATCCCCATTACCCATTACCCATTACCCATTACCCATTACCCAATCTCAAATCGCAAATCCAATGACGAGTACATCCTCAAAAGTAAGAGAGAAGCCAAATCGCAGACGCATTGGGATTTCTAACGATCAGCGCAAGCGGCTATCTTCCTTGCTTGTCGATCGCGTACCTCAGGCTTTTGACGCGGTTTTACGGGGGCTCTCGCACAGTCACCTGCTGTTGCTCATTGGGTCACTAGTCTGGCTCATGGTTCCCCTGATCGCGGTACGCCCAGCAATCTGGCAGCAAGGGGTGGTCGCCGCAGTGCTAATCGCCGTAGGACGCATTGTTCTTCAGATGGAGGAGCAGCAGCCCACTAAAAAAGTGCGCGAGTACCTTCACCTGTTTTTGGTCGTCCTGAGCCTGGTTACAACGGTACGCTACCTGTATTACCGCGTCAACAACACGCTGAACTTAGATGACATCATTAACGGATTCTTCTGTTTGTTGCTATTTACGGCAGAACTTTATGCGATTTGTACACTTTTTCTCGCCTATTTTCAGACCCTAAAAATCAAAGACCGCAAGCCCGTCGATCTCTCCCTTTATCCCCAAGAGCAGTGGCCCAAGGTTGATATTTATATTCCCACCTATAACGAAGATGTCGAAATCGTCCGCAAGACGACCCTGTGCGCCCAAGCAATTGACTATCCCGCCGACAAAAAGCGTGTTTACGTCCTAGATGACGGACGGGCTGAAAAATATAAAGCCCGTCGGGCGGAATTGGGCAAAATGTGCGAGGAACTCGGCGTGACGATGCTCACACGGGATAATAACGACCATGCCAAAGCGGGGAATATCAACACCGCCTTTAAGGTTACCGAAGGCGACCTGGTGCTAATTCTCGACTGCGACCACATGCCAGTCAAGGAATTTTTGATGCATACAGTGGGGTTCTTTTTTAACCCCAACGTCGCCTTCGTGCAGACTCCTCACTGGTTCTACAACCCAGACCCCTTTGAGCGCAACCTCCTGACGCAGGGGAAAATCCCCGTCGGTAACGAGCTATTTTACAAGGTACTGCAAAAGGGAAATGATTTCTGGAATGCGGCGTTCTTCTGTGGCTCAGCCGCTGTGATTCGTAAGGAGTACGCCCTGCAAATTGGGGGAATTGCCACCGAAACGGTGACGGAAGACTGCCACACGGCGTTCCGCTTGCATTCTTTGGGCTACGAGTCCGTCTACTACGACAAAATCATGGTGGCGGGCTTAGCACCAGAGAAATTCTCCGCCTATGTGGGACAACAAGTCCGCTGGGCGCGGGGGATGGCTCAGATTCTGCGCATCGAAAACCCACTCATCAACCGAAAACTGAATTTAACAGTTCCTCAGCGAATCTGCTATTTCAGTGCGACTTCGCACTTTTTCTATGGCTTTCCCCGGTTGATGTACGCGATCGCGCCGCCTTTGTTTCTCCTATTTGGTATCAACTCGGTGAAAGGTCTGGGGCTAGAAACCTTGTTCTACGCCCTGCCTCATATTATCCTGTCGATGCAGACCAACCACATCCCCTACAAGCACGTCCGCTTCTCCTTCTGGAACGAGATTTTTGAATTTGCCATGTCGTTCCAGGCGGGAATTGTCACGCTGTTAGCCCTAGTTAACCCCAAGCTGGGTTCATTTAACGTGACGGATAAGGGCTTGAGCGTCACCAAGCGCAGCTTTGACTTCGACTCCGTGCGGTATCTGGTGATCGTCGGTGCGATCGGGGCAGCATCCTTGCTGGCAGTACCGTTTTGGTTATGGCTTTCTCCAGAGGATACCCAGGCGGTTCTGATCAACACCTTTTGGTGTATTTTTAATTTGTTCTTGGTGTTAGCGGCTATTCTGGTGGCATTCGAGCAACCCCAACTGCGTCGGGCGCACCGCCTGCCTCGGAAGCTAAGCGCGATCATTCACGAGGGACACATGAGTTGGAAAGGAACGACAATAGATGTGAGTGAAAGCGGTTGCCAGGTTCTGCTGGATGAGTGGCCCAATATCCCCGATGAAATCAAAATAGAGCTAGTGGGAGACTACGGGGCACGGGCACTCCTCTCCGGACGGGTGATTCGCGCGATCGCCACCAGTAAACTTCAGGCAAGGCTATTCATTGACTTTGTTGATCCCACCCGCACCCAGAACGATGACCTAACCTTAGTCCTCTTTTCTGACGTGAAGGAGTGGTATTCCCAAACCCGCGCCGAGGCGGACGATCCGATCGAGTCGCTCAAGTTTATTGTGACCAGCCTGAAGCGCGTCTTCCGCGAATTCCGCCCTGCCATTGGGGTCAAAGTCCGCAAACAGGTAAATGGCTTTGCGCAGCTTTACTGGGAAGGTTGGGAAGGTCATTCCTATACCGCTCGCCTTACGGAACTCGGAACGCAGGATGTCCGGCTGGAAATCGATGGCAGCGATATTTTCAATCTGGAGGTTATGCAAAGCACGCAACCGCTCATCGGTTTGCTGCTGAGTCAGGAAGAGAATGACCCGCAGCCGACGAGTTTATTGGCTAAGGTGGAAACCATAGAACCGTTGACCGATCCAACTTTAAGCAATCTCAGTACGGGGAGAGCAAAGCCGTCAAGGGACGCTAGCGCACTCCTGCCTGAATCGGGAACCACCAGAAAGGAGAACACCGCCCTCCAAGCGATCGTTGCTCCCAAGGATAGCGCTCAAGCGGGACATAGCCCAAATACGAAGAATGCAACCACAAACCTTTTTACCATTGAGTTAAGTTTCCCAGAGTCATTAAAACGACAGCAGCAAGCCAAAATTAAGCGGCTTTTGACAACACTTAACTAATCCGCCAGGACTTCTCACTCTAAGCTTGGCTGATAAGGAGATAAAAGGCGTATCGAATTTGATGGAGCAATATCATCAAGTTTGACAAATTCTGACAGTTTTTAAGAAGCTATTTGGCGTTTAAAAATAATGCCTATATGGCTAAAACCCTAGGAAGAGAGGTGATTAGGTAAAGATAAGCAATTAAAGTTTTGTAGATTCTCTGCTCAACTTTACGATTATGACAAAAATCTACTAACCCCATGAGTTCGCTTTCGCGAGTAGGTAAATCTACAACAAGGATTAGACATTAGGAGAGAACAGGGAAACTTGTCGCTAAGCGAACTCAAGCAGGATATCGATAAGACTGATTAGCTCGATTTTGATTTTATTATTTTGAGCAATTTGCCAATGAGAATGGCGGCGAAATTGTTTTAGCCAATTAAGAACAACTATCGCCCCAACAGGAAAGAGTCGTTAGCTAACGCGGGGCGCTTTCTTCGCACAGACCTGATGGCAATAGTTCATACATTTTCTTGCCGACTTTCTAGTCTGCGGAAATACAAAAGCCTGATACGACAGACAGCACAAAATGAAAGTAACTTGGATAGCTGAAAGTCAAGGGCTTACTGGATCGGCTCTCTAGCAGACATGGCGTCTCGTCTTGGTCGTCTTCGCACTGAGGTACGGGATAAGTACGTCGTTCTGGTTAATGGCGCGTACACTAGGCTGCGCCTCGCGAAAGCTAACGCAAGCGTGTTCCCAATGTGGCTGCTTGAGTAGCCGCAACGGGGATACGTTTTACTGCACTAATTCTGGGTGCGGGGCGGTGTTACACGCATCCCAGAACGCAGCGCTGAATGTTCTAGGGAGACTCCATGACGCTTTGATAAGTCGATGGACTCAGAATAGACCTCCCTCAAGTTGATTCAGCCGCTTCTATGTCAGGAAAAACTTAGTATAAATTTACATTTTCGGGGTTAAGAAGATTTAATCTCTCAAAATTCTCCCCGCCTTATATAAGCGAACGCGCCCTTTATTCTCCTAAAAAAGTTTTAATTAGAATCTCACATGATCTTCATTGACTTTTATAGCCCTTCATGGGCACTTTACCAGTTTTATGAGCAAAGCCTGTTAAACTTATAAATAACAAGTTTCTTACTTGTTCATCTACCACCAAACAAAAATTTTTCTTTTCCAGAGGATGCATTACCGCTCTTGAGGAGCGCAATCAACCTGCTTACCCTCAAGACGAGAGAGCTTATCTGACGTGACTCTTCACACCTCAAACGGTTATTACCTTAAGCTTTAGGGGTTACTAGGAAAGCGCCTTTTAGGCAAAAATCAGGTCAGCACTTAAGCTGAGAAGAAGACCGCAGCTGGGTAGAGAATAAGACAGTCACGCCTACCAAGAGAAAGGGCCATCTATCTTTAATGCATAAATTCGGGTATGGAGCTACTCCAGGATTGAGATTTGCTATTCATTTTTTTTCGCTCTTCAAGGATTAACCGGGAAAGATTCAAAAAACTTGAATCGTTGATTATTGCGGCAACTCCTCGTTTTTTTTGGCGTCTAGAATAGCAGAACTCAGGAGTATTAGCACCGCCTAAACTCAAGATTATTTAGGGTGAATTGTCAAACAAAATTAACCCTTCTAGTTTCAACGATTGGATGAGACCCAGGTAGATACAAATGAACACCATTTCTATGGCTAGCTACAGATCTTCCCAAAGGCTAAACCCACTCTCGCTCTTAGCACAATTATCTAGTCGTCAGGCTAATGGGTGTTTACAAGTATCTAGTGGATCTGTTTCTTGGTCAATCTATCTAGAACAGGGAAAACTGATTTATGCATCAGATTCAGTTGACCCATTTGAGCGGCTCGACCGCCACTTGCGTCGCCTCAGTCGTCAAATTCCTACGCTTGTCAGTGCAGTTCGGGTACAAGTTCGTCTAATATTTGAATCAGACTTAGAAAGTCAGTCCAGTCAAAATCCTGAGTACCAAGCCATTTGCTGGTTGGTCAATCAACAGTATCTCAGCTCGCAAGAAGCCGCCAATCTAATCGAAGAATTGGCAGAAGAGGTAATCGTGTCACTTCTTTCGGTGAAAGAAGGAAGCTACCAATTAATTGAACAGGACAAATTAGAGGAACTCCCTAAGTTTTGTCGTCTCGATCTGCGAACGATAGTTGAACGCTGTCACGAACAGTTGCGACGGCAACAGACTGTACAATCAACAAGTGTAACTTCAGAGCAGCAGCCTAATCCGGTTGCTCAAAATGGCGCTACAACTAAGCTAGAAATAGTTCCCAAAACCCCCACCCAAAGTAGTAATACCTCCCAGACTAATCAAGCCACTATAGCTGGAATAAATCCAGGAAAACAACTCTCTAAAAGTACATACACGATTGCTTGCATTGATGACAGTCCAACGGTTCTAAATGCAATCAACTCATTCCTGGATGATAAAAGTTTCTCCGTTGTCATGATTAATGACCCGGTGAGGGCGTTAATGCAAGTTGTCCGGATTAAGCCGGACCTGATTTTGCTTGATGTGGCGATGCCAAACTTAGATGGCTATGAGCTGTGTTCTCTTTTGCGAAAGCATTCGCTTTTCAAAAATACCCCAATCATTATGGTGACAGGAAATACGGGGTTTCTCGACCGAGCCAAGGCAAAACTGGTCAAGGCATCGGGCTACTTAACCAAGCCTTTTAACCAGTCT
>Ga0310812_10000575_pt1 | contig 13743 bp, 7 predicted proteins | sample NN3metagenome_FD_205747 | JGI IMG/M metagenome (GOLD analysis project Ga0310812, IMG submission 205747) | Soil microbial communities from experimental microcosm in Duke University, North Carolina, United States - NN3 | ecosystem: Engineered > Artificial ecosystem > Soil microcosm > Unclassified ...
TTCGGCGCGGAGATTCTCCTCGATCAAGCGGCGGGCCTCGGTGAACCGGCCTTGCCGGAGGAAGACGCGTGGGTCGGGCGATTGCGGCTCGAGCGGATGAAGCGTGCGGTGGACAGCCGCGTACAGACGCTCGGCGTGGCGCAACTCGCCGGCGTTCAGTTTGTTCTCGGCGAGCAGCGCGTACAGCGACGCCCGCTCGGCACGATCGCCCCGCGCCTTGCGCAGGGCTTCTCGAAGCAGGGGCTCGGCGCGCGCGGGCTGCACGGTGTCGAGGTAGACGAGCGCCTGGGCGCGGAGCGTGCGGACCTCGCCGGCGACATCGCCGACTTCGTGGAAGCGTTGACGCGCCCGGGCGTACGCCGGCAGCGCTTCGCCGTAGCGGCTCGCGAGCCGATGTGTTTCGGCGTGCATCAGCAGCAGCGCGCCCGACCGCGAGAGGACCGCTTCCGGCAACCGATCGAGCAGCGCGGCGAGCGCGCGGTGCCTGCCCGTCTCGGTCATTCGCGCGCCGACTCGCGCCAGCAGATCGCCCGCCGCGTCGTAGTCGTTGGCGGCGAGCAGGTGCTGAACGGCTTCCTCTTCGTTCCCACGCCGCACGAAGAACGCGGCCGCGCGACGGTGAATCTCTTCGCGACGCTCGCTCGAAACGTCGGAGCGGCGCCGCAGGAAATCCGCGAACAGCGCGTGATAGCGGTAGCCACCGTGGTGCGACACGAACAGCGAGCCCTGCTCGAGAAACCGAAGCAGGTTCGTCGAGTCGGTCACCTCGAGCGCGTAATCGCACGCGTCGGCGTCGAGGCGACGCAGGGTGGCGCTTTCGGCGAGGAAACGGCGAATGGCCGGCGTCTGCCGGAGATAGACTTCCTCGGCGAGATAGTCGAACAGCAACTCCGCGGGGCCGGGAATTCGCTGGAGCAAACTGTCCACGGCCCACGGCGTCGCGTCGTCGAGGCTGTCGCTCAACATCTGGAGGGCGATTGGCCACCCCTCCGTTTCCGCCGCGACCGTTCGCGCGAGCTCCTTGGAGACCGGATGTTCGAGGCGCCGGCCGAGCAGGGTCTCCACTTCTTCTATAGTAAACGCCAAGTCGGGGCGTCCAATCTCCAGCAGCTCGCTCGATGCACGCCATCGGGCGCGCGCGCGCAGGCTCGGCATCGTGCGCGTGGTGACGACGAGGTGCAGCTTGGGCGGCATCGTCTCGACGAGCCGCTCGACGACGGCATTGATCTCCGGCCGATTGACGCCGTCGTAGTCGTCGAGCACCAGCACGAGATCGGCGTCGAGCTGGTCGAGCAGATCGTTGCTCAGCCGATCGACGACAGCGCCCCACAAACGCGGCCCACGCTCGCCCTGCTGCAGGCGCTCGCGGCCGGCCACGTCGATCCCGGGCAGCACCGCACCGAGCGCCTCGAGCAGATGAAGCAGGAAGACCTGCGGATCCGGCTCGATGTCGCCGAGGTTGTACCAAACGTGCCGGCGTCCCGTCGTCCCGAGCCACGACACGATTGCCGTCGTCTTCCCATACCCGGCCTCGGCCCGCACGACGGTGAGCGGATGCTCGACCACCCGCTCCAACGCCGCATCGACGCGCGGCCGGTGGATGACGTGCGGCCGCAGCGTCGGTGAGACGAACCGGGTGCGGACGATGACGTCGTCGTTTACTTGGGGACGAGTCACGGGAAGGGAACCTTAGCAGCCGACTGGTCCATGAGCGAAGATTAGTCCGCGCACAACTCTCGTCCAGGTAGAACCTTACCGCGCCACTCGTAACGCTCCTGTTACGCCTCGGGAGCGCCCGTCCTTTACCATCACCCGTCCCAAAGCGACCTCACAGGCTCGCGGGGCACGCCGTTCCTACCCGCCGCGCGCCGAACATCAAACGTTCGTGGAGGATTCCCTGACATGAAGATGGTGCACGTTTTGGCGAAAGCCTGGCGGTCGGTTGGGCGGACGGGCGCAGCGCTCGCCGCGATCGCGGCCCTCACGGGAACGGCGACGGCACAAAGCGGCACCGGCCGCATCGTCGGCAGCGTCGTCGATCCGGCGAAAGTGCCCGTCTCGGGTGCGCGAATTACAGTCGGCGATACGCGACATTCCGGCGTTTCCGACGTCGACGGCCGCTTCGTGATCAGCGCCGTTCCCGCGGGAACGTACGAGCTGCACACCGTGCGTATCGGACAAGCGCCGAAAGTCACGTCGGGCGTGACCGTGACCGCCGGGAGCGACACGCGCGTCACGATCACCATCGAGGCCGCGGCGACCAAGCTGGCGGCGGTGGTGACGTCGGCGTCGCGGCGCGTCGAGAAGATCACCGACGCACCGGCGACCGTGTCGACGATCGACGTGCAGACCATCGACAACAGCATCGGCAACACCTTCGCGGGCGCCCTCAAGGAAGTGAAGGGCATCGACTTCATCCAAGTCGGCATGACGAGCATCGCGATCAACGCGCGCGGCTTCAACTCGTCGTTCAACAGCCGGTTCCTGATGGTCGAAGACGGACGCATCGCCGTGATTCCCGAAAGCGGTCTTCCGATCGGCTCCCTCGCGCCGACACCGAAAATCGATCTCTCCGGCATGGAAGTGCTGGTCGGCCCCGGTTCGGCGCTCTACGGGCCGGACGCGTCGAACGGCGTGCTCTCGCTCCGCACGAAAGATCCGCGTGAATTCCAGGGCGGTACGCTCGAGCTCACCGGTGGCAGCCGCAGCTACAAGGACGTGCAGGGCCGCTACGCCGGCGTCTATGGCAACTGGGGCTACAAGGTCGCCGGTGAAGTCCAGGACGCGAACGACTGGCAAAACATTCTCTACTACAACGCCGGCGGGTCGATCGTCACCGCGGGCACGGCCGGCGCGGTGCGCGAAGACGCTCTCAAGACGCCGATCGATTGGAAAGCGCGCTCGTCGCGGGGCACCGCGGCGCTCGTCTATTACCATGACAACGACCGCCTCGAGATCAACGGCGGCATGAGCCGCACCGACGGCATCGGTCAGACGAACGTTGGACGCAACCAGCTGTCAGGCTGGGACTACAACGTCGCGCAGGCGCGCTACACGACCAATCATTGGTATTTGAACGCCTATCGCGCTGAATCGAAGTCGGGGAAATCATTCGCCCTAAACCGGTATGCCGGCAATCAGCTCACACCGGCCACGGCCACGCTGTCCGCCGACTCACTCCGCGCGCTCTCGGACTGGCCGAGCGACGGCAAGATGTACGCGGCGGAAGTGCAGGGGAATTACACCGTCCCGATGCTCAGCAACACCACCGTCATCGCCGGCGCGCAGTATCGCGACGACATCGTGAGCAGCGATCGGCAGTGGCTCACCGATCGCATCACGAAGAAGGATATCAGCAACAACCAGAAGGGTGTCTACGCGCAGACGACGACGCCGATCTCGCAGTACGTCGACGTCGTGCTCGCCGGCCGCCTCGACTATCCGACGTCGTACTCATCGCAGTGGAGCCCGAAGGCGGGCGTGGTCGTAAAGCCGATGCAGGACCAGGCCTTCCGCGTCACGTTCAATCGCGCCTTCAAGTCGCCGACGATCCTGCAGACGAACTTCTTCATCCCCGACTGGACGTCGATCATCGCCGTCTACGGCAACACCGACGGCTTCACCGTGAAGAACGCCGCCGGCACGGTGACGCGGACCTACGATCCGATTCAGCCGGAGTCGAATCGCACGTGGGAGTTCGGCTACAAGGGAATTCTCGCCAACAAGCTCTACGTCGACGGCACCTACTACTCATCGCAGTACAAGAACTTCACCAGCCCGCTCGCGGTCATCTCCAATCCGTACGCCGGCGCGGCCGCAACGTACGCCTACCCGACGGCCAACCCCAACGGAATGCCCGTTGACGCGCAGGGCCGGATCGTTTCGCCGAGCGGGGCTCCGCCGCTCGTGCTCATCTACTACAACCTCGGCAAGGCAAAACTCTCCGGCGTCGACCTCGGCGCGAACTACGTCGCGACGGACCACATCGAGCTGCGCGGCACGCTCTCGACGATCAAGCTGAGCGGGCTCGAGGTACCGGCGGGCTCCGAGGAAGCGACCGCGCTCAATTCGCCCGACATCAAGTGGACGGTGGGCAGCTCGATCAACAACATCGGACCGGCGTCGGGCGGACTCACCTTCCGCAACGTGCACGCGTACTACTTCCGCTCCGGAACGAACCTCGGCGTGATCCCGACCTTCGGCGCGCTCGATGCAACGCTGTCGGTCAAGATCCCGCAGGTTCAGGGTACGATGCTCAACTTCTCCGTGGCGAATCTGTACACGTGCTCGGCGAAGGACGTCGCGTACAAGGCGGGGACGACGCCGGCCAACTCGGTGATCGCGTCGGAAAACCGCAGCTGCGGGTTCGGGCGCACGCATCGTGAGATGATCAACATGCCGGAGATCGGCACGATGGCGTTCGTCGGCCTGCGTTTGGCCCGGTGAACGTCGGATCGCTCCTCGCGCGTCACGCGAGGTATCGCGGCAACCACCTCGCCGTCGTCTGTGGGCGTCACCGCCTCGACTTCGGCGAGGTGCACGCGCGGGTGAATCGATTCGCCAACGCGCTGCACGCGATGGGTCTGCGGAAGGGTGACAAGCTGGCGATCATCCTTCCGAACTGCATCGAGTTGCTCCACGCGTACCGCGCGTGCGCGCAGACGGGGATCGTGTCCGTGCCGCTCAGTCCCTTGCTGCGCGGCGCGGGACTCGTCTCGCTCCTTCGCGACTCTGACACCGCGGCGGTTCTCGCCTGCTCGTCGGTCGTCGAGGCGCTCAATGAAGCGCGGCGTGAGCTACCGCAAATTCGCGACGAACGGTACATCCTCGCCGCGTCGCCGCCGACTCCCGGCTATCGCGCGTACGACGAGCTCGTGGCGGAGGCGAGCCCCAATTCACCGCCGCCCGTCGAGATCGACGACGAAGACGTCTACAACATCGTCTACTCGAGCGGCACGACAGGACAGCCCAAGGGCATCATCCACACGCACAAGGTGCGAGCGCTCTACGGATCGCTCTTCGCCTCACAGTTCCGGTTCACGCCGGAGAGCGTCGTCATGCATGCGGGTTCGCTCGTCTTCAACGGTGCGTTCGTCACGTTGATGCCGGCATGGTTCCTCGGCTGCACGTTCATCCTGCAGGAGAGGTTCGACGCCGTCGAGTTCATCGAGACGGTGTACCGCGAGAAGGTGACGCACGTGATGATGGTGCCGTCGCAGATCGTCGCCGTCCTCAACGCGCCGAACTTCAGCGCCGAGAAGTTGCAATCGCTCGAGATGCTCTGCTCGGTCGGCGCGCCCTGGCACCGTGAGCACAAGGAGCGAATGCTCCAGGTGCTGCCGAATTCGCTCTACGAGCTCTATGGACTGACGGAAGGCTTCATCACGGTGCTCGACCGGAACGACTTCGCTCGAAAGATCGATTCGGTCGGTACGCCGATCGCGTTCACCGAGATGCGCATCGTCGACAATGACGGACGCGATCTGCCCCCCGGTGAAGTCGGCGAGATCGTCGGACGATCGCCGCTCATGATGCCGGGCTACTACAAGCGCCCCGATCTCACCGAGCAGGCGATTCGCGATGGATGGCTGTTCACGGGCGACCTCGGGGCCGCCGACGACGACGGCTATCTGCGACTCACCGACCGCAAGAAGGACCTGATCATCTCCGGCGGCGTGAACGTGTACCCGAAGGACATCGAAGAGATCGCCGTGCAGCACCAAGCGGTGCGCGAGGTGGCGGTCTTCGGTGTACCGCACGAAAAGTGGGGCGAGTCGCCGGTGGCGGCGGTCGTCCTTCGCGCCGCGGCACTGATCGAGGCGGCCGAGCTCAAGACCTGGATCAATCAACGCGTCGCGGCGCGTTACCAGCAGGTGAGCGAAGTGCTCATCCTCGAAGACCTCCCGCGAAGCACCGCGGGCAAGACGCTCAAGCGGGTGCTCCGCGACCAGTACGCCACTCTCGCCGCGCCCGAGCCGGTTCGAGCCGGCTCGCCCACTCACTGACTCCTTTCGCGCACATGTCAACGACAGTCGAAGTCGGCGGCGGTCAGCCGCTCACCGTTGAACGACGCGCTCGCGTGAACGACGTCGAGCTGTATTTCACGGACACGACAGGGCGGACGCCGCTCGTGCTCTTGCACGGCCTCTCGGCGAACGCGAGCTCGTTCACCGCGCTCGTGCGCGCCCTGGCGCCGACGTTCCGTGTCATCGCACCCGACCTCCGCGGCCGCGCCCGCAGCGGCAAGCCCGCCGCCGGGTACGGCATGCCGGAACACGCGGCTGACGTTCTCGCGCTCATGGACGTCTGCCACGTCGATCGCGCGGTGATCGCCGGCCACTCCTTTGGCGGCTACCTCGCGATCTATCTCGCGGCGCACTTTCCCGAGCGCTTCGAGCGGCTCGTCGTCCTCGACGCGGCAATCACGTCGCACCCGCGCATTGGGGAGATGCTCAAGCCGTCGCTCGATCGGCTGGGCAAGGTGTCTCCGTCGACCGACTCGTATCTTGCCGCGGTCCGCTCGGCGCCGTACATGGACGGTATGTGGAACGACGACGTCGAGGCATACTTCCGCGCCGAGCTGGTCGAAAATCCCGACGGCACCGCGAGCTCGGCGACGAGCGCGAGCGCGATCGCGCAGGCGGCCTACGGTTTGGGCTGCGAGCCTTGGTTACACCTCGTGCAGTCCGTACGTCTGCCGGCGCTGCTCATCAACGCGACAGGTCCCTACGGTGCGCCCGGCGCGCCACCGCTGATGGAAGAGATCTGGGCGCGGGCAACGGCCAAGGCGTTTCCGAATTGTCGCTACGCCCACGTGCCGGGGAATCACCTGACGATGGTGTTCGGCGAAGGCGCCGCGGTCGTCGGCCGTGAGATCACCGCGTTCGCGCAGGCGACGTGAGCGATAAGCGCCTCGCGGGAAAAGTTGCTCTGGTCACAGGCGCGGGGCGGGGGATCGGCCGTGCGATCGCCGAGAAGCTGGCGCGCGAGGGCGCGCGCGTCGTCGTCAACGACCTCGATGACCAGCCGGCGGCCGAGACGATCGCCGCCATCGAGACCACCGGTGGTGCGGCGACCGCCTGCATCGGGAGCGTCACCGACGCCGGCTTCGCCGAAACGTTCGTGAAGCGCGCCCTCGACGCGTACCATGGCTTGGACATCATCGTCAACAACGCCGGCTTCACTTGGGACTCGGTCATCCAGAAGATGAGCGACGAGCAATTCCAGGCGATCATGGACGTTCACGTCACGGCGCCGTTCCGAATTCTGCGCGCCGCCGCCGAGCCGATTCGGCACTTCGCCAAGCAAGAGGCGGCTGAGGGGCGAGAGGTCTTTCGGAAAGTGGTGAACATCTCGTCCGTCTCTGGTCTCGGCGGCAATGCCGGGCAGGTGAATTACGGCTCGGCCAAGGCGGCGGTCGTCGGCATGACGAAGACTCTCGCCAAGGAGTGGGGACGTTACAAGGTCAACGTGAACTGTGTGGCCTTTGGCTTCATCCAAACGCGGATGACGCAGCCCCTCTCGAACGACGCCGCGCCGGTGACGGTCGGAGAGCGGGAGATCAAATACGGCGTGCAGCCCGCCTTGCTCGAGGCACTGGAGAAGAATCAGATCCCGCTCGGCCGGCTCGGCACGGCGGAAGAAGCGGCCGACGGCGTGTATCTCTTCTGCTCGCCCGAGTCGAACTACATCTCGGGGCAGGTGATCACGGTGGGAGGAGGGATCACCTTTTGACGGCGGTCGCGTCGGGCAAGCCGTTCGTGCTCGACGCGGCGTCGCTCGCGCGCGACGACACGCCGATTGCGCGCTCGACGGTGAGCGCGGTGAACCGCCGGCTGCTCCCGTTCTTGTTCCTCCTCTACATCTTCAATTTCCTCGACCGATCGAACGTCGGCTTCGCGGCCCTGCAAATGAACCGCGACCTCGGCTTCAGCGCGGCGGCGTTCGGCCTGGGTGCCGGCATCTTCTTCATCGGCTACTCGCTGTTCGAGGTGCCGAGCAATCTCGCGCTGGTGCGCGTTGGCGCGCGCCGGTGGATCGCGCGCATCATGATCAGCTGGGGCATCATCGCCGTGGCGATGATGTTCGTGCGCACGACGACGCAGTTCTACGTGCTGCGCTTTCTGCTTGGCGTCGCCGAAGCGGGATTCTTCCCGGCGATAATGTATTACATGAGCCAGTGGTACCCGGCGTCGATGCGCGCGTCGTCGGGCGCGCGGTTCATGATCGCCATCCCGCTGTCCGGCGCGATCGGGGGACCGCTCGGTGGTTGGCTATTGGGGCTGAACGGCGCGGCCGGACTGTCCGGCTGGCAGTGGCTCTTCTTGATCGAGGGCCTGCCTTCGGTAGTCCTCGGCTTCGTTGTCCTGCGCTATCTCACCGAGCAGCCGGGCGACGCGCGATGGCTGCGCGAGGATCAGCGCGAGTGGTTGGTCGCTCGCATCGAGAATGACAAGCGACGCTCGCCGTGGAACCACGGACTGCCGCCCCTCGCAGCGCTCGCGCACCCGATGATTTGGCTTGCCGCACTCCCCGAGCTTCTCGTCACCACGGCGGGATACGCGTACTTGTTCTGGGGACCGCTTCTGTTTCGCGACACGCTGCATCTCTCCAACATGCAAACGGGCTTGCTCGGCGGCGGGATCTCGGTCATATCGGCGCTGGCGCTGTTGCTCTCCGGCGCCGCCTCGGATCGCTCGGGCAATCGCGTCGGGTACGCGGCGGCGTTGGCGTTCGTCGTGGGGCTCGCCGCGGTGAGTGCCGCGTTCATTCCCGGCGCGGTCGGCAAGGTCGTCGCGATCTCGATCATGCAAATCGCCGTGATAGCGTTCCTCGGCCCGTTCTGGGCGTTGCCGACCATGCTACTGAGCGGCGGTTCTGCCGCCGTGGGGATCGCGCTCGTGAACGCGATCGGGAACGTCGGCGGATTTATCGGTCCGAACGTGATCGGGTTCCTGCGCACGCGCGCGGGGGGCGATACGGGCGCATTCTTGGTGCTCGGCGGCATGGCATTCGTGGCGGCCCTCGTCTGTCTCGGTATGACCAAGAGTCGCCATCTGGCCAGCCGCTAGCGCCGGGCGCTCGTGGACAGTCCGATCGGCTCGCTCGGCAGGCATGAGGCCGACGCTGCGGGTCAACGCCCGACTTCGACAACCGTTACCGCTGCAGCCGACGAAGGAACCGCCCCGTATGCGACGCCTTGCACGCCGCCACCTGTTCCGGCGTCCCAGTGACGACGACCTCGCCGCCCGCATGGCCACCCTCCGGCCCGAGATCGATCACATGATCAGCGGTCTTGATCACGTCGAGATGATGCTCGATCAAGATCACTGTGTGCCCGGCGTCGACGAGCCGATTCAAGGACTCTAACAGGCGCTCGACATCCGCCAGATGAAGCCCGGTCGTCGGTTCATCGAGGATGTAGACCGTATGCTTGGCGCGCTGCAGTTTGCTCAGCTCCGTCGCGATCTTGATGCGTTGCGCCTCGCCGCCGGAGAGAGTCGTCGCCGACTGGCCGAGCGTGAGATAGCCGAGGCCAAGGTCGCGAAGTACCTCGATCTTCTTGCCGACCGTCGGCTCCGTCGCGAAGAACTCGACTCCCTCCTCGACCGACATATTGAGGACGTCATCGATCGTCTTGCCGCGCAGCGTCACCTCGAGCGTCTCGGTGTTGAAGCGCGCGCCTTTACAGGCGCCGCAAGTCACCTCGACATCGGGCATGAAGTAGAGCTGCGTCGTGATCGTGCCTTCGCCCTGGCATTCCTCGCAGCGCCCGCCCTTCACGTTGAAGCTGAAGCGCCCCGGCTTGTATCCGCGCTCGACGGATAGCGGCGCCTGCGTGAACAAGTCGCGGATGGTGTCGTAGAAGCCGATGTACGTCGCCGGATTCGACCGGCTGTTCCGGCCGATCGGCGACTGGTCGATGTTCACGACCTTGTGAACGTGCTCCATCCCGTCGACGCCATCATGGTCGCCGGGAAGCGTCCGTGTATCGATGAGGCGTTTCCATAGCGCCTTGTACAGCACTTCGTTGATCAGCGTGCTTTTTCCCGAGCCGGATGCGCCGGTGATCGCGACCATCACGCCGAGCGGGATCTCGACGTCGATCGACTTGAGATTGTTCGCGCGCGCGCCGCGGATGTCGAGCCGAGCGCCCTTTCCGTTCCGCCGCAGGCTCGGAACGGCGATCGAGCGTTTGCCGGAGAGATACTGCCCGGTGGGCGACGCTTTGCATTTCAGGATGTCGGCCAGCGTACCCTGCACGACGACCCTGCCGCCGTGCACGCCGGGGCCCGGTCCCATCTCGACGACATGATCGGCCGCCCGAATCGTATCCTCGTCGTGCTCGACGACGATCACCGTGTTGCCGATATCGCGCAGCCGCTCGAGCGTCGCGATCATCTTCACGTTGTCTTTGGGATGCAGGCCGATGCTCGGCTCGTCGAGCACGTAGAGCATGCCCATCAGTCCAGACCCGATTTGCGTCGACAGACGAATGCGCTGCGACTCGCCGCCGGACAGCGTGGACGACGGACGGTTGAAGCTCAAATAGTCGAGACCAATGCCGAGCAGAAGGTCCAGCCGGCCTATGATCTCACGCAACACCTGCCGTCCAGCGTCGGCGCCGCGTCCGGTCGGCTTCACGCCCTGCAAGAAGTCGCGAAGCTCGTCGAAGTGGAGCTGGCCGACGTCGTAGAGCGTTTTGCCGCCGATCGTGAACGCGAGCCGCGTGGCCCTGACGCGCGATCCGTTGCAGTCGGGACAGGTGCGCTCGACCATCACCTTGTCGAGCCAGGCCTCCATGCCGGAATTCGCCTCACCGCGTTGACGGTAGCGACGGTAGTGCCGCTCGATGCGCCGCGCGATGCCCTGGAACCCGACCTCTTTGCCTTCCCACTCGGGACGCTTGATCTTCGCGTTTGGCGGGAAGAGAAGCGGGAACTTCCCCTCGGTGCCGTAGAGAATGCTCGTACGCGCCGAGTCGGGCAGATCCTTCCACGGCGTCTCGAGCGAGAATCCAGCCGCTCGCGAAAGGCTGTACATCAGCCGGCCGTCCCAATTGTCGGGATCGTAGCGGAGTGCCTCTCGCACGAAGCATCCGGTGGCGATGCTCCGCGTCGGATCGGGGACGAGAAGCTCGGCGTGCGTCAACTTGTCGACGCCAAGTCCCCCGCACGTGCGACAGGCGCTCTCCGGGTTGTTGAACTGGAAGTAGTCGGGACCGATCTCCCCGTAGACGAGATGGTGCTTGGCGCTTGCCGTGGCGCGGTAGAATCGCTCCGCGTCTGCCTTTGGAACGCCTTTCACGATCTCCACCTGCATCAGCCAATCGCCAACGAGCAGCGTGGCCGCCACCGCCGCCTTGATCGACTTCTCGTTTCGCCGCCGGACGACGAGTCGGTCGACGATCGCGTCCATCTGCTTCACCTTCGCCTCGTCAAGCTCGATCTGCTGCGAGATGTCGACTGGCTTGCCGTCGATGATCAGGCGCCGCACGCCTTTCTTCCGCAGTTCGGTGAACACGAAATCGAGCTCCTCGCCGTACACCTTGAACACCGGAGCGCGAAGCTCGATCTCTGTTCCTTCCGGTAGGGCGAGGATTGCCTCGACGATCTGCATGGCGCTTCGGCTCGGCGCCGCCTCGCCGCACCGCGGGCAGTGCGCTTCACCAATCGTCGCGTACAGCAGATTGAGATAGCTGGCGATGTCCGTCATCGTGCCGACGGTCGAGCGCGGGTTCATCGACAGCGTCTTTTGTTCGATCGAGATGACCGGCGACAATCCAAAGATGAAATCCACATCCGGCTTCGCGACTTGCGCCACGAACCGTTTTGCGTAGCTGGACAGCGATTCCATATACCGGCGCTGTCCTTCGGCGTAGATCGTATCGAACGCCAGGCTCGATTTGCCCGAGCCCGACAGACCCGTGACGACGACGAGCCTGTCGCGGGGGATCTCGACCGAGATGTTCTTGAGATTGTGAACTCGCGCGCCCTGAACGGCGATCGTCGTCCGCGCGCCGTTCGCCGTGCGCGCCCTGGGTCTGCTCTGGGACGACTTGGCGGGCTTGGCCGGCGTCATATGCGAAAGAACGCGAGCTCTTGCAACTCAACGTTGCTCCGCCGCGTCAGCTTCACCGGGATGGATGCCTTGCCAAGCAGCCCGCGGTCGGCCAGGTACTCGCAGACGGTGTGTATCCCTTCAATGCCGTAGTGGCGCGCAAAGTGATCGTCGATCTCGGTGGCCGATCGCGCTTCGCCGACGTCCCGCAAGTGGTCGAGCACGAGCCCGTAAAGCTCGGTCGTCCGGCCAGCGAGATACTCGTCGACGGCGTCGAGCGCCGCCTCGACCGCCTTGGCCGTCTTCTTGGTGTTCAGCAGATCGCGATAGACGATCCGGAAGAAGTCGGGATTGAGAACCATCGCTTGTGGAATCACCTCGCGGTCGGCGAGGAGGCCGGCGCCGATCACCTCCGCGCGCGCCAACGGCGTCGCGGCGTAGAGGATCCACAGCGCGCTGTAGTCGAGGTCCTTGCGCGTCACGAACCACTTGCGCGCCTTGTACAGCAACGGCACCACCTGCGCTCCGGCGGACAATAGCTGCACCTGCCGATCGCGGTCGCCCATGACGTGCAGTCGTTCGGCCAGCCCCGCGATGCTTTCGTCGTGCGTATAGAGCAGCCGCCCCTTGGCGAGCAGCGAGTGCAGGAACGAGTTTGCCACCGAGCCTTCGACGAACTGACGAAACTCCGTTCGCGTCACGAGAAACGCGTGCGTGTTCACGGCGTCCGCGTACAAGCTCAGGCCACGCTCGTCGCGTTTCTTGTCGTCGACCGTGACCAGCACGAGGTCGATGTCCGATTTATCCCACACGGTGTCGTGCGAAAGGCTGCCGCACAGGATCGCCGCAAGGATTGTTCGGTCCTCTTGAATCCGCGCGACGAGCGCGTCGAGAGCGCGCGTGAACGCTTGGTGGACCGGGGCGAGTCGGGGAACGTCGGCGCGAGCGGGCATGGGTCGCTGATAGTACCGCCCGGGTCGCGCCGTCTCAACTCGATCGCCTTCGCCCGGGGCCCTTCGCCCGGGGCGGTCCGTGAGTCGGATGCGTTTGCCCCGCCGCGGCGCGCGGCGTACGCTTACCCTCATGAAAAACACGGTCAATTTCGCTCTCATCGCTGTCACCGCGCTCGTCGCGCTCCCTCCGGCGCTCGTTCCCGCCCAGACCGCCGCGCCGATCGATCCGCGCCTCTATTCCGCGCTCTCGTGGCGCAACCTCGGCCCCTTTCGCGCCGGCCGCGTCGCCGCCGTCACCGGCGCCATCGGTCAGCCCGGCACGTTCTACATCGGGCTGCCGGCGGCCGGCGTGTGGAAGACGACGAGCGCCGGCGAGACCTGGTACCCCATCTTCGACTCCGTCAAGGATGTCTCGTCGGTCGGCGGGATCGAGGTCGCGCCGTCCGATCCGAACGTGATCTACGTTGGCACCGGAGACATTGTCACCGGCGGCGGGATCAGCGAAGGGAACGGCGTCTACAAGTCCACCGACGCCGGTAAGACCTGGCGGCACCTCGGCCTCGACGCCACCAAGCAGATCCCGACGATCCTCGTCGATCCCAAAGACCCGAACATCGTGCTCATCGGCGCGCAGGGCGACATCCACGTCAAGAGCAAATCACGTGGCGTCTTCCGGAGCACCGACGGCGGGGCGACTTGGACGCAGACGCTGTTTGTCGACGACAGCACC
>Ga0310812_10000576_pt1 | contig 13734 bp, 13 predicted proteins | sample NN3metagenome_FD_205747 | JGI IMG/M metagenome (GOLD analysis project Ga0310812, IMG submission 205747) | Soil microbial communities from experimental microcosm in Duke University, North Carolina, United States - NN3 | ecosystem: Engineered > Artificial ecosystem > Soil microcosm > Unclassified...
CCTGCATTGGTCCGCGAACTAAATACGACACGAGGTAAATCGCCGTGAAGTTCAGCATGATGGTACTGATGACCTCGAGCACATGAAATCTCGTGCGAAGAAGCGCGGCGATCGCGGCCCAAATGGTACCGAGAACGGCTCCGGCGAAAAAGCACAGCGCGACCGTCGCCGCTGAGTTGATTCTCGGACCATACAGTGCCACGGCCGTTGCCGCGGTGGCACCCATCAGGAACTGTCCTTCGGCGCCGACGTTGAACACGCCTCCCCGAAAGGCAATCGCGACCGCCAAACCGGTGAGCACCAGCGGCGTTGCGCGAACGAGCGTTCCGGATCCGAAGGCGTACCACGAACCGAAGGCGCCATTCACGAGCGCTGCCGCGGCCCGAGCAGCATCATAACGCAGGACGACGAGGAACAGTGCGAGGCCGGCGATGAATGCGGCGACAATCGCGATCGCGCGGAGCGCCCGCATCAACCCGCCTCGCCCCAACAGCGTCACGAAACGGTCCGCGTCGCCCGAAAAACCACGAGGCGTCGAATCGAGGCGATGCCGAACATCGGTCCAATCGCCAAAACCGGAAACACCCAACGCCATCCGATAACGCCGACGAGTGGTGGAATCAGCTGAATCGAGACCATTGTGAGCAGGAAGCCGAGCGATGTTTGCACGGTCAATGCGGTGCCGACAGCGTGCGGCGGCACGGCCTCCGTGACGAGCGCGCTGAACTGCGCCGAATCGGCGATGACGAAAAAGCCCCACGCCCACGCCAAGGATCCCACCACCCAGAGCGATCGTCCGAAGGCGAGCGGAATCAACAGCGAGCATGCCCCGCTCAACGCCATAGCCAAAGTCACGAGTCGCTCACGTCCACGAGCATCCGCCGCGAGTCCGCCCCACACGCAGCCAATTCCGCCAACCGCAATCGTTCCAAACGCGACCACCGAAACGACGCCCGTAGGCGAACCGGCGACGTCTCCATGCTGCGCCGCAACGCTCGCCGCAAGAAAAAGCGGGATCCAGGTCCAGAACGAGTACAGCTCGAACATGTGGCCGAGGTATCCGCCGGTCGCGAGGCGCCACTCGTGTCGCCCCACGACGGTGTGAACGAGGCTCCACGCGAATGGGCGAGGTGGAAAGGGATATGGACCGTCGATGTAAAGGGCGGCGACGAGCATCGACGCGATCACGGCGCATGCGGAGGCAACCAGGATCACCGTGTGCGGGCCCGCGGCGGGAAGGGCATGCACGAGATACGGTGTGGCTTTGCCGACTGTGAGCGCTCCCACGACAGTGCCGATGGCCAGGCCTCGCCGCTCACGGAACCACGTCGACGCCATTTTCATCGCGGGCGGGTAAACGCCGGCGAGCGCGAACCCGGTCGCGAATCGGAGCGCGAGTGCGACCGCGAAACGATCCGTCGCAACCAGAGCGGCATTGGCCGACGCGCCGGCCAGCGCGGCAACGGCAAAGAACCATCTCGAGGGCAGCACGTCAGCAAGGTTCAGCAACGCGGCCACCGCCGTGCCACAGACGAACCCAAGCTGCACGATCGTCGTCAACCACGCTGTCTGGTTCGGGCCGAGCGACCAGTGAGCGGCGAGCTGTGTGGCGACGGCGCTCGCGCCAAACCAGAGCGACATGCCGAGGAGCTCGGCGGTCGCGAGCAACGCAAGCATCCGCCAGCGTCGCGGATCGCGATCCCGAACGTCGGTCGCGACGTGGCTCATGCGACGCCCAGCATAGCGCGCCCGATCAGCCCGCGATCGATGGGTACGCTCTGCACTCGTCCGCGATGAACGACGACGACGCGTGTTGCCAGCGCAAGCACTTCGTCGAGATCCTGCGAATAGACGATCACCGCGGTCCCCCGCTGCGCCGCGAGACGAAGCCGCGTGTGAACAGCCGCTGACGCTCGGATGTCGAGCCCGCGAGTCGGGTTCTCCACGACGATCATGCGGGGTGATGTGTCGAGTTCGCGTCCTAAAGCGAATTTCTGCTGATTCCCTCCGGATAGCGTGCGAGCCTGAGTCTCCGGGGTACCGCCACGAACATCGTAGTCGGCGATGACGTGGCGAGCCTGCTCGCGATGTTGCGCCCAGCGCATGATGCCGCGCCCCTTTCCGGCGTCGCGGAGCGCCGCGTTGATGGTGAGCGATTCGTCGAGGATCAACGCGTCACGTTGACGGTCCTCGGGTACGAACCCTACTTCGTCTGGAATCGACACACGGCCATGGCTCGGGCGCGCTCGGCCCGATAGCACGCGCAACAGTTCACGCTGTCCATTTCCATCGAGCGCGGCAATCCCCAGGATCTCACCCTCGCCTACGACCAGGTTGACGTCGGTCAAGCTTTCGACTCCACGGTCGTCTCGTACGCTGACGCCGTCGAGTTGTGCGATGCTTGATCCGGTCGTGCCGTTGCCGCGATCGGTCCGCGGAAGCGAAACTGCCGCCGATTGACCGATCATCGCTTCGGACAATCGAAAAGTGTCTAGCGATGCCGCGGGCGCTGACAGCACGCGCGTTCCGCGTCGAAGCACCGTGATTTGATCCGCGACACGCAACGCCTCGTCGAGTCTATGCGTGATGAGAACGGCCGCGTTGCCGGCATCGGCGAATCGCCGGAGCCACTCGAGCAACTCGGTGGCTTCCGTCGGCGCCAACACGGCGGTCGGCTCATCGAGAATGAGCGCGCGGGCTCCCCGCGCCAACGCTTTAACGATCTCTAATCGCTGTTGTCCCGCCACCGACAGGGAGCCGGCGCGGGCCCGAGGGTCGAGCGTCAGACCGGTCCGCTCACCGATGTCGCGGACAAGGCTCGATACGGCGGCCTCGTCGAATCGTCCCCTCCTTCCACCCAGGGCGACGTTTTCGACGACCGTCATCGCGGGCACATTCGTGAAGTGTTGGTGAACCATTCCAACGCCCGAGGTGATGGCATCGATCGGGGAGCGAATCGGCCGAAGCGGGGTCCCGGCTTGGACCTCGCCGCGGTCCGCCGCGTGGAGGCCGAAAGCGATGCGCATCAGCGTGCTTTTACCGGCGCCGTTTTCTCCGAGTAAAGCGTGAATCGTTCCGGCTTCGAGCCGAAACGAGACATCGTCGAGGACCACCGTCCCTGAGAAGGACTTGGCGACGTTTGACAACCGGAGCACTTCGCTCGGCGAAGTCTCTCGATCAAAGCCCGGTTGGTGCATCGACGAAGCTGGACGGAATGCCGAATCGCGAAGCCACGGCGTCGCCGAGGGCTCGGACCCCCAACGTCTCGGTGGCATAGTGTCCCGCGTACAGCACCACGATCCCGAGCTCGCGCGCCTCGACCGCCGTGTGGTGAGGGCCTTCACCAACGATAATGGTATCCAGACCTCGCTCGGCCGCTTCGCGCAATGTTGCCGAGTCGGCGCCCGCGCCGGTGCAGAGGCCCCACAACCGCGTCACATGATCCGGCTCGAACGGCGTCGTCACCAGTGTCCCAGCAAATTCTTTCGACAACTCGCCGGCGCGCTCGACGAGCGCTCGCGTCGGAAGCGCCGAAGCGCCGCTTAGCCCAATGCTCTTTCCCTGAAACGTCGCGAAGCCACCGCTGGGCTCCAAGCCGAGCCGCCTTGCCAGCAAAGCGTTGTTACCCAGTTCCGGATGCACGTCGAGTGGCAGGTGCGCCGCGTAGACGGCGACATCGTGCTCGATGAGCGCGCGAATGCGCTGGTATCGATGGCCGACGATCGGCTGAGGGCCTCCCCAAAACATGCCGTGATGAACGAGAATCAATCGCGCTCGCGATTCGATGGCGCCGCGGATCGTCGCAGTCGAGAAATCAACCGCCGTTGCTACGCGATCGATTTCTCCACGATTCGCCAACTGCACGCCGTTGAGGGCGCCCGGATAGTCCGGGATGCTCGCGATCTGCAGCAATTCGTCGAGGAACGCGGCGATCTCGGCGAGCTGTGTCATTTTCTCGCCGCTGTCGTGTCGACATGAACCCGGTATTGTCCGGCGAGCATCAACGACTGGAGTGAATCGATTCGAGAGCGCGCCGGTGCGGGAAGCCGTGCCGACAACGCTGGGTTCAGGACAAGGGTCACGACGTGCGCTTCTTCCCCAAGCTCGACGACCCGCGGCCGAAACGTCTTCGCTTTCACTTCTCTCGCGATCTGGAGGAAAGCGCGCGGCAAGTCGATGACCACACTCCCAAGCGTCACGTCCGGCGCGACGCCATTCTGATTCGAGTTCGAACCAATGACGAGTGCATTTCGCTCACGCGCGGCCTGGAAGACGCCGAGACCAGCGGCGTCGGCGTTTTGAAAGATGACGTCAGCCCCTTGAGCGATTTGTGCGAGCGCCTGCTCTTTTCCTGCGCTGACGTCGTCCCAATTTCCGATATACGAGTTGATAACGCGAATCGAAGAGTCGGTTGCGCGCGCTCCTTGCTCGAACGCGCGGAAACTTTCGACGACCGGAGGCAACGCCGTTCCCCCGAGGGTCGCGATCTTTCTTGTCTTCGTGACCGACGCCGCGAGCACACCAGCGAGGTACGAAGCATCGGCGAACCCGAAAGTCATTCCGGCGAGGTTGGAACCTGACGTCGAACCCGATGTCGTCACGTACAAGGTTCGCGGAAACTCAGGGGCTACGCGACGAGCTGCGTCTTGAAACTCAAATCCGTGGCCGAAAACAAGGTTATAGCCCTGAGTTCCGTACTGCCGGAAGTTGTCCTCGAATTCCGCCGGCGTTTTCGTTTGGACGTGACTGACTTGGGCGCCGAGGCTGTCCCGAATCCACATCAGCCCTTGATAGGCGCCACCGTTCCAGGACTGATCAGACACTGGTCCTGGCGTGAGCAGAGCGACCTTAAAATCAGCAACGCCAGGCTTCGCAGACTCGCCCTCTTTTTGGCAAGCCGCCACGAGCGAACCACACGCGAGAACAATTGTGGAAAAGCGGAGAGACCGTCGGATACCCATCAGTCTTAATTGTTGTGTCCGTTCAACTTAGCAGACTGTGCACAGTGTGGATTAGTGGTCCTGCTAGTCTTACGCATAAAACTTCCATGTGACTGGAAGATATCACATTAATGTCGCGTTACTGGCGCCTATTTTCGCCGAGAATGAGTTCGAGCAGTCGATCAAGGTCGTCGGCGGAGAAAAACGAAAGCTCGATCTTGCCCCGGCTATCACCTGATGCTGAAACGCGCACATCTGTCTGAAGGTATTTGCGCAAGTCGTCCTCAATCGATCGCAGTACCGGACTCTGCTGTATTGCTGCTGCTGATGGGCGGGGTTGTTTGGCTGGAGGACTGGTTGTGTCCGGTTGGGTATTCGCTTCTCGCACGCGCTGCTCGAACGCTCAGCCCTTCCTTTACGGTGGAGCTAGCGAGCAAAACCGCGGAGCCGGATTGACCGAGTGCGAGCAATGCTCGAGCGTGGCCGGGTGAGAGCGCTCCCTGCTCGACGAGCCCTAAGATCTCGTCAGGTAACGAGAGGATCCGCAATAGGTTAGTAACTGTCGTCCTGTCCTTGCCGACGGCTTCGGCCACCTGCTGCTGGGTCAGCTGAAATTCGTCGATTAGTCGCCTGTACCCTCGCGCTTCCTCCAGAGCGTTGAGATTCGTCCGTTGGAGGTTTTCGACCAAGGCGAGTACGAGCATCGTGCGGTCATCGAAGTCACGAACGATCGCCTGGATCTCGGTCCATCCGAGGTTTGTAGCGGCTCGAACACGCCGCTCGCCGGCGATGAGTTCATATGCATCGCCGCGGCGACGGACACTAATAGGCTGTAGAAGACCGCTCGCGCGAAGGGATGCCTCAAGTTCAGCGAGCTCATCAGGTCGAAACTCGCGCCTAGGTTGGAACGGGTTCGGCCGGATGGAGGCAATCGGGATGCGCCCAACGTCGGCTGCGGTCGCCGGGGCGGTGTCGCTTGCGCTTGGAATGAGCGCTTCCAAGCCGCGCCCCAAGCGGCGTTGTCGTTCCATGCTCATCGTGTCCTCGCGATAAGCTCTTTTGCCACAGAGAGATAGGCCTGAGCGCCGACTGAAGCGACGTCATACAGGATTATAGGCTTGCCGAAGCTCGGGGCTTCTGCCAAACGAACGTTTCGAGGGACGACTGTCTCGAAGACCTGGGCACCGAAGTACTCTCGGGCTTCTGCGGCAACCTGTCGCGAGAGGTTCAGGCGCGCGTCGTACATGGTGAGGAGTACGCCGTCGATGCCGAGGTCTGGATTTACGCTCCGCTGAATCAAGTGCACCGTATTCAGCAGCTGGGACAGTCCTTCCAGCGCGTAGTACTCGCACTGCAGCGGAATAAGGAGGGCGTCGGCGGCGGCGAGCATGTTGAGCGTGATGAGGCCGAGCGACGGGGGGCAGTCGATGAGAATGAAGTCGTACTCGTCTCGCACCTGGGAAACTGCCGCGCGCATCATTCTTTCGCGGCCCTGGCGCTCGACGAGCTCAACCTCCGCGCCGGCCAGGTCAGGCGTGGCTGGAAGGATATCGAGCGCCTTGAAGTGGTGCCCTCGAATTCGTGCGTCGGCGACCGATCGTTCGCCGATGAGCACCTCGTAGACGGTCGTCCCGATGCTGGCGCGATCAATTCCGGATCCGCTCGTCGCGTTCCCCTGAGGATCCCCATCTATCAAGAGGGTGCGGCGCTCCGCCGCTGCGAGGCTCGCTGCCAGATTAACAGCCGTCGTGGTCTTACCGACACCGCCCTTTTGATTCGCGATTGCGATGACGCGTGCCACGTTCAGCCGATGAGTCGAGTCAGGGAAGAAAGACGCGGCGCCAAGACCGGATCGCCAATCTACCCGCGCCTAGAACTCCGAACAACGTGCCACGTGGCACTTTCAGCGGTACTCACGCTCGGCGATGTGCCACGTGGCACATCGCGCCTCGGCACGATTAACCGGGGCGCTATCGGCTGGGAATGAAAGCCCAGCGAGCCGTGACAGTGGCGGACAGCGTGAGCTGACCGGGTTCGATCGGCGTTGGCGCGGCTGCCGCGACTCGCGCTCGAGCCATCGTCGCCTCGAATGGCCGGATCGGCTCAACACCTGACACTAGCTCGAGCAGCTGCCCGAGCGATCCGCCAGCCGCCCTCGCCATAGCCTCCGCGTCGGCCCGCGCGTGCACCACAGCGTCGGCGATGGCCGCTCGCCGTGCTGAATCGGCGCGCGATGACGTGAACTCGATTCCGGAGACTTCGTTCGCTCCCTTAGCCAGGGCGGCGTCAATCGTCCGGCCAACGTCCTCAATGCGGCGAAGGCTTGCCCGGACCATGTTTGTCACGACGTACCCAGTCACCTTGGGAGACTGGTTGGGTGGGTACTGCATCTCAGGCGAAACGTTGAAATTCACTGTCGTAATCTGATCAGAGCCGAGCCCGAGCGCTCGAAGTGTGTCTATGATGGCGCGTTGTCGGCGCGAATTATCAGCCGTCGCCTGGGCAACTGTCGTTGCCCGGCTTTGAACGCCGAGCGTTACGGTAGCGCGATCCGGAGACAGCTGGACCTCTGCTGTGCCCGTGGTCACGACCTGGGGAGGCGAGTTCGATGCGCTCTGACCGAACGCCAAGGTTGCGGTTACCGCCGCGACGGCCGCCGAGCGTACGGTCGTCCGAGCCGCATAGCGGAAAAAGGTCATGCGCATCTGAGCTCCAGCGTTGAAGAAAACCGGCGTGCAAAGAATCGCGTCGCTTAAATAGTAGCGAATTGCCACTATTGATCGATGCTTATTCCTTCGACGCTGGCGCCGCGGCCCGACGCCGCAACTTCTCGACCTCGAGGACCAGATTCTGAAGATCGGTGGGACTTACTCCCGGTACCCGCGCGGCCTGGGCGAGCGTGCCCGGACGAAGCGCGCCCAACTTTTGGCGTGACTCGAAGGACAACGACAACATCGTCTCGTATGGCAGATCCGCGGCCAGCGCGAAGGCGCCCATGCGTCGAAGCTTCGCAGCCTGATCACGCTCACGAACGAAGTATCCCGCGTACTTGAGCTCGAGCTCGGCGGTGACCAATGCCTCGGGCGCGAAGGCGTACTCGATTGACGCCGCGTCGAGCAACGCCTCGAGTGAGATTCCCTGCCGCTTCGCCAGCTCGGCGATGCGCGTCGACTGCGCGACCGGGGCGCTCCCTGAGTGCTCGAGCAGCGGATTGGCGCGCTCCGGGGTGACGCTGGTTTCGCGCGCGATCGCGCTCGCGGCGTCTTCATCCGCGAGGCGACGCTCCACGACGTCGCGCTCAGCCGGCGTGTACAGCGCCAAGTCGATACCAGTGGGACTGAGGCGCCTGACGGCGTTGTCCTGTCGGACCGTCAGGCGAAACTCCGAGCGAGACGTGAACAACCGATACGGTTCGTCGACTCCGCGGGTTACGAGATCGTCAATGAGAACTCCTATATAGGACGTCTCCCGACCGAGCACGACGCCGGACTCGCCGCGAACAAACCGGGCGGCGTTCAGGCCGGCGATCACGCCCTGCCCCGCGGCCTCCTCGTACCCGGTGGTGCCGTTGATCTGCCCGGCGAAAAACAGTCCGCGGAGCGCCTTCACCTGAAGCGTCGAGTCGAGCTGCGTCGGTGGATAATAGTCGTACTCGATGGCGTAGCCGGCGCGGGTCATCGCGACCGACTCGAGACCACGCACCGAACGAAGAATCTCCAGCTGAACCGACGCGGGAAGCGACGTCGAGAGACCGTTTACATACAGCTCGGTCGTGTCGTGGCCCTCCGGCTCCAGAAACAGCTGGTGACGATCCGCGTTTGGAAACTTGACCACCTTGTCTTCGACCGACGGACAGTACCTGGGGCCGCGCGACGCGATGGCGCCACCATACATCGCCGATCGACCGATGTTCTCGGCGATGATCGCCTTTCCCGCAGCCTCGAGAAAGGTGATCCAACACGGAAGCTGTATCGGATGGCGCGTTTCACCGCCGCGGCGCCGCGGTTCGGGCCAGAACACCGACCACGAGTAGTCGAACGACTCGATCTCGCTTTCTTGGCGCTCGAGTCGCGCGAAATCGACGGAACGCCCGTCGATGCGCGGAGGCGTTCCAGTCTTGAACCGCTCCACAGTAAGTCCGGCGTTCTCGAGCTGCTCGGCGAGATGAGTCGCCGCCGACTCGCCGGCTCGGCCTCCCGAAAGGCGCGTCTCGGTTCCGATATGGATGCGTCCGCGAAGAAAAGTGCCCGTGGTGATTACCACGGCCGAAGCGCCGAATCGGCGACCCTCGAGCGTTTCCACGCCGACGACGGACGGCCCGTCACCGAGAATGAGTCGGGCGACCGTGCCTTGGACGGTCGACACCCCGGGCTGCGCTTCGACGAGCGTGCGAACCGCGCGGCGATAGAGACCGCGATCGCACTGAGCCCGCGGCGCCCAAACCGCCGGCCCCTTGCTGCGATTGAGCATTCGGAACTGGATCGCGGCGAGATCCGTTGCTCGCCCCATGATCCCGCCCAACGCATCGACCTCGCGAACGACCGTGCCTTTGGCGATTCCGCCGATCGCGGGATTGCAGGACATCTGCCCGATTGTCTCGAGCGCGCTCGTGATCAAGCCGACCCGGGCGCCGGCGCGCGCAGCCCCCACCGCTGCCTCGGTCCCGGCATGGCCGGCTCCGATGACGATGACGTCGAATGAGGCCTCGAGCGCACTGGCGGCGTGAAGCTGCGACATAGTCCTGAAAGCTACGGACGGGCAATCGCGTCGCGAAAGCTTGGTCGAGCGGTCCTATATTCTCGATCCGACAACTGGAGGCTCGAGAGTGCCACTGAAAATTCCCAGCGGAGCCCCGGTCTTGGTCATTCGCCGAACGGCGTACGAGGCGAAAGGACTAAGCCGAGGAGAAATCGACGAGCGGCTTCAACTGACGCCCGACGAATTTCGAGTCGAGGGAGGGCTCGTCGCACTCGGGCCGATCTACACCGGCGCGGACGCTTTGCCCGCGTTCATCGATGATCTCGAGCGCGCGGGTCTCGTCTACTTCGAGGACTTCTTCGAGCTCAGCGGCAATTGGCCCGACTGGCTGCAGCTTTTCGCGGGCGCGTGACCGTCGGTTCGGGCATCAGGGCCGATGCTTCGTCAGTTCCTTCGCTGACGGTGCAGGCGTGACGGGCCCGTGTCGCAAAAGGCCGTGCCACCCACACTCGTAGCACCAGCTTGTGCGGAATTTCGGGAAGAAAAAATTCCAGCCGCGTGACGCTACACGAAGCGTCGCGGCGTCACAGTTTGGGCACCGGTCGCCTTCCGGCAGCAAATAATAGAAAAACACCGTGGCGAGAACGGCACGAAGTACAAAAAAACCGCCGATGATCAGGATGCATAGAACGGCGTCCCGCATATCGTCCTCCCGCTCCTACAGCCGCTTCTCGACCTCCGCCCAGGCCTCGACGAAAGCGATGTCGTCCTCGATCCGTTCAATGACCACTTCGGTCTCGACATCGAGTGAGCCCTGATCGATTCCCCGGGCTCTAAGAACGTGGCGCTTGCCTTCAACCTCGAAGGCGACTTCCCCGTCAACCTCCGGGCGAATGCTTTTCGTCACGCGAGCGATGTGCCCTTGAAGCACATAACGCTCGTCGTCCACGTCGTGTTCCGGAATGACAGCCCACCACTTCGTCACAAGCCGTGCCGCGACAAATGACGCGAGGAGACCGAGCGCGGCGCTCGAAAGGAAAGTCGCAATCCCCCCGACTCGGCCCGCGAGCATATAGCCCGCAAGGCCGAATACGAGGCCGAAAGCAGAAAGGACGGCCGGGGAGTGCCGAAACGATCGCTCGCGCAACGGATGAGTGTCTGCCGGTCGCTCGACTCCGCGAATCATGATTCGAACGGCGAGCATCAGACCGGCAACAAAGGCCAACAGGTAGAGGGCCGTCATGGGACCGATGGAATAGGTTTCGAGTGAAACGCGCCGAGTTGTGAGGCGATGAAATCGCACGCTCTCCATTCGGCATAGTAGAACGGTCTCCACGGCACCCGCCCGGCGACAAAGCCGACGTGCCCGCCGTGCGCCGTGAATTCGAGATGTAGCGAGGGATTGGAACCGGCGATCGACCGGACTTCGTCGAGCACCTCGGACGGGAGGAACGGATCGTCTATCGCGCTCAGCAGCAAGGTAGGAACTCGAATCCGATGAAGAAATCCGAGCGAGCTCGACCGACGATAATAGTCGCGAGCGTCGGCAAAGCCGTGGACCGGAGCGGTCACGGCGTCGTCGAAGTCGTAGATGTTCCGCGCCCGCATTAGCGCGCCTCTATCGAACAGGCGTGGGAATCTGGCGAGCTTTTCGAGCGCTTTCTGCCGGAGGGAGCGCAAGAAATGTTGATCGTAAATCCTGGAAAACCCTCGCCCGATGAAGCGGGCACCACGCTCGAGGTCAAAGGGAACCGAAATGGCGGCCGCGCCGGCGATGTATTCGCAGGCGTTCTCGCCGATCTCACCTAGAAACTTGAGCAAGACGTTGCCGCCGAGAGAGACGCCGGCAAGGAGTAGTGACGCGTTCGGGTGCTCGTCGCGAATGCGATCGATGACAAAGCTCAAATCAGTCGTTTCGCCGGAGTGATAGAATCTCGGGGCGGTGTTGGGCTCGTCGCCGCAGCCACGAAAAATGAGAAGATCCGCACCCCATCCGCGCCGTTCCGCTTCCCGAAAGAAACCGCCGACGTAATGCGACCGTACCGTCCCCTCGAGTCCGTGAAGAAGCAGCAACCGAGGCGCGCCGGGTTTGGCGTTGGCGCGGAAGACGTCGACGAAATCTCTATCTGGGGTCGTCCAACGTTCCGCGCGAGCATGCAGCGGCTGACGCCGGCGAAAGAACTTCGCCCACAGCGTCTGCGCATGTGCGCCAGGTACCCACCATGCCGGACGGTAGGTATGTTCGCTTCTTCGCCCCAACGGTTAGTCCCCGTGTCTACTCTCGGCGATCAATAATGCCTCGCCCGTAACGATGGAAGTTCAAGTTTTCGGCTGGAAGAAGAGTGCTGACACGCGAAAGGCCCTGCGATTCTTTGCCGAGCGTCGCGTGAAGGTTCACTTCGTGGATTTTCAGGAGCGCGGCCCTTCGCCCGGAGAGCTCGCGCGTTTCGTCCAACGCTTCGGTGTGGATCGGCTGTTAGATCCCGATTCCAAACGGTTTCAGGAGCTTGGTCTCCGCCACGCGCAACATTCGAACGACCGTTGGGTCGAAAGATTAGTGGACGATCCACTACTGCTTCGGATGCCGCTCGTTCGTTTCGGCAATCTGCTGACCGTCGGCCCCGCCGAGGCCGAGTGGAAAGCCTGGGTCGCCAAATGACGCAGCTGTCGATGGCCAACGTCGGCGTCGATTTCGGCGCGACGATGCTCTTCGACGGCGTGTCGTTCACCGTCGGTGCGGGGGAGCGATGGGGCATCATCGGTCGAAACGGCGCGGGGAAGACGAGTTTATTCCGGTTGCTGACGGGCGAGCTCGAACCGACTCGCGGCGACATAGCGCGCTCGCCCGGCGTACGCGTGTCCTTGCTGGAACAGCATCGGGATTTCGGCCACGCGGTAACGGTTTGGGAAGCCGCAGCCGGTCAGTTTGCCGAGCTTCTCCAGTTGGAGCGATCGCTGGCCGAGCAGGCGCATCAGCTTGCCGAGAACGCGAACACCCGGGCGCTCGAGCAGTACGGACGAGACCTGGAGCGCTTCGAACGCGAGGGCGGATACACGATTGCGCCGCGCGTTGACGCCGTGCTGCACGGACTTGGTTTCGATCCGGTCGCCGCGCGAGAGATGCCTGTGGCATATCTCAGCGGCGGAGAGCGCGGCCGCCTGGGACTGGCGCGCCAGCTCGTGAGTCCAGCGGACGTTCTCTTACTGGACGAGCCCACGAACCACCTCGATCTCGAGACGACGCGCTGGCTCGAGGATTATTTGACGCGCTCGACGGCGACCGTCTTGCTGATCAGCCACGATCGCGCCTTTCTCTCGGCGGTCGTAGACCATGTCCTGCATCTGGAAGGACACAGAGCGACGCCCTACGTGGCTGGGTACGAATCGTTCGTCGAGCAGCGAACGCTCGCGCGGCTGACGCAACAACGGCAATTCGACCAGCAACAACGTCGCATTTCGGCCGAGCAGGACTACATCGCCCGCAACATCGCCGGCCAGAACAGCAAGCAGGCGAAGGGCAGACGAAAGCGCCTCGCGAGGCTTCCTCGACTGAGCGCGCCGTTGGCGGACGCGGACACGATGGGGATCCGTTTCGACGTGACCGAGCGAGGTGGCGATCGCGTCATCACGGCCGAGAACGCGGGAGTGAGCGTCGGAAACCGCATCCTCCTGCGCGGCGTCAACGCGACGCTGATGCGGGGCGATCGTGTCGGCTTGATCGGCCCGAACGGTTCGGGAAAGTCGACATTCGTCCGCGCGATTGTCGGTGATCATCCGGTCAACGACGGCGTGATCCGTGTCGGCGGTGGGATCAACACGGGCTACTATCGGCAGGACCTCACGCAAGTGCCGCTCGACAAGACGCTCTATGACGTTGTCGGCGATTTGCGACCAACCTGGGATCGGCGAATGATCCAGGGACACCTCGGTCGATTCGCGTTTTCGGGCGACGAGGTGCAGCGCCGCGCCGACGGACTGTCGGGCGGAGAGCGCGCGCGACTCGGCCTCGCCATGCTCATGCTGAGCCGCGCCAATCTGCTGATCCTCGACGAGCCCACCAATCACCTGGATGTGGAATCGATCGAAGCACTGGAAG
>Ga0310812_10000578_pt1 | contig 13690 bp, 12 predicted proteins | sample NN3metagenome_FD_205747 | JGI IMG/M metagenome (GOLD analysis project Ga0310812, IMG submission 205747) | Soil microbial communities from experimental microcosm in Duke University, North Carolina, United States - NN3 | ecosystem: Engineered > Artificial ecosystem > Soil microcosm > Unclassified...
GACCACACCAACAAGCCGCTCTTCGGCGCCATGATGGTCGCCATCCTGGTGCCCTTCTTCCTGCTGGCGCTGCGCTGGTGGCTGCTTCTACGAGGCCACGGCTTCAAGGCGCGCCTCGGGCAGATCTTCTTCGTCACCTACGCGGGGGCCTTCTTCAACAACTTCCTGCCGGGCGCAGTGGGGGGCGACCTGACCAAGGCGATCCTGGCGTCGTCCGGCGAGGAGCGCAAGGCCGCGATCGCGGCGACCGTGATCCTGGACCGGATCATCGGCCTGGCGGTCATGATCGTCCTCGGCTCGGCCTGCCTGACCCCGTACGTGAGCCGCTTCACCGACAAGCGCCTGGCCTACCTCATCTACGGGCTGCTGGGCGCGATGATCGTGGGATACGCGCTCTACTTCAGCCCGCTGTTCCGGAAGATCCTGGAAGTCCTGCCGTTCAAGAAGACCATCGCGGAGCTGGACGGGGTCTTCCGGGCCGCGCAGGAGAAGAAGGCGCTGGTCTCGCAGGCGGCGGGGCTGTCGCTCGTGGCGCAGGCGCTGGGCATCCTGATCATCTACGGGCTGGCCCGCGCGATGGGCATCCCGGGGATCGGGCTCTGGATGTTCTTCATCTTCGAGCCCATCATCTTCATCGTGACGGCGCTGCCGATCTCGATGGGGGGCTGGGGCGTGCAGGAGTTCATCTACGAGCAGACCTTCGGGACCTTCGGGGGCATCGACCCGAACCAGGCGATCGCGCTGTCCGTCCTTTACAAGCTCAGCCTGATCCTGGTGTCCATCCCGGGCGGGCTGCTCTTCGCCATGGGGGCCACGCAGCGGCGCCCGTCCGAGCCTCCCCCGGCGTGAATTCACCCATTCTGGTGATTTGCACGGGGCTTCTGTATAATTTCTCCGGCCCAATCCGCGTGTGTCTGAAGGTTTCCTGAACGTCGCGAGCATTCCATGGCCTTGAAGACCTGGGGCGACTTCGAAATCAACTTCGAGCGTCTCCTCGGCCGTGGGGGCATGGGCGCGGTGTACATGGGCCGCCAGATCTCGCTGGACCGGCCCTCCGCCATCAAGATCCTCAAGCAGGACCTGACCTCCAACCCGGAGTTCGTCAAGCGCTTCCATCGCGAGGCCGCGCTGCTGGCCCGCCTGGTCGACAACCACGTGGTGCAGATCTTCGGTGCCGGCGAGGCCGAGGGGCACCACTTCTACGCGATGGAGTACGTGGAGGGCGACGACTACGCCTCCATGGTCCGGAAGGGCCACAAGTTCAGCATCGAGGAGGTCCTGAAGGTCGGCGAGGCGGTGGGGCTGGCCCTGCAGGCGGCCTGGCGCCACCGCATCATCCACCGCGACATCAAGCCGTCGAACATCCTCCTTACGAAGGAAGGCGGCCAGACCAAGGTCATGGACTTCGGCCTCGCCAAGAACCCGGAGTCGGACCTCACCGAGTCCGAGGTCATCATGGGCACCGCGAAGTACATGTCCCCCGAGCAGGCTACGGGCGGCGCCTGCGACATCCGCAGCGACCTCTACTCCCTGGGCGTGGTGCTTTACGAGCTCGCCGCCGGCCAGCCGCCCTTCGTGGGCGAGGGCGCGACGGCGATCATGTACCAGCACGTCCACAAGCAGCCCGCCCCGCCGCGCTCGATCAACCCGAACATCCCCGAGGACGTCGAGAAGATCATCCTCCGGCTCATGCAGAAGGACCCGCAGGCGCGCTTCGCGACGCCCGAGGCGCTGGTGTCGGCGGTCCGCGCGGTCCAGGACGGCGTCACGCCGAGCGAGAAGTCGACGCTCTACAACGAGACGCTGCGGCTCTCCGAGAAGGAAATCGTCACCGAGAAGCGGCCGTCCACGATCAAGGCGCCGCCGGTCAAGAAGTCGAGCGTGCCGCTCGTGCTCAGCCTCGTCGCGGGGCTGATGCTGATCGGCGCCGGCGGGTACTTCCTGGTGCGCACCCTGTCCGCCGACGGGGCGCCGAAGGAGTCACCGCCGCTCGCGCATCAGCCCCAGCCGCAGCCGCAGCCGACTCCGCCTCCTCCTTCCGGAGAGACGCCCGTGAAGCCGCCGGACCCTCCGCCGCCTCCCCCGGAGCCGCCGAAGGGCTCGTCCGAGGCCGCGATGCTGGAAGATCTCAAGCAGCGGGGCTTCGAGGCCCTGGGGGCGCAGCAGTGGTCGAAGGCCTACATGCTGCTCGAGGAAGCCGAGCGGAAGGGCGCGAAGGACGTCACCGAGAGGAAGCTCGAGGCCCGCGCCCGGGAGCTGATCCAGAAGGGCGACGCGGAGCAGGAGGAGGAGGCCAAGCTTCTCCACTATGAGGCGGCGCGGCAGTACAAGGACGACGGGCAGCTGCAGAACCTGATCCGCACCACCTCGTTCCGGCGCTGGCGCAAGAGCGCGGAGAAGAACGAGGGTGGGAACTGGTCCAAGGCGGCCGACGACTGGAAGCGCGCCGTCACCTTCGCCGACGAGTCCGAGAAGGACGAGGCCGTCGCGCGGCAGAAGTTCTGCGCCAAGTTCTCCGACGCCGTGACGGCCCGGACGCTCAAGAACTGGCCCAAGGCGCTGGAGCTCTACAAGGACCTGGCGACGAACCCGAAGGGCCAGGCGGCGACGATCGAGACGGAGATCGACCGCATCGAGAAGGAGATCCGGCTCGTCGCGGAAATGACTGCGAAGGAGACGCGCCGGGAATACGACGAACTCCTCGAGCAGGGCCGCCAGCTGCTTCTCCGGGCCGTCTGGGCGGAGGCGAAGTCGGTCTACGACCGGGCCTCCGAGCCGCGCTTCCACGGCCTGCCGCAGGAGGAGCTCAAGCGGGGCCGCGAAATCGTCGGGCAGGCCCTCTCGGCGCCCCCCGGCATGGTCTACGTGCCCGCGGGAAAGTTCATGATGGGCGGCGGCCGCGCGGTCGAATCTCCCGCAGGGGAAGTCGAGACGTCCGCGTTCTACATGGACGATCACGAAGTCACGGTCGCGCAGTACGCGGAGTTCCTGGCGGTGCTGGACAGCTTCGGCCACACGCCGGCCTGTCCCAAGGAGGAGCCGCCGAACAAGAAGCACTTCCCGGAGGACTGGGACGGCCAGAAGGGGCAGGATTCGGTCGTCGGGGTCGACTTCTGGGACGCCACGGCGTACGCGCGCTGGCGGCAGAAGCGGGTCCCGAAGGAGACGGAATGGGAGCGGGCGGCCGGCTTCGACCCGGCGGGCCGGCGGCTCTACCCCTGGGGCTCCAAGTATCAGAAGGACGGCGGCAAGAGCTACCTCGGGATCGACGGCCTCGGCTCGGGCGTGATTGAGTGGACCGCCAGCTCGTTCGTAAGGTATTCCTGGAGCCAGGCGGATCCCGGCGAGTTCGACGAGCGGAGGAAGGTGCTGCGGGGCGGCTGGCTGCTCGAGGAGTACGGGCCCGAGCAGGCCAAGGTCACGTACCGCCACTGGCAGCGGCCGGACTACCGGAACCGCAAGGTGGGCTTCCGCTGCGTCATGGACATGCCTGAAAAATAAAGGAGTAGAGGGTTTCGAATCGCTAGGGAGGATGGATGAAGAAGCTCGGATGGGTGGTGCTGGCGGCCCTGTCGTATTCGTCGTGGGCGGCCTCGATCGGATGCGGCGGCGTGTCGAAGCAGGAGCTCGACAGCGTGAAGGCGGAGCTGCTGGCGCATGACGAGCAGATGAAGTCGAGCCTGAAGACGGAGCTGACGGGCATCGACCAGAAATACGTGACGGTCCAGCAGCTTCAGATGAAGGTCGAGAAGCAGCTGGAGGACCTGAACAAGCTGAAGGGCGAGTTGACCGAGCTCGGCAAGAGCGTCGACTCGCGCGCGAACGTCGCGACGGCCAGCGCTCTCAAGTCGCTCCAGTTCGAGGAGAAGCTGCTGTCGGAGCGCCTGGCCGAGCTGCGCTCGCTGATCGAGGAACTGAAGAAGAAGCAATGAGAGAGCCCGACGCGCTGGACTCGGCACGGGTCCTGGCGCTGGCGCTCCTGGCGGTCGGCGGGGCGTGGCTTCTCTTCTGGGCGGGCCTGCCCGTCGTGGCGAACGTGTTCCAGCAGGCGATGTTCCTGGCGACGCCGCTGCTTTACGCCCGGGGCGCGGGGCTCCGACCCTTCGCGGCCAACGGCTATCTGCCGCTCCGCCTCCGCCAGGTCCTCCTGGTCCTGGTCGCATCACTCGGCACGCTCTGGCTACTGTACGGGCTTACCCACGTCCAAACGAAAGTCATCGAGAAGGCGGGCTACAAAAAGGAGGCGGAGGCCGAGGAGCGCCACATCCGGGAGTCGATCCAGCATTCGCAGGAGCAGGGGGTTGCGCCGGCACTCGGGCTGCTCGTGCTGATCCCGCCGCTCTGCGAGGAGACGTTCTTCCGGGGGATCCTCTTCCGCGGCCTCCTGAACCGCTTCGGGATCGGGGTCGCCCTGGGAGTGACCTCCGTCCTCTTCGCGTATTTCCACCAGACGATCGTGCAGACCGTCCTGATGGTCTTCCTGGGCTGCTACTTCGGGACGCTGGTGTACCTGACGGGGAGCCTCTGGTCGAGCATGCTGGCGCACGCGGTGAACAACTTCGTCGTGCTGCTGATGATGTGGCGCTACAAGGGGGACTTGCCGGAGTTCCGCGCGCCGTGGTGGATGTACGTCTTCTCGGCGCTGGTCTTCATCCTCGCGATGACGGCGCTCGCCTTCGAGCGCCAGCGTCACGATCCAACGTCGTCAAAACGGTAGCACGTCGCCTTCACCGGATCCCCGCCAGCTCCCGCACGACCTTCTCGACCCCCTCGACCACGCGGGCGCAGCGCTCGAAGTCGATCGTGTCGGGGGTGTCGCCGCGGCGGTGGTAGTGGGCGAAGCGGAAGGGGGCGGTGTCGGTCACCATCACGGCCTCGTATCCGTGCTCCCAAAAGGACTCGTGGTCCGACCAGCCCACGCCGGGGAGAAAGGAGGGGAGCGCCGCGCCCTCGGAGGGGAAGGCCACCTCCGCCCGAAACGTCTTCACGCAGCGGCGTACGAGGGAGCGGGAGGAGACGTTCCCCACGAAGGCGATGAAGTTCCCCCGCGACGGGTAGAAGAGGCCGAGCGGCGGGGGGTAGTTCTGCGTGTTCGGTTCGTCCGTGAAGCAGCCGATGGTCTCGAGGCTCAGCATCGCGACGACGTTGTCGCCGCGCTCGCGGCAGCGGCGCGCGTAGACGCGGCTGCCCATCTCGTCGGTGCGGAAGTGCGGCGGCTCCTCGTTCGTGAACGCCACGAAGCGCAGCGTCCGGGCGGGGGCGCTCTTCGCCAGCGAGCGCGCGAGCGCCAGCAGGCCCGCGGTGCCGCTGGCGTTGTCGTTCGCGCCCGGGCAGTTCAGCACCGAGTCGTAATGGGCGCCCACGACGACGATCTCCCCGGGCGCCGACGCGCCCCGGATCTCGACCTCGAGGTTGTCGCAGGGGCGCTCGCTCGCGGTGTAGGTCTGGCGCACGACCGGCCCGACGACGCGCAGTTCGGCCTCGACGTAGTCGGCCGCCTTCTTCAACTCGGAGTACTTGACGACGTTGCGCTCCCCGATCGTCACCGCGAGGTCGACGACGTGCTTCCGCAGGTCGGCGGCCAGCCTGCCTTGCTCGGGCGTCAGGGCCGGGAGGGGGCCCTCGTGGGATTTCCCGGGCATCGGGATCATGCAGGAGTATAGCCACAACGGGAGTCCGAGGAGGATCGCGGCGGCGACGCTCCAGCGGATCGCCCGGCGCCGCCTGGGGCTCATGCTCACGCTGCACCTCCAAGGATGCCAACGGGCTCCGGCCCGTTCCGGTTCGACCGGGATAGACTCAAGGGAGCATGAGCGAACAGGATCCGGGAGCGCCGGGATTCCCCTGGGGCGCGACGTTGGTCACCCTCGTCGTACTCTCGATGCTCGGGGCCGCCATCGGCGTTCCGTTCTACCTGAAATCGGCCCGGGAGTCCCGGGAGCGGCATGCGGTGGGGTCCCTGCAGGTGGTCGCCACCTGCGAAACAGACTTCCGAGCCAACGATCGGGACTGGAACAAGCTGAACGACTTTTGGACAGGGGACGTCTCTGGACTCTATTACGTGGCCTCCGCGAAGGACGGAAGAGAGATCCATCTGCTCTTCCTCCCGCAGGCGCACGCCGACCGCCGATCCCTGTTCCAACAGGAAGCCCTGCCGGATCGGGGATTCTTCCTCCAGGCGATGGACCAGGACAACAACTTCAAGAGCGATCCTGAAGGGATCTATCGCGTGGACACGGACGGCAGCGGGCGGAAGGTCCACAACCGGTCACGATTCGGGTTCTGCGCCTTCCCCGAGGATCCCGGGGCGGGCAGGTACACCTACATCGTCAACGAGAACTACACGATCTTCCGATTCCCCAACGACAAGCTGATGACCTACTGGCCGGATGACCAGGAATTGAAGAACCGCTGCCTGGGGCACGAATAAGCGGTCACGGGTTGGGAGCGGGCTCGCCGGAGGGCGGGTAGAGCTCGGGCAGGGGCGGGAGGGGCGGGGCCTCGGCGTAGGGGGTGTCGCCGTTGACGACGCGCTTGAGCTCCTCGAGGCGGCGCAGGCCGACGTTGATCTCGATGTCGATCGTGCCGATCTGCCGCTCCTTGACCCGCATCTCCTCCTCGATCTGGCGCCGGCGGGCGCGGCGTTCCTTCTCCTTCCGGAGGATCTCCTCGATCTCGGACTCGGCCTTGAGGCGGTCGATCTGCTGCTTCCGCTTCTGGACGGTGGCGCGGAGGCCCGAGACGATCTCGTACTTGGCCGACAGGGTGTCGTCCCGGATCTCACCGCGGAGGTCGCGCTCGAGGAAGAGCTGGCCGGTCCAGCAGTAGATGACCTCGAGCTCCTTGTGGAGCCCCTCGGTGCGGCGCTCGAGGTCCCGGATCCGCTCGTCGGGGCGGTCGGCCGCCTCGAGGCGCTTGAGCTCCTCCCGATGGGCGGCGATCTGCTGGCCGCGACGGTCGTTCTCGGCCGCCAGGGCGTCGGCCGCGTTCTTCCGCTCCTGGAGGGAGACGAAGAGGTCGCGGAGGGCGCCCTCGGCATGGCGGCCGAAGTCGGTCTCGGCGATCTTGGCGCCCGCGTGCTCGTAGGCGCCGGTCTTGGCGCGGTCGAGCCGGCTCATCTCGCCCCGGACCATCACCTTCCGGGCCTTGAGCTTGATCTTGTCGAAGAAGCCCTTGGACTGCTCCTGCTCCTGGAGGGTCCGCAGCTCGGCGTGGCGCTCCTCGACCTCCTGGTCGAGCTTGAGGATCTCCTCGAACATCGAGCGGTACTCGACGCCGTTGCTCATCTTCTGGAAGATCGCGAAGGCGCCGGCGCCCAGCTCCATGAAGCGGGACTGGCGCTCGCGGAGCAGCTGGTCGCGGCGGGTCCCCGTGTCGTGCATCTCCTGGGAGAGGCTCTCGATCTCCTTGACGAAGTTGCGGATGTGCTCGATGTCGGAGCGGAAGTCGTCGATGGAGCGCCGGAGGGTGGCGGCGGAGTTCAGGTACTTGGCGAGCTCCTCGGTGCGGACGGTGGCGGGGGCGATGGCGGCGGCGCGGCGGCCGATCTCCACGCACTCGGCGGTGATCTGATGCTCGAGCCGACGATAATCGGCGTCGAGGGTCTCGATCTCCTTCCTACGGGCGTCCATCCGACACGGATTCCTTTCGACGATCCGCGCAAGGATCCGGGGGGCGGATCGCGTCCTGTACTTAGACTAGGTTATCAAGGGGAGAACACCTTAATCAATAGGGGGCCCGCGCCCGGCGTCAGGTTTTTCGGCCGATTCATGAGATTTGTTGACAGCACCTTATGATCGCCCTAGAATCCGTAACTTACATTCGGGGGTGGGATAGCCCAGCCGCCATGGCATCCGGCAAAACGACGCTCCATGACAAGTTCGCCTCCGGCCTCTCGCCGGACGAGCGGACCCTGGTCACCCTCCGCGACGAGCTCTACGGCGGCTCCTGGGAGCAGATGCTGGGCGACCTTCGCGACCGCCTGAAGGGCAAGCCCTACATCTTCAAGCTCGTGAACCGGATCCAGGACGACATCGCGCGGATCGAAAAGCTCAGCGAGTACGAAAAGAAGCATAAGATCAACCTCGCGGATTACCTCAAGAAGAAGGAGGCCAAATGAGACCCCTCGCCCTCATGATCGTTCTGGGGAGCCTGGCGGCGTGCGGCGGGCGGATCTCTCCCGAGCAGCAGTACAGCGACGGCAGCCTCGGCGTCCAGGCCTTCGGCGATGAGAACGACGTCGTTCGCGAGGTTCGCTCCCTTCCGTTCAAGACCACGGTGTGGGAGTACAAGTTCAACAACCGGCCCATTTCGCGCCTGACGATGGGCGGCGACCACCTCTTCATCGAGACGCCGGACAACACGGTGGTCGCGATGGACCGCTTCACCGGGCAGACGTCCTGGATGTTCAAGATCGAGACCAACACGCCCCTGGACTGGCCGCCGGTGGTGGCGCAGGGCGTGCCCGAGGAGATCCGGGACCTCCAGGCGCTCCTCACGCAGACCAACCGCCAGATCGACGACGTGCTGAAGGAGAAGGGCGTCGGCAAGGAGACGCAGGCCCTCCAGAAGAAGCGCAACGAGTACCGCGAGCGCCTGCGCGTCGCGGCCTTCGGCGACAACGTCTACTTCATCTCGCACCAGATCATCTACTGCCTGGACCGCCTCAACGGCGGCCTCCGCTGGACGCACCGCCTGGGCTTCGTGCCCTCGGCCCGGCCCTTCGCGATCCGGAACTTCGTGTTCGTGCCCAGCGCCGACACGGCCCGGGTCTGGGTCCTGGACGTGGAGCGCAAGGGCGCCGAGTCGACGTCCTACAAGGCCTCGATCATGACCACCGAAAACCAGATCATGAACAGCCCGGTGTACTCCGACCCGTCCCTGTACTTCGTCTGCCACGACGGCGGCGTGTACTGCTACAAGGTGACGGACGGGACGCAGACCTGGGTGTACCAGACGGAGCGCTCGCTGCGCGCCGATCCCACGGTGTACGTCTACCAGTCGAACGAGGCCCCGTCCCCCGCGGGCGGCGCCGATCCCGCGAAACCCGCCGCTGCGATGGACGCGAAGCCGGCCGACGGCATGCCGGCGCCCGCGATGGACAAGAAGCCCGCGGACGGCATGCCTGCCCCCGCGATGGGCGCCCCGGCCATGGGCGCGCCCGGCAAGGACGATAAGGGCGGCAAGAAGAAGGCCCAGGTCACCACGAAGTTCCTCTTCGTGGGGAGCACGGACAACGCGTTCTATGCGCTGGACGCCAACGGCGGCAACATGATCTGGAAGTACGAGTGCGGCGCGGTGATCAAGTCGCCCGCCATCGCGAAGGAGAACACGGTCTACGTGGCCACCGAGGACGGCGCCCTGCACGCGTTCGAGGTGATGCCGATGCACCGCGACCCGAAGACCGGCGCCTCGCTGGGCAACAAGCGCAACGGCAACCTGCGCTGGAAGCTCCCGCTCGCCGAGCGCTTCATCTTCAAGGGCAAGGAGCGCGTCTACGTCATGGGGCCCAAGAAGGAGATCTGGGCCGTCGATGAGATGTCGGGCGCGACGCTGGGCCGCTACCCCACGAACCTTCTGCAGTTCGTCCTGACCAACACCCAGGACGAATACATCTACGTGGCGAACGCCAGCGGGCACGTCTTCTGCCTCAAGGAATCTCGCCAGAGCTACTAGGCCTGGCCCGTGTCTCGGCGGCCGCCGCGCTGGGGCGCGAGGGGCCGCTGCGCCGCGCGATCCGCGCCGCCCTCCGGGCGGGCGCGACGCCGGCGCGGCTCGACGAGACCCTGCTCCAGCTCGTCCCCTTCGCGGGCTACGCGCGCGCCATCAACGCCTTCGCCGCCCTCCAGGAGATCGTCCCGCACGTCCCGAAGGCGCCCCGCGAGAAGGGCGGCCGGCGGCGCCGCGGGGAGGCGCTCTGCCGCCGCATCTACGGCCCCGTCTACGGGAAGATGATCGCCCGCATGGCCGGCTTCCACCCCTCGCTGGCGGGCTGGATCCTGGAGGACGGCTACGGCAAGGTGCTGTCCCGGCCGATCCTTTCGATCCGCGAGCGCGAGCTCATCATCGTCGCGCTGCTGTCGGCCCTGAAGCTCCCGATGCAGCTGGAATCGCACGTGAGGGGCGCACGGCGGGTAGGCGCGACGGAGGGGGAAGTGGCGGCGATGCGGAAGATCCGCTGAACGCGGCGACCTAGCGGGCCCGGGCTTCCTTGCGGGACTGGCCGGCGCCCGTGCCGTAGTAGTAGTAATACTCTTCCGTGTCGGTGACCGCGCGGTTGAGCACCACGCCCGAGACGCGCGCGCCGACGTTCGTGAGCAGCCGCTTCGCCCAGGAGGCCTGGCGCTGCTCCGTGCGGCCCGCCTCCACCACGAAGAGCGACTGGTCCGCGACCGTCGAAATCTTGAGCGCGTCGCCGGTCCGCAGGATGGGCGGCGTGTCGAAGACGACGATGTCGAACATCTCCCGCATCTGCGCCGCGATGGGGCCCATGCGGGTCGGGTCGAGCAGCTCGTAGGGGCTCTCGGGCTGGACGCCGCAGGGGAGGACCTTCAGGTTGGGCACCTCGCTGTCCTGCAGGAGGCCTTCCGCGTTCAGCTGGACGCTGCCCGCCAGCACCTCGGAGAGGCCGGGGGAGGAGGGGAGCGTGAGGGACGTGTGGATGGACGGCACGCGCATGTCGCCGTCGACCAGCAGCGTCCGCTTGCCCTGGCGGGCGAGCGCGACCGCCAGGTTGATCGAGGTCACCGTCTTGCCTTCCTGGGGGTTGGTGCTCGTGACCATGAAGATGCGGCTGGCGTGCTCGGACGGCGCGGAGAGCAGCACGGTCGCGAGGGTGTCGTAGATTTCCGCCATGATGCTGGCCCGCGAGGCGCGGAGGGTGAGGACCTCGTTCGAGCCCACCCGGGGCGCGACGGCCAGGACCGCGTAGTCGAGGTGGCGGCGCACGTCGTAGTCGGTCCGGAGGGTCGTGTCGATGAACTCGCGGACGAAGGCGAAGCCGATGCCGAAGATCACCGACGCGAGCAGGGCCAGGCCCCAGGACTTGCGGAGCCGCATCTCGATGCGGACGGTCTCTTCAGGTTTGGCCCTCTCGTCGGCGAGCAGCCGGACGTAGCCGGACTCGGGCGCGGCGCTGAGCTGCTCGCGCAGCGTCTCGATGGTCGAAATGCGGCCCCGGCTGTCCTGCGCGAGCCGGTCGTGGAACTTCACCTCGTCGAGCACCGGGCTCAGCACGCCGAGGCGGTCGCGCAGCTCCTTCACCTCGGGCTCGAGGACGCGGATCTCGATCGCGCTCAGCTCGTTCTCGGTCCGGAGCTGCAGCTCCTCGCGGTCGATGTCGCTGCCGAGCGCCTGGATCCGGGCGCGGGTGAGGTCGATCTCCGTCTGGCGGATGTCCGTGCGGAGGCCCTTCACGAGGGGGTGTTCTTCGGTGTAGCGGCGGACGGCGGCCAGAAGGTCGCGGTGCAGCGCCTCGAGTCGGTCGCTCACCTGGCGGACGAGGGGGCTGTCGGCGATGCGGCTCTCGCCCGAGGCGGTGCCGAGGCGGGGCACGCCCTCGCGCTGCAGGTGCTCGGCGACGGAGCGATCGGAGCGGATGCGTTCCAGGCGCAGCCGGTTCGTGGAGCCCCGCCGCTCGAGGTCGCGGCGGCGGGTCTCGTGCGAGAGGATCTCTTCCTCCAGCTTGCGGACGTCGAGCTCGAGGTTGTCGGAGCTCAGGCGCGCGCGGGCGTCGTCGCGGATCTTGCGGATCTTGTCGTCCTCGGCGGCGAGGACCTCGCGCTCCTTGTTGGCGCGCTCGAACGCCTTGGCCCGGGCTCTCTCCAGGTCGACGTTCGCGATGTCCCGGCTCTTCACCTCGGCCTGCTCGGCGTAGGCGTTGGCGATGGCGGCGGCGATCTCCGGGCTGGGGCCGACGGCCTCGATCCAGGCGAGCTGGCCGTCGGGGTCCAGGGTGGCCGAGACGTTCCCGATCCACTCGGGCTGGACGTCTACTCTTTTGTTCCGGAGGTCGGCGGCGGCCCGCTCCCGGACCGCCTGGCTGGAAATGATGGAGATCCAGGTCTTGGGGTCCATCTGGCTGACGGAGATCCACTGGGTCCCCTGGTTGGCGGAGAGGAGGAGCGGGGGCGTGCTGATGAGGATGCGGGCGCGGGCGCGGTACTGGGGCCGCTCGGTCACGGCGGAGACGGCCATGTAGCCGCAGAAGACGGCGGCGAAGACCATCAGCGCGGTGAGCCAGCGCCGTCGCAGGAGTCGAACCAGGTCCTTGAAGGTCACGCGGTCCCCCGGCGGGTCGCCACAGGCGCTCCCGTCTATCCGATATTATCGGCCCAAATCCCGGAATGGTGCAGCCTGTTTTAGAATCCTCTTGACGTAAAAGATGAACATGTTCATAATTATAAGGGAGGGGGACGGAAGGAGGCGACGATGGACAAGACCTGGGTCGTCCTGGCGGGGCTGGCTCACTTCGGGATGGTTGCGGTCGGGTCGCAGATCCCCCGGGTCTTTAAGTGGAAGGAAGACCTGGCGCGCCTGGGGCCCGCGAACCGGCGCCTCTTCTGGGTCTACGGCGTCTTCGTCGTGCTGGCCAACGTCGGCTTCGGGGCGCTCTCGCTGGCCTACGCCGGAGAGATCGCGGCCGGGAAGGGCCTGGCGGGCGGCTTCGCGCTGTTCGCGGGACTCTACTGGGCGGCGCGCCTCGCCACCCAGTACCTGGCCTTCGACACGCCGGACTGGCCCGAGCAGGGGCGCAACCCGTGGGCCAAGCACGGCCTGGGTCTCGTGGTGCTCCTGATGAGCGGCGTTTATCTGGCCGCCTTCGTGGCGGGGAGGCTCGCATGAACGCGTGGGACCGGATGCTCGTGGCGGTCGGCCTGACCTATCTGGCCTTCAAGGCGCTCACGTTCCGGCGTCTGGCGTTCGGCCGCGCGCTCGGCTACTGGGCGCTCTGGCCGGGGATGGACGCGCGCCCTTTCGCCGAGACCCGTCCCGCGGCGGGGGCCGGCCTGATGGCCTGGGGACTCTGCAAGATGGCGGTCGGGGCGGGGCTGCTCGCGCTGCGGACGGAGCTCGGCTGGCTCGACGTGGTCCGGGTCTTCCTGGGCATCGGGCTCCTGGTCCACTTCGGGCTCTGCGACGTGCTCGCCGGCTTCTGGCGGTCCCGCGGCGTGACGGTGGAGCGACTCTTCGTGAACCCCGCGGCGTCGCGCACGCTGGGCGAGTTCTGGGGCCGCCGCTGGAACCGGGCCTTCCACGCGGTCGCGCACGAGGTCGTGTTCCGCCCGGTCGTGCGCCGCTGGGGCGGCGCCGCGGGGGTCCTGGCCACGTTCCTCTTCTCGGGGCTGCTCCACGAGCTCCTGATCAGCGTCCCCGTCAGGGCGGGCTACGGCCTGCCGACCGCCTACTTCGTGCTGCATGGCTTCCTGGTTCTGGCCGAGCGGAAGTGGGCGCTGGGTGGCCGCGTCTGGACGCTCTTCTGGGTGCTCGCGCCGCTGCCGCTGCTCTTCCATCCCTGGTTCGTGAGGGGCATCATCCTTCCGCTCACTTAGCGCGCAAGAACCGCGTTTGTGGCGCGTCTTATTAGGGGGAAGGGTTTTTCAGCGGTATTATAATAAGAGAAGAGAGTATCCGGACGGAGGACGTATGAAACAGATCATTCTGACCCTCACGATCGCGGCCTTGGGCGCCT
>Ga0310812_10000587_pt1 | contig 13595 bp, 16 predicted proteins | sample NN3metagenome_FD_205747 | JGI IMG/M metagenome (GOLD analysis project Ga0310812, IMG submission 205747) | Soil microbial communities from experimental microcosm in Duke University, North Carolina, United States - NN3 | ecosystem: Engineered > Artificial ecosystem > Soil microcosm > Unclassified...
TCGGCACTGCAAACCTCGCCGGATGGATGAAAGCGAACAGCTCCAACAGATCGAGCCCGGACAATTCCGGATAGCCAAGACGTTGCCCGACAAGTGGTGCGTTGAGAATGATGTGCGGCGTTTCGGCAGCTCGGGCGATGGCTTCGCCGCGGCTCGCTTCCCGGCTTTCGCCGTTGCCGCTCGCCAGCCAGATCCCCGCGTGGGTTGCGTGAAGCGCGGGGAGCCGAAGCGGAGTCACCGGCTCATTTGAAGCGCCATGAACAAAATAGCAACGAAATCAAAGGCTGGCGCCGTCAAATGGCATCTTTTCAATGGTTTCCAGATCGATCCCGGGCACGCAGCGGAGATTGATCATTGCCATTGGGGAGCCGTCGCGTCCCTTGCCCTGCGAGAAGGGCTGAGTCCCACATGAGATACAGAAGCGATGATCGATCGCGTGCCGGTTGAACTGATAGGTCTCGAGCACATCCTCCCCGCTAGCGACCCTGACGCTGGGGCCCGGGACCGCGGCGAGAACCAGGCCCTTGGCGCTGCAGTGCGAACAGTTACAGACCACCGCCTTGTCCGGAAGATCTGCGTCCACCTCCACTCTCACCTTGCCGCAATGGCAGCGTGACTCGTAGGCCATACCGATCCTTTCCTCGTTTCCATCCGCACGCTAACGCGCCCGCAATGTCTGACAACATTCTTCGAGATGCGGCGCTTGCCAGCAGGGCCTGGCCCTACGAGGAGGCGCGCAAGCTTCTGAAGCGCTGGCCGGATGGCAAGCCCGCCAACGAGCCGATGATCTTCGAAACCGGCTATGGCCCGTCGGGCCTGCCGCACATCGGCACCTGGAACGAGGTCGCGCGCACGACCTTCGTCCGGCAGGCATATGAGGAGTTGACCGGCGGTGCTCCGACCCGTCTCATCGCCTTCAGCGACGACATGGACGGCCTTCGAAAGGTCCCTGACAACATCCCCAACGCCCAGATGCTCGCCGACAATCTCGGCAGGCCGCTGACGCAAATTCCCGATCCGTTCGGCGATAGCGAAAGCTTCGCGCATCACAACAATGCGATGCTTCGGTCGTTCCTCGACCGGTTCGGCTTCGATTACGAATTCCTGTCGGCGACCGATTGCTATACCAGCGGCCGCTTCGACGATGTGATCCGCAAGGTATTGCACGCCTGGGACGGGATCATGGGCGTGATGCTTCCGACCCTGGGCGAAGACCGCCGCAAGACCTATTCGCCGGTATTGCCAATTTCCCCCGCGAGCGGGCGGGTCCTCCAGGTCCCGGTCGAAGTCATCGACGCAGAGGCGGGTCTCATCGCTTTCGATGACGAGGATGGAAGCCGGATCCAGCAATCCGCGTTCGCCGGCGCCGCCAAGCTGCAATGGAAGGTCGACTGGGCCGCGCGCTGGGTCGCGCTTGGCGTCGATTACGAGATGTCCGGCAAGGACCTGATCGACAGCGTCGTCCAGTCGGGCAAGATCGCTCGAATTCTCGGCGGCCGTCCGCCCGAAGGCTTCAATTATGAGATGTTTCTCGATGAAAAGGGCGAGAAGATCTCGAAGTCGAAGGGCAACGGGCTCAGCCTCGAGGAATGGCTGCGCTACGGAAGCGAGCCGAGCCTGGCCTTCTACATCTACCGCGAGCCGAGGCGCGCAAAGAGCCTGCACATCGGCGTGATCCCGCGCGCGGTCGACGAATATTGGCAATTCCGCGGCAATTATCCTGACCAGCCGATCGAGCAGAAGCTCGGCAATCCGGTCCACCACATCCATGCCGGGAAGGTGCCCGAGAGCAAGCTGCCGCTGACCTATGGGCTGCTTCTCAATCTCGTCAGCCTGCCGGGCGTCGCGGACAAGGAAACGGCGTGGAAATTCGTCCGGCGCTATGCACCCGACTCTTCAGCCGAGACCCAACCGGAGCTCGATGAGCTGATTGGACTCGCCGTCAATTATGCTCGCGATTTCGTCGCTCCAACGCTGAATCGCCGCACGCCGAATGCAATGGAAGCGGAGGCGTTGCGCGACCTCGACTCCGAACTCGCCAAGCTCCCGGGCGACGCTGACGGGGAAGTCATTCAGCACGCCGTGTTTGAAGTCGGAAAGCGGCATCCGTTCGAGAGCCTGCGCGGCTGGTTCCAGGCGCTTTACGAAACGCTTCTCGGATCGAGCCAGGGGCCGCGCATGGGCAGCTTCATCGCGCTGTACGGCATCGACAACAGCCGTCGGCTGATCGCCGAAGCCCTCGCGGCATAAGAAAAGGGCGCCGCGGCGTGCCGCAGCGCCCTTGATGATCCGGTCGACTTACCAGAAGAAGTTGTAGAGCACGTCGACAACTTCGCCGCTGAACGTGTCGACGAGAATCGCGTCGTCGTAATAGCGGATCCACCGGTAACCCGGCGGTGCATACGGCAGACGGTACTGCCACGGATCGTTGATCCAGAAGCTGCTGCTGTAATAGCTCGGCCAAAGCCTCCAACCGATCGAATAGCGCCGGTAGTTCCAGCCGAACGGGTCGTAGTAGAAGCCGAGGTGGAAGCTCGACCGGTGCCGATCGCGCCAGTGGCGCCAATCGTACCTGCGGTCATTGCGCCATTCGGTCGTCCAGTGCGTGTCGTGCCGAACGCTATGCTGCGTCCGGAGCGGCGGCTGGGTGCCCTCGCGCGGAATGTTGCTGACGATCGGAGTGCGGGTCTGCAGCACTCGCGGCAGCTGCCGGTTCGACTGACGCAGGCGCTCACCGTCGGAACCCTCCGGCGTCACGATCTTCGGACCGCGGAACCGTTCGCGGGCCTGCAGCTCGCGCTGCTGGTCTGCCTGGAGCTCCGCCTGGACGCTCCCATTCTCAGCCTGACCCATCCGGAGGCGCTCACCATTGTTGCGATCAATGTGCACCCGCTCCTGAGAACGCTCGACGTTGACCGGCGGCTGAGCTCGCTCGACGTTGAAGTGCGGGCGCTCCGAGTTGTTCGAACGCTCGTGGTGGTCGGACTGCGACTGCTGGTGCGAGTCCTGCGATTCCGAGCTGTCGGAGCGCGACCAATGGCCGTGACGGTCTCCCGGATCGCCGGCGGCAAGTGCCGGAGCAGCCGCCCCGGCAAGAAGCATGAAAGCCAAAATCTTACGCATGACTCAGTTCCCTCATCACAAATCTTGGCTTTGCGAATGCTCCTCGGCCGATGAAGTACTGCTGAATGACTGTTTCGGCTCCGGTACAGGATTCGTCGGGCCCGGGCCCGAAGCGGAGGCCCGCGCGATCGCCTTGCGGATGCGGGGGTAGGCACCGCAACGGCAGATATTGGGAAGCGCTGCGATCGCCGCCTCGTCCGGGGCGGGGTTCGCCTGCAGCAGCGCCGCGATCGCCATTATAAAGCCCGGCTCGCAATAACCGCACATCGTCACCTGCTCGGCGATCCAGGCTTGCTGGACGGGATGCGAACCGTCCGATGACAGGCCTTCGATCGTAATGATCGTCGCGCCTTCGAGTTCGCGCAGTGCGACACTGCAGCTCGTTACCGCGCGGCCGTCGATGATGACGGTGCACGCCCCGCAGTCGCGGCTGTCGCAGCCATATTTGGTGCCGGTGAGATTCGATGCGTCGCGCAAGGCCCAAAGCAGCGGCGTGTCGGGATCGAGCCGATATTCCACACCCTCGCCGTTGACCGTCATCCGCGCCATGTCGGCGAGGCTAGCGCGCGCACGGTCGCGCTGCCACAATAAAGGCCATGGGCCGGGTACGGACGAGCGCGGGTTATTCGATCGGTTTCGCCGAGGCCGGCGGCGGCGATACAATGCCGATCGTCTTTCTGCACGGCGTCGGTTCGGACAAATCGGTTTGGCGGCCGCAGCTCGACCGATTCGCCAGCGAGCGCCGCGCCATCGCCTTCGACTATCCCGGTTATGGCGACAGCGATCAGGCCCCCGAAGGGACCACTCGCGACGATTACGCCGCGGCCATCTTGTCGGCGATGGGCGAGCTCGGCGTCGAACGTGCGCACATCTGCGGGCTGTCGCTTGGCGGGGTCGTCGCGATCGCGATGTACGCGGCCGAACCGGACCGCTGTGTGTCGCTGACGCTCGCGGATTCGTTTGCGAAGCATCCCGACGGCGCAGCAATTCTTGAGCGTTCGAAGGCGGCCCTGGAAACGGGCACCCTTCGTTTCATGGCAGAGTCGCGGGTGGATGTGCTGCTCGCGCAACCCGCAGTTCCGATCGTCCGCCGCGAGGTCGTCGATACGATGGCTGGAATCGCGCCTGCCGCCTATCTCATTGGAGCGAAGGCCGTGTGGCTCGCCGACCAAAGCGAGCGCGCCGGCGACATTCGGGTGCCGACGCTCGTCCTGTGCGGTGCCGAGGACAAAATCACTCCGCCCGCACTATCGCGCGAGCTGGCCCATCTCATCCCCGGTGCGCGATTCGATCTGATCGAACATGCGGGCCACATCACGAACTTCGAGAAGCCGGACGAGTTCAACACGCTGGTCGGCGCATTCATCCGGGGCGTCGACTCGCGCATCTGATCCCCGTCTCGGGCCATTGCGGACGTCGCGTGACGGGCTATTAGATCGGCTTTGCGCCGGGCAGGAGAGAGACATGGCGAAGGGTCAGATGAGATCGAACAAGGAAGCCCGCAAGCCGAAGAAGGCGAAGGTCAAAACCATCGCGGCCAACCCGTCGATGAAGAGCGGCTCACGAGGACTCGAACACCTGAAGAACGACTAATCCAAACCTGCCGCCTCTGGCCTAGGTGACGATATCATCCTTGGCCGAAGGCCAGCCCTGGAACAACGAGCCTCGGCGATTGACCGCGACGAGCCGCTTCATTTCCCTGGCGCAGGCATCAAGGTCGTCTTTGAGCATCTGGATCGCGGTATCGATGTCGTCGTCTTCAATGCAATCACTCGTGAGTTGAAGCGATCGCGCCATCACCCTGGTGCCGGTACCGTGGATGCTGTGCTCAACGTGGAACTTATCTAGGATGCCGGTCATCTCCGCCTCCTGATTCGCCTTGCCGCAAGAATGCCTGATGACGCGCCCGCTTTCCACCCTGGCCGACATTCCGCTGTCCTGGGGACACTTTGCTGTGCCATGTTGGCTGCATGCGCTGCCGCCGTTCCGCGCCGAACCCGCCCCGTCTCATGACGGGGACGCACGTGCGCGTGCATAGCTTCCGGGCCATTCGGGCTGAAGAGCGGTGAAGGTCGCCTGCATCGGCGCCGGTCCCGCGGGACTCTATTTCGCAATCTCGATGAAGCTGCGCGACCCGGCTCACGAAATCGAAATCTTCGAGCGCAACGCACCGGGCGTGACGTTCGGCTGGGGCGTCGTCTTTTCGGACCAGACCGTCGAGAACCTTCAGGCGAACGATCCCAAGTCCGCAGAGGTCATCGCGTCCGAATTCGCTCATTGGGACGATATCGACGTCCATATCCGCGGCGAATGCATCACGTCGTCCGGTCATGGCTTCATCGGAATCGGCCGCAAGCGGCTGCTCGAAATCCTGCAGGACCGCGCGCGCGAGCTCGGAGTCACCTTGCAATTCAACGCAGAATGCGACCCCACCGACCCCAAATGGCGGGACTATGATCTCGTTATCGCTTCGGATGGCGCCAACTCGCGCTTCCGCGACGCGAACCCCGAGGCATTCGGAGTCGACATCGACGTTCGCAAGAACAAGTTCGTGTGGCTGGGTACGTCCAGGGTCTTCGACGCTTTCACCTTCGCGTTCGAAGAGACGGAGCACGGCTGGATCTGGGCACATGCCTATCGGTTCGCCCCGGATTGTTCGACCTTCATCGTCGAATGTTCGGAAGAGACGTGGCGGCGATACGGATTCGACACAATGGAGCAGGCGGAAAGCATCGCGGCCTGCGAGAATCTGTTCGCCAAATATCTCGACGGCCATTCGCTTCAGTCGAACGCTTCGCATCTCGTTGGCTCGGCTGCCTGGCTGAATTTCCGGCGCATCAAATGCGATCGCTGGTCGAGCGGCAACGTCATCCTCCTCGGCGACGCCGCGCACACGGCGCATTTTTCGATCGGGTCCGGTACCAAGCTCGCGCTCGAAGACGCGATCAAACTCGCCGATGTGCTCAACCGGCCTGGCCTCAGCCTGGAAGCGGCGATGGATGAATATGTCGCCGAGCGGAACCTCGAAGTGCTCAAACTTCAGAACAGCGCGCGCAATTCCACCGAGTGGTTCGAGACGCTCGAGCGCTATCTCCATTTCGAACCGCTGCAATTCGCATATTCGCTGCTCACTCGAAGCCAGCGCATCAGCCATGAAAATCTTCGCCTTCGCGACCGCGAATGGCTGGAGGGCGTGGAGCGATGGTTCTGGAAACGCGCGACGGATGGAAAATCGAACAAGACGGCGCCGCCGATGTTCGCACCGTTCAAAATGCGCGAGATGGAGGTCGCCAACCGCATCACCGTCTCGCCGATGGCCATGTATTCGGCCGTCGACGGAGTTCCCAACGACTTCCATCTCGTCCATCTCGGCGAGCGCGCGCTCGGCGGAGCGGGTCTCCTTTTCACCGAGATGACATGCGTGTCGCCGGAAGGCCGGATCAGTCCCGGCTGCACCGGCATGTGGAACGACGAGCACGTCGCCGCGTGGAAGCGGATCGTGGATTTCGTCCACGCCAACTCAACCGCGAAGATTTGCCTCCAGCTCGGACACTCGGGCGCCAAAGGATCGACCCGGCTCGGCTGGGAAGGGAATGACGTTCCGCTCGACGAGGGCAATTGGCCCGTGATGTCGGCCGGCGACGTGGCCTGGTCGCCGGTCAATCAGGTACCGCGCCCAATGACCCGCGCCGATATGGATATCGTACGAGACCAGTTCGTCGCAGCCGTGCGAATGGGGATCGAATGCGGTTTCGACATGGTCGAGTTGCACGCCGCACACGGATATCTGCTGTCCAGCTTCATCACGCCCCTGCAGAACAATCGCACCGACGAATATGGCGGCTCTTTGGAGAACCGGTTGCGCTATCCGCTCGAAGTGTTCGCTGCAATGCGCGCCGCCTGGCCGTCCGACCGCCCGATGTCGGTTCGAATTTCGGCGACAGACTGGGCGGGCGAAAACGGAATCACTCCGAAAGACGCCGTCGAAATCGGCGAGGCGTTCGCGCGCGAGGGCGCGGACCTGATCGACGTCTCGGCAGGACAGACCTGGGCCGAGCAGCAGCCGGTCTATGGCCGAATGTTCCAGACGCCGTTTTCGGACAGGATCCGCAACGAGGGGAGGCTGGCAACTATGGCGGTCGGCAACATCTACGAGCCCGATCATGCCAATTCGATCCTTGCCGCCGGCCGTGCGGATCTGGTCGCGCTGGCCCGGCCGCACCTGATCGACCCGATGTGGACCCTGCGCGCCGCGGCGCAGCTCGACTATCGCGACATCCACATCCCGCCGCAGTATCTCAATGGAATGAGCCAGCTCGCCCGCAACTTGAAGCGCGAGGCGGAAGCCGCGGCCGCGCTCAGGGTTTAAAGCGCCACCGGATCGAGGAAGACTCCGCCGGCCTCGTGTCCGCAGGTCCAGCGAATGAGGGCCCGCACCGGATCGAGCTTCGCGACGCGCAGAGAGACTTCAGAGCCGATCTCCAGCTCCGATCGTGACTGCAAGCGGAAGCCGTCGCGCGACACGTCGATGATGACGACGTCGAGCTCGCAGCCGTCCGCTTCGGTCAGCACGGCGTCGCAATTCACGGACACGCGCGCGCTCCGGTCATGATAACCGTTGGTATCGAGTTTCGAATGTTTCATCTTGGTCTCGCTCATGACGCTTCACACAGACGCGTGCCGAGCTGCACCGCGGCTTAACGCGATCAAGCTCCTGTCGATGGAGACGGCGTCCACTCCGCCTGCATCGGGCCTCCACGTCCAGCCATAAGACTGACACTTAACGATTAATCAGTGGCTGAATGAAGGTGGTTGGCGGTCGATTCACCAAAAGGAGGCGGCGCGCCTGTCTGCGAAGCCCGGACCACGACTCCAGTCAGGTTGATGCCCGGAAATCTGCCCTATATAGGCCGCGGCTCTTGCGATGCCGCTTCCGGAGACGTGGGTGAGTGGCTGAAACCAGCGGTTTGCTAAACCGCCGTACGGGGAATTCCCGTACCGAGGGTTCGAATCCCTCCGTCTCCGCCAGGCCTTCAGGTTGGAATCACTTCGAATCGCGCGTCGAGGCGCATCTCTTCGCCGGGGTCGAGGACGCGCATTCCAAGCTCAGGCCATTGTTCTTCCGGCGCATTTAGCGCGGCGTTGGCGTGAGTCACCGGCTCGGCGACGAAGATTTCACCTTCTTCCGGTGAAAAGAGCTGAAAGAATTTGGCGGTCGGCGAGGAAAGCCGGATTTCATGCGTCCAGCCGGGATCGCTCAGCATCGCCGCTCCGTTCCAACCGCCAAATCCATGGTCGAGGCCCTGGCCGCAGACCAGCCGGTCGCGGAGATCGTAGCGCCCTTCCGCCGGCACCTTATCAACCGGAAGCACGCGGTCGTCGATCGTCCAGGCAACGCTCACTTGGGTGTCGATCCGCGTTTGCGGCCCGCAGGGAAAATATGGGTGCAGCCCGAGCCCGCAAGGCATCGGCTCGCCCGAACGGTTGTGACAGCTAAGGCCGATCGAAAGTCCCCGAGCATCGAGCGAAATCTCTTGCCGTGCCTCATAATCCCATGGCCATTCGCCCGCTTCATGATGAAAGCTAAGTTTCGCGGATCGTTCTGTTTCGTGATCCATTCGCCAGCGATTGAGCCAGCCCTGTCCGTGGAGCGGACTCGGGTCGTCGGCCATGTTCGGGGCCAGGCGGACGTCCCGGCCGCGAAAGCGAAATTCGCCGCCGCGGATGCGGTTTACGAAGGGCACCAGTGGAAAACTCGCGGCTGCCAGGACGTTTTGAAGCGGCCTGTTGCAGCGGCGCAATATCGGTATCGGCTGCTCGCCCTCAAATCGTTCGAACGCCGAAATGCTCCCACCGATTGAAGGACTTAGCTCCAAAAGTAGATTCCCGGCGCGGAGCCTGACCGGCAGTTCTGACGTCATTCCTGCACCTCGGATTTCCAAACTATTCACAACCCGGAAACTTCTCTGGGGATAATCCCACATTCGAGATTGCACGTGGAATCGCGTGCGCAGTAATTAACGCCCCGGAGGCCGGGGAGGGTCACGAATGAGTAGGCGGATCAAAGAAATTGTCGACGTCGAGGATCATTCGTCCCTCGACGCCCTGATCGAGAAACTGACCGAACTTCGCGACAGCCTGCCGCAAGAATCCGAAGCCGAGTTGAGACTTCGCGGCGATGACGTCTTCGGTCACCGGATCACCGTCTCCTACCTTCGCGATCAAACCGAAGAAGAAGCCGAATGCGAGCGTCGCTACGCCGACGCGGCGAAAGAAGCCAAGGCGCGCGAGCTCGAGCGGCTTCAACAAGAGCTCGGAGTGGTTTGCTATGCTGCCCCGGGCAAGCGCGGGAAGCTGCGGATCGTGGCCTAGGCCGTCGGCGCGAATTTCAGCGCCAGGCCGTTCATGCAATAGCGCAGTCCTGTCGGCTTTGGTCCGTCGTCGAATACGTGGCCGAGATGTCCGCCGCAGCGCGCGCACAGCACCTCGTCCCGCACCATCCCAAGCGAGTGATCGGGCCGCGTCACAACGGCGTTGCGAAGCGGCTTCCAGAAACTCGGCCAGCCCGTGCCGCTGTCGAACTTGGTCGCCGAGCTGAACAAGGGAAGATCGCAACCCGCGCACAGGAATGCGCCTCGGCGATGTTCATTGTTGAGAGGGCTGGTGAAAGCCCGTTCGGTCCCGGCCTCGCGAAGGATCGCGTAACGCTGCGGGCCCAGAATCTTCAGCCATTCGGCGGGCGTGTGCTCGACCTTGAAGCGCAGGCTGATCGCGCGACCCGGCTGGCCAAAAAGAAGCAGCCCGGCAGCGGCAGCTCCGGTTACGCCCATCATTGTCCTGCGGTCGATCATCGCATCACCTCTTGGCTGGAATGCCAACCCAGGCCTGAACAGATGCTGGCGGAGCGGGAGGGATTCGAACCCTCGATACGGTTTTGCCGTATACTCACTTTCCAGGCGAGCGCCTTCGACCACTCGGCCACCGCTCCGCATGCCAGGAAGGGCGCCCATGTAGGCAAGGCTTCGCAACTGGGCAACCTTGCCGCGCGGCTGTTCCACACCCTATGCGGCGCAGATGCGGCGGTTCGGGCCTCCACCATCGGCAGACGAAATCGAGGCGATCGCGCGCCAGGCGATGCAGTCCCTGCCGGAGCCTTTCGCCAGCAGCGTTGGGGAAGTCGTCCTGCTGGTCGAGGACTTCGCCGATGAGGAAACGCTCAAGACGATAGGGATCGACGATCCCTTCGAACTGAGCGGGATCTACGACGGCATTCCGCTGACCGAACGGAGCGTCGATCAATCGGGCACACTTCCCGAGACGATCCGCCTGTTCCGCCGTCCGATACTCGACGAATGGGCCGGCGGGACAGACACGCTCGAGCATCTCGTCGCGCATGTCCTGGTGCACGAAGTCGGCCACCATTTCGGCCTCAGCGACGAGGACATGCACGCGATCGAGGACGGCCTCGCGTGAGTCAGCTCCTGCGGTTCGAACAGGTGTCGCTCCGACGCGGCGGCCGGATGCTGTTCGAGGCGCTCGATCTCGAGATTGATCCGGGGGATGCGCTGCACATTGCCGGTCCGAACGGAAGCGGGAAATCGAGCTTGATTCGCCTCGCGGCCGGATTGCTTCACGCCGAACGCGGCAAGGTTGAACGGTCTCGCCTGGCCCTGGCCGACGACCAGCTCGCGCTCGACCGCGAGCTGCCCCTTGGCCGAGCGCTCCGCTTCTGGGGAGCGTCGAGCCAATCGCTGGATGCGATGGGCCTGTCGCAGCTCGGCGACGTACCCGTCCGCCTGCTTTCGTCCGGCCAGGCGAAGCGCGCAACCTTGGCCCGCGTGATCGGATCCGGGGCACCGTTGTGGCTGCTCGACGAACCGCTGAATGGCCTCGATCACGACGGATCGGCACGGCTCGATCAGCTCATCGAAAAGCACCGGCTGGCCGGCGGCGCAGTCGTTGCCGCGTCGCACCTGCCTCTCGCCGGCGATTGGCGAACCCTGGAACTCGGCCGATGATCGGCTTGCTGATCCTCCGCGACGTCCGCCGCGGGTTCACCGGCTCGGCCTGGTTGCCGCTCGCCTTCTTCCTGCTCGTCGCAACGTTGGTCCCGTTCGCCATCGGCCCCGATGCGCGGCTGCTCGCGCAAATTGGGCCGGGGGTCCTGTGGATTGCTGCTCTGACTGCCGCGCTTCTGCCGATCGAGCGGCTGATCGAGCCCGATCGCAGCGACGGCGTGCTCGACCAGCTCTCGCTTCGCGGCGTTGCCGAAGAGGCCGTCGCGGCTGCCAAGATCTTCGCGCATTGGCTGACCTTCGCACCCCTGCTCCTGATCGCGGCCGTACCCGGATCGGCGCTCCTGGCGATGGACTCGGCGTCGCTGGTCCGGAGCGAGCTCGCGCTGGCGATTGGTACCCCGGGCCTGGCCGCGCTTGCCGTTGCCGTCGCGGCCGTGACCGCCGGCCTGCCGCGCGCGGGTTCGCTTGCCGGCTTGCTGCTTCTTCCGCTGGCCGTCCCTTTGCTCATCTTCGGCGCAGCGGACGCTCTTCTCCTCGAAGCGGCAGCGACGCTGGTCCTGGTCGCGGGCGCACCGTTCGTCACGGCAGCCGCGATCCGGGCGGCTAGGACCTAGACCATCTCGCAAATATCGCGGTCGGCAACAGCAGACCTCGAGCTTCCTCGCGGACTGCCATCTCGCCCATCTCTACCGTCCCGCCGAGATCGCCGAAGGTCTGCTCGACCAATTCCCCGATCGCCAATGCGGACATGCGCACCGCATAGACCGTCAAGATCAGGAAGCGGCTCTCCTGGTCGAGCAGCTTGCGGCAATCGGCGAGCAGCGGAGCCAGACCTTCTTCAAGTCGCCAGACCTCGCCCTCGGGACCGCGGCCGAATTTCGGGGGATCGAGGATGATGCCGTCATAGCGGCGCCCCCGCCGGACCTCGCGAGCCGTGAACTTGCTCGCATCGTCGACGATCCAGCGGATCGGCCGGTCTTCCAGCCCCGAAAGGCGCGCATTTTCCTTGCCCTGTTCGACCGATCTCTTCGATGCGTCGACGTGGACCAATCGAGCGCCCGCCTCACTCAGCAGAAGCGTTCCGACCCCGGTATATCCGAACAGGTTGAGGACATCCCCATCGGACGAACGCTCACGCATCCAGTCCCATTGCGGCGCCATGTCGGGGAAAAAGCCGAGATGCCGGAAAGGAGTCAGCGAAGCGTCGAAGCTGACCGCGCCTCGCGAAAGCTGCCAATGCTTCGGCACCGGGCGATGCTCGACCCAGCGGCCGCCGCCTTCCTCGTCCGACCCGGGTACGAACGTCGCATCAGCGTCCCAGTCCTGGCTTGAAGGGGGCCACATCGCCTGCGGCTCGGGGCGGACGACCTTGAATTTGCCATAGCGCTCGAGCTTCTGCCCGCTCCCCGAGTCCAGCAATCCCCAGTCGTCCCAGGGCTCGGCAATGAGCGTCGTGAGGTCGGTCACGCCGCCATGGCGAGCTGGGTGCCAACGGAAGCCACTGCCGCACGGCCGTCGATCAACATGGAGCCGGCGTTCCGTGCCGCCTCGGCATCGACGGCGCGGAGCTGGTCGAGCAACTCCTCAACCTCAAGGATGCGGCCGAACACTTCGATCGATCGCGCCATGTGATCGGCGCGGCCCTGCGGCGTCTCCAGCGACATCAACAGACCCGCTTCGAGCTGGGCGCGCGCCCGGCGCACTTCGGTCTCGTCGAGATTGTCGATCGCCTGTGCGACGACTTCCCGCGCCAAATGCATCGACTCCACGGCCCTCGTGCGATCCGCCGCGCAGCTGATCGTCACGATCCCGGTGTCGGCGAAGGCCTGCTGCCAGGCACCGATCGAATAAGCGAGGCCGCGCTCCTCGCGCAGCTCCTGGAACAGGCGCGACGACATTCCGCCGCCCAACGCCTGCGTGAAGATCGACAGCGAATGCATTTGCGGATGGCCGGCCGGCACCCCCGGAAGGCCGAGGCACCAATGGGCCTGCTCGAACTCGCGGCGGTCGTTGCGAACTCCACCGATAAATTCTGCGCGTCCGATCGGCACGCCCGGCCAATCCTCCATGTCCCCGAACAGCCGCTCGGCGAGCTTCAGCATTTCGTCTTCATCGACCTTGCCGCTCGCCGCGAGCACCAGCCGCGAAGGGACCAATTCATCCTTGATCCAGGCCAGGCAATCCCGGCTCGTCGCGGCGCACAATGTTTCCTCGCGGCCGAGGATGGACCGGCCGAGCGGCTGACCGGAAAATGCGGCTTCGAAGAGATGTTCGTGAACGAGGTCGTCGGGCGAATCGACAACTTCCCCCAGCTCGGAAAGTATCACCGTCTTCTCGCGCTCAAGATTGTCCACATCCATGTGCGGCGCGCGCACCAGGTCGGCAATCAGCTCGCAAAGCAAGGCCGCGTCCTTGGCGAGCGTGCGGCCATGGAAAACCGTTTGGTCGCGGGCC
>Ga0310812_10000588_pt1 | contig 13594 bp, 19 predicted proteins | sample NN3metagenome_FD_205747 | JGI IMG/M metagenome (GOLD analysis project Ga0310812, IMG submission 205747) | Soil microbial communities from experimental microcosm in Duke University, North Carolina, United States - NN3 | ecosystem: Engineered > Artificial ecosystem > Soil microcosm > Unclassified...
GATCTCACCGTCTTCGAGAACATCGCGTTCGCCCTGCGCGAGCACTACGACCTGGCGGAGGAAATCATCCGGCCGCTGGTGCTGATGAAGCTGGATGCGGTCGGCCTGCGCGGTGCGCGCGACATGCGGCCGGGCGATCTTTCCGGCGGAATGACGCGCCGGGTGGCGCTCGCCCGCGCGATCGCAACCGACCCGTTGCTGACAATGTACGACGAGCCGTTCGCGGGCCTCGACCCGATCACGCTGAACGTCGTCGCCTCGCTGATCCGCAAGCTGAACGACGCGCTCGGCACGACGTCGATCATCGTGACCTATGACGTATCCGAAGCGCTCTCGCTGGTCGACTATCTATATGTAATCGCCGAGGGGCGCCTGGCGGGAGAGGGCGAGCCCAAGGCGCTGCTCGCGTCCGAGGACCCGTACCTCAAGCAGTTCCTGCACGCGCTGCCCGACGGACCGGTCCGGTTTCATTTCCCCGGCCGGCCTCTCGAAGAGGAGCTCGGGCTCGCTACGCCTTCCCGGACTTCGGGATGAATTTCAGCGCGACGCCGTTATTGCAGTAGCGCTGGCGCGTCGGCGGCGGGCCGTCGTCGAAGACGTGGCCGTGATGGCCCCCGCAGCGTGCGCAGTGATACTCGGTGCGCGGATAGATGATCTTGTAGTCGGTCTTGCTCGCGAACGCGCCGGGAATCGTCGTGAAGAAGCTCGGCCAGCCGGTTCCACTATTGAACTTCATCGCCGAGGTGAATAGCGGCAGCCCGCATCCGGCGCACACGAAAACGCCTTCGCGCTTCTCGTTGTCGAGCGGGCTGGTGCCGGCGCGCTCAGTGCCTTCCTCGCGCAGCACATCGTAGGCTTTCGGATCGAGACGCTTGCGCCACTCGTCCTTCGAAAGCGTGACCTTGTCCGTCGCGGACGGAACCTGGGTGCCTTCGGCGAGCAGCACTTTCCAGTTGTTCTGCAGGTTTTCGACTTCTTTCATGGTCGCAGGCGGGGCGGCAAGGGCCCGGCCAGCGAGCGCGGCGAGGGGTGCAGCCGCGATTGCTTTCAGCAGGTGACGCCGCTCCATGACATCCTCCGTTCGGTCTTGAAGTGACCGGTTAGTCGGAGGATGCCACAGAACCTGACGCCTACCGCGAGCGCGTTTCGCTAGTAGCTGTAGCGGTCGTACTGGCTGCCGATTACCCCCCCGAGGATCGCGCCGGCCGCAGCCGCGGCGCCCCGGTCATGATGGGCGAGCGACCCGCCGATCAGCGCGCCCGCGACCGCTCCCGTCGCCGCACCGCTCGGCGCGTAATAGTACGAGGGGGCTGGAGAGTAATAGTAGGACGGTGCCGGTTCGGAGTAGGTATATGCCGGCGCCGCCGAGTAGTACACCGGCGCGGGCGGCGCTACGTAGTACGGCTCGTAGCGTTCGACGATCACGTGCTCGGGATAGGAGTAGGAGTAATACCTACCTCGCGAGTCGTAGTAGCCATCGGCGAAAACGGCCGACGCCGCAGTAAGCGCGGCCGCCGTTCCGGCAAGCAGGGCAAGCTTCTTCCTAAGCATGGTTGACCTCCAACAAGTCCCTAAAACAGTTGGATTCCACACTCGAAACAGCGTTGCCCGAAACTGTGTAACCAAAGGTTAGGGCGCGACACTGTCGCGCCCTGACGACCTTGACCGCACAGCGCGTGCGGCTTTGCGTTTAGTAGCCGCTGTAGATCGAGCTGCCGATCGCCGCGCCGATCACTGCGCCGGCGGCGGTGCCGACAGCACGGTTATGGCGGCTCGCGACCTGGTTGCCGATGATCGCGCCGACGACCGCGCCGCCGACCGTTGCCGCGCCCGGCCCGTAATAAACCGGTGCGGGTGCATAGTAGGCGGGAGCAGGCTCGTAGTACACGGGCGCCGGGGTCGCGTAGTACACCGTTGCCGGTGCGTAGTACGGCCGTACGACTACGCGCTCTTGATAGCGGTGATGGTGCCGGTAGCCATCGCGATGGTAATAGTCGCCTCCAGCGAAGGCAGCCGATGCGGTGAGCGTAAGCGCCGTTCCGGCCAGCACTGCAAGTTTCCTCTTGAGCATGATCGACTCCTTGGTGGGTTAGCTACGGTGCTCATTTAACGCGACAGGCCTGCCGTTTTGAATTTCTCAAGTGCAACGTCTGTAACGCGGTGTTAACCGCAGGAAAGCAAAGCGATTTGGCAGTCCGGCGCCGGGGTGCGATTATGCAATTTGTCACATTGGAGGAGTCCCGAGGATGACCCGTGCATTCGCCTTTCTGTTGCTGCTTGCTTGCGGCGCGCTCGCGTGCGCGCAGGATTCGTTTCCATCCAAGCCGATCACGATGATCGTGCCGTTCCCGCCCGGGGGTGTCGCCGACATCACCGGCCGGCCGCTCGCCGCCATCATGGAGAAAACGCTGAAGCAGCCGGTCGTCGTCGTGAATCGGACCGGCGCAGGGGGCGCGCTCGGCATGTCGCAGGTCGCGAAATCCGCGCCCGACGGCTACACGATCCTGATGGGCCTGTCCTCGATCTCGATCTTCCCCGTGTCTGACCGGATCAACGGCCGGCAACCCGCGTACGAGATGAAGGACTTCGCGCCGATCGCCCTGGTGAGCTCAGATCCGACCGTGCTCGTCGTACGCGCGGAGAGCACGTACCGGACGCTGAAGGATTTCGTCGATGCCGCGAAGGCGAACCCCGGCAAGATCAATTACTCGTCTTCCGGCGTCTATGGAACGCTGCATGTGGCGATGGAAATCTTCGCCAACGCCGCAGGCATCAAGCTGTTCCACGTGCCGTACCAGGGCGGCGGGCCGGCGGTGACCGCGCTGCTCGGCGGCCAGGTGGAGGCGCTCGCTTCAGGTCCGGCTGCGGCGATCGGGCAGATCAAGGGTGGCAAGATGCGCGCGCTCGCGGCGTGGAGCGACAAGCGGCTCGCGCTGATGCCCGACCTGCCGACATTCAGGGAGCTTGGCTACGACGCCGAGTTCTACATCTGGGCCGGCGTATTCGCGCCGCGCGGGACCCCCGAGCCCGTCCTGGCCCGGCTGCGAGACGGGCTGCGCACCGCGGTGGCCGACCCCGAGTTCAAGGGGGCCATGGACAATATCGAGACGCCCATCGCGTTCAAGCAGGGGGAAGACTTTGCCCGCTTCTTCGCGGCCGACGCAAGACGGCTCGCCGAAGGCGTGCGGAAAGTCGGGAGGGTCGAGGACAAGAAATAGGAGAAAGAGCACCACGGGCGCCGGGGAGGTCCGGCGCCCGTGGCGGCGGGCTGGTCAGGCCGCGGACGTGACCAGCCCCGCCTGTACCGCCATTGCTACGAATATCCCCGATAGTGGCAAGAGCCATGCCGGAATGAGATCGGCGGCGGAACGGCCACTTGCGGGTGGGCAAAATCCGCCCGCCTCGAGATCGTAAATCGCGCCGACACCGAGTCCCGTGCGGCTAGCCCCGGATCCCGAGGCGCAGCGCGGCCGCGAGCAACGCCACCTTGGACACGGACTCCGTGATCCGGTCGTCCAGCGCCATCGCGACCGCCTCTCGGAGCGGAACGATGCGCCGCTCGAAAAACTCGTCGTCGTCCGAGGGAAGGGGATCCGCGACCAGCTCCTCTCCCAGATAGCAGTGGGCTTCTTCGTCGAGATACGCGCTCGAGGGGAAGAAGCGCGTCAGAAAGGTGAGCCGCCCCGCGCGATAGCCGGCCTCCTCGCGCAGCTCCCGCTGCGCCGCCTCCTCGGGCCGCTCGCCCGGCTGGGCGCCGCCGCCCGGTAGCTCCCAGGACTCTTCCCGCACGAGGTGGCGGAACTGGCGGATGAGAACGACCCGATCGCGGTCGACGAGCGGCACCACGCCGACGGTGGCCCCCACGTGCAGCACGGGATAGGCGCGCTCGGTCCCGGTGGGGAGCCGCCACGTATCCTCGCGCAGGGTCAGCTTCCCCATCGAGCGAAGTGGGGTGGAGCGCACGAACTGCCAGTCGCCGGCCATGGGCGGCCCTCCTCGCGCCCGATCTTACGTGATAGCATCTGACCATGCCCTCGGAGCCCCACGACGCGCTCATGGCCAAGCTGCTGCAGGCCATCGAAGTGTCGCTGAGGGCCACCCAGGCCTCGCGCGAGGCGGTCCAGGAAATCCTGCGCCGCGGCGCCGAGACCGGCATCTTCTTCGCCGGTGCGCGCAAGCCGGACGGCGGCGACGCGTTCGATCTCACCGAGCAAGACCGCGATTTCCTCCGCTCGCTGTCGATCCGTCCCGAGCCGCGCGGGTAGCGCATGCGCGGGCTCCTTCTCCTCGCGCTCCTCATGGTGCTGGTGGTCGTGCTCTGGCCCCTCGTCAAGGGCGCCCTCGAGCGTCTCGGCCGCGCGCGACTCGAGGAGTCCAGCGCCCGCGACGAGCTCGTGAAGGATCCCGTGTGCGGGACCTACATCGTGCGCTCGCGCGCGATCCGCGACGAGTCAGGCGGGCGCAGCGTGTACTTCTGCGGGCCGCGCTGCGCCGCCCAGTTCAGCGAGCGGGAGCGCAAGGCGTGAGGCTGGCACTCTCCGGCGCCTGCGCGCCGGACTGGCCGCTCGAGGAGGAGCTCGCGGGCGCGGCGGCCGCCGGGTACGAGGCGGTGGAGCTCTGGCTCCCCAAGCTGTGGCGCGAGCTGGAGCGGAGGGGACCGGAGGCGGTGGCCACCGCGCTCAAGCGCCGCAATCTCGCCGCGGCCGCCCTCGCCCCCATCGCCGACGCCACGTTTCGCGAGCGCGTGGGCCTGGAGGCGGTGACCGCGCAGGTGCACGGGGCCGCCGCGCTCGCCCGCGCGTTCGGGGCCCCCTGGGTGGTGATCCAGCCCGGCGAGCGGCCCGACGGCGCCGACGAGCGCGACGCGCTTCGCGAGGCGCGTCACACGCTGGGCCGGCTCGCCCTCGCGGCCGAGCGCTACGACGTGGGGCTGGCCATTCTCCCCCTCGGGCACGCGTGGTCGTCGATTCGCACCATCCGCGAGGCGGGCGACGTGATCGAAGCGGTGGGCCGGAAGTCCCTCGGCATCGCGCTCGATACGTTTCACATGCACGTGGCGGGATCGCGGCCCGAGGACGTCGCGCACCTGCGCCCCCGTTGGATCGGGCTCGTGCGGATCGCGGATGCCCCCGCCGGCGATCCGGAGACCCTCCGCGACGCGCACCGGCTGCCTCCCGGCGACGGCGTGATCCCCCTCGCCGACATCGTGAGCCGGGTGCGCGCGCTGGGCGTGGACGCCACCGCGGTGGCGGCCTGTCCCTTGCCCGGCGGCACCGGCGAAGCGGCGGGGTGGGTGAAACGGCTGCGCGAGCAGACGGCGGCGGTGCTCCGGGCGCCCGCACCGGCGGGCCGCCGTTAGGCATGGCCTGGGACCTCCTCGTTTGTGACCTCGACGGCACTCTCGTCGGCAAGTCCGAACCGCTCGATCCCGTCCTCGTCAAGGCCTTCCATCTCGCCCATGAGCGGGGCCTCCTGATCTCGCTTGCCACCGGCCGCATGCCGCCGGGCGCCGAGCGCTTCCGCGACGAGCTGGGCATCAGCGCGCCGTGCATCTTCTACAACGGCGCGCTCGTGCGCGATCACGAGGAGGGGCGCGACCTCTTCTCGCTCACGCTGCCGCGGGGCATTCTGGCGCGCGCCTACGAGGTCTTCGCCAACGCGCCCGTCCACCCCCTCTTCTACCGAGACGACCGCCTCTACTGCCTCGAGGAGACCTTTCCCGTGCTCGAGTACGCAGCGGAGCAGCAGATCCGTCTCGAGACGATCCCGGATCCGCTGGACTTCCTCCGGTTGGGCGGCTTCGTGAAGAGTCTCTTCATCGGGCATCCGGCGACGCTGCCGGTGGTGCGTGGCGAGCTCGAGCCGGTGGCGCGGCCTGACGCGCGCCTGGTCATGACCCGCACCGACTATCTCGAGATGATTCCGGCTGCGGCATCCAAGGGTGTGGCGCTGCGGCATCTCTGCGAGCATCTGGGGGTGTCGCTGGAGCGGACCATCGCGGTGGGCGATCAGGAGAACGACCTCGAGATGATCGAGGCGGCGGGCCTCGGCGTGGCCATGCCGAGCGCGCCCGAGAAGGTGCGTGCGCTCGCCGACCGCGTCGCGCCGGGCGTGCGTGAGGGCGGTCTCCTCGCCCTCTTCCGCGAGCTCCTTCCCACCCACTTCGCCTAAAATGCTTGGCGAGCCCCAGCCGTAGGCAAGGCGAGCGGATACATGGATGACCCGGTCCAGGGCCGCAAGAGGGTGCTCGTAGTCGACGACGAGCCGGAGATCGGCCGGATCCTCGCCACGATCCTCCACGCCGCCGGCTTCGACGCGGCCGCGGTGAACGGGGGACGGGCCGCGCTCGCGCGCCTCGCGGAGGCGCCCGCCGACCTCGTCATCCTGGACGTGGTCATGCCCGAGCCCGACGGCTTCGAGACCCTCCGGCGCCTCCGGGAAGCGCCGGCCACCGCGCGCCTGCCCGTGATCATGCTCACCGCGAACACGGACGACGCCGATCGCGCCCGGGCCTCCGAGCTCGGCGCCGACGATTTCATCGCCAAGCCGTTCGAGCCCGCCGACACGGTGGCGCGTATCCGCGCGCTGCTGACGCGCGTGGCCTGAAGGCGGGAGGAGACCCGCATGCCGCGCGTGCGCGAGATCGAGGACGACGGGGGCGACCCGATCCTCCAGGAGATGTTCCAGAAGGAGCAGGACGCTTTCGGGTACGTGCTCAACACCACCAAGGTCATGGCGCACACGCCGGTCATCCTCCGGGCGGCCAAGCAGCTCGCCGCGGCCATCGACCGATCGGGACTCCTGCCCAAGGGACTGCTGCCGCTCGTCTATCTCCGCGTCGCCCTGATCAACGGCTGCCCCTTCTGAATCGACATCAATGCATCCCGGGGGATGCAGGCAGGGGCGAGCGAGGACAAGATCCAGGAGGTGCCGCGCTGGCGGGACAGCACGCAGTTCTCGCCGGTGGAGCGGGAGGCGCTGGAGTACGCGGAGGCGATGACGATCACGGGGGAGCGCGTGAGCGATGAGCTCCATGCTCGGCTGCGCAGGCACTTCAGCGAGGCGCAGATCGTGGAGCTGACGGCGGCGGTGGCGCTGGAGAACTTCCGCTCGAAGTTCAATCCGGCGCTCGGCATCGAGGCGCAGGGATTCTGCATGCTGCGGGAGGGGCGGCCATGAACGCGACGGCGGCGGTGCTCTACGACGTGAAGAAGCCGGTGGTGGTGGAGTCGGTCGAGCTCCTCGAGCCCGGGCCTCACGAGGTGCGCGTGCGCTTCGCCGCCAACGGGGTCTGCCACAGCGACTACCACGTGGTGAACGGCGACTACCCGCACCCGCTCCCGGTGGTGCTCGGCCACGAGGCCGCCGGGGTGGTGGAGGCGGTGGGGCCGGGGGTGGAGTCGGTGCAGGTGGGCGATCATGTCTGCTCGAGCTACATCCCGTCGTGCGGGAAGTGCTGGTACTGCGCCAACGGCCGGCCCACCCTCTGCGCGCTGCGGGACAAGCCCCGCTGGTTCCTCCTCGACGGGACGACTCGGCTCCGCAAGGGCGGGCAGCCGCTGCACCATTTCCTCGGCGTGGCCGGCTACGCGACCCACGGCGTGCTGATGGAGGAGAGCGTGATCCCCATCCGCCGCGACGTGCCCCTCGACGTGGCGTGCCTGGTGAGCTGCGGCGTGCTCGCGGGCGCGGGGCCCGTGCTGAACGCAGCGAAGGTGCCGGCGGGGGCGAGCGTGGCGGTGTTCGGCTGCGGCGGCGTGGGGCTCAATACCATCCAGGCGGCGCGGCTCGTGGGGGCGGGGCGCATCATCGCGGTGGACGTGTCGCGCCGGAAGCTCGGCTGGGCGGAAGAGTTCGGCGCCACCCACGTCGTCGACGCCGCGCACGAGGATCCGGTCGCGCGTGTCGTCGAGATCGCGGGCCGGGGCGGCGTCGACTACGCGTTCGAGGTGGTGGGCACGCAGAAGACGATCGAGCAGGCGCTGGCCAGCACGCACCGCGGGGGCATGACGGTGGTGGTGGGGGTGTGCCCCTCAGGAACGCGGGTGTCCATCGATCCCACCATGTTCCTCCAGCAGCGCATCCTTACCGGGACCTCGTTCGGCGGCGGGCATCAGCGCACGGACGTGCCGCTGCTCCTCGACCTTTACAAGGCGGGCACGTACAAGCTCGACGAGCTGATCAGCCGCCGCATGCCGCTGGCCGAGCTCAACCAGGCCTTCGAGCTGATGCTCCAGGGGGACGTGAAGCGTAGCGTGATCGTGTACGAGTGAAGGGCCCGGGAGGCGTCACCCCCGAGTTTCGCGCGCGCTGGACGATTCCGCTCGCGATGTTCGTGGGCAGCTTCGCCTGGTCGTTCGTCTTCGTGAGCCTGCCCTTCTACATCCACCGGATCAGCACGCTCGACGAGACGTCCACGATCCGGTGGACCGGGTGGATCCTCGGCATCAGCTCGCTGATCACGGTGGTGACGGCGCCGCTCTCCGGGCGCCTCGCCGGCCGCGGCGATCCCAAGGGCTTCTACATGCTCGTGCAGCTCCTCCAGGGTGCGGGCTTCTTCCTGATGGCCATGGCCCGGACCCTGCCGCAGATGCTCGGCGCGCGCGTGCTCCTGGGCCTCATGGGCGCCTCGTCGACGTTCGCGTTCATCATGGCGGGCCGCCGGACCGGCGGTGACGTGCGGCGCGACATTTCCGCCATCCAGTCCGGGATGACGCTGGGCCAGGTGCTGGGCCCGCCCGTGGGCGCCTTCTCCGCCGCCCGCATGGGGTTCACGGAGTCGTTCCTCCTCGGCGGCACGCTCCTGTGGGGCTGTTGCGTGCTCGTGGGATTCGGCGTGCCCGGGGGTGCCGCGCCCGCGGCGGCGGAGACGCGGAGGGGGACGACGTCGATCTTCGAGGTCGCGACGGTGTGCCTCCTCGTGCTCGCGGCGTCCACGCAGATCTTCTTCCTCACCGCCATCCTTCCCCAGGTGCTTCCGCCGCTGGGCGTCGCCACCACGGACACCCTCGAGGTCGGCGGCCTCGTCATCTTCGTGACCGGCCTGGCTGCCGCGGTGGGCTCGCTGGTCGCGCCGCGTCTCGGCGAGCTGGTGGGCGATCTGCGGGCCATCGTCTGGTTCCTGGCCGTCTCGTCGCTGCTCCTCGCCGCGCAAGCCCTCGCGCCCGAGGTGTGGACCTTCGGGGCGCTGCGCTTCCTCCAGGTCCTCTGCATCGCCCCGATCTTCCCGCTCTCCGTGGCGGCGATCGCGCAGCGCTCCTCCGGCACCGCGATCGGCTTCGTCAATTCCTCGCGCATCGGCGCGGCCTTCCTCGGCCCGGTCGTCGCCACCACCGTGCTCACGATGGCCCCGGTGTGGACGGTCTACGTGCTGCTCGCGGGCTTCGGGTTGGCGGTGGTGCCGTTGCTTCGGCGCGCGTTCCGCGGCCGCGGAGGCGCCGCGGACATGATGGCGGCATGAGCGGCGAGGCGCTCGTCCGGCTCTCCGAGGTCCGCATGGAGGGCGTGGGCAAGCGCGCCCGTGGCGGCTGGGCGGTCCAGGAGGTGTCGCTGTCCGTGCTGCCGGGCGAGATCTATACGTTGCTGGGCCCGCCGGCCAGCGGCAAGACCACGCTGCTCCGGCTCCTCGCGGGGTTCGAGCGTCCGGACGCCGGCCACATCGTGGTGGACGACGCCCCCATCGACGCCGTGCCGGCCCGGGATCGAAACATCGGCATGGTCTTCGGCGGGGCGGCGGACCATGCGCTCTGGCCGCACATGACGGTGGGCGAGAACGTGGCCTTCGGCCTGCGCCAGCGCGGGGCGCGCGGGGACGCGCTCGTCGGGCTCGTCACCCGCGCCCTTGCCCGCGTCGGGCTGGCGGGCGTCGCCGACCGGCGCCCCCGCGACCTGCGCGACATGGAGCGCCTGCGCGCGGCCCTCGCACGGGCGCTCGCCACGGAGCCGCGCCTGCTCCTGCTCGACGAGCCGGTCGCCGCGCTGGAGGCGCCGCGGCGCGCGCCGGCCCGCCTCGAGCTGGCGCGCCTGCTCAAGGAGGCTGCCATCACCACGATCTACGCCACGCGCGACGGCGCCGAGGCGCTCGCGGTCTCCACGCGTATCGCGGTGCTCACGGGCGGCCGCATCGTGCAGGAGGGCAAGCCCGAGGACGTGTACTGGCGCCCGCGCCGGCGGGCGGTGGCCGAGCTCGCGGGCGGAGTCAACCTCGTGCCCGTGCGCGTGGTGGAGCTGCGCGAGATGGGCGTGCTCGCGGAGACGGACGGCGGCGTCCGCGTGCCGGTGGGCCACGGCGGGCACCCCTGGACGGTGGGGAAGCGCGGGCTGCTCTGCCTGCGGCCCGAGGCGCTCCGCATCGACGAGGCCGCGCTCGTGCCCGGCGGCATCCCGGGCACCGTGCAGGCCTATGTGTTCGAGGGCGGCCGCGCCCTCTATGACGTCGCGATCCCCGGCGCGGTCGTGCGAGTGGAGATGCTCACGACCGCACTGACCGGCCGCGGCTTCAAGCACGGCGACCGCGTGAAGATCGAGGTCTCGCCCGAGACCTCCGTCCTGCTGCCCGCGGACTAGTGGTATGGTGAGCGCAACACATGTCAGGAGGTCGAGTCCGATGGCCCGGGACATCAAGCCCGCGGATCTCAAGAAGCGGCTGGACGCGCGCGAGCCGGTGGTGCTGCTCGACATCCGCGACAGCTGGGAGACGGCGCTCGCCCGCATGGACAACGCGATGCACATCCCCATGGAGGAGCTGGAGCACCGCACGGACGAGCTCGATCCCAGGGACGAGATCGTCGTGATCTGCCATCACGGCGTGCGCAGCGCGGCGGTGGCGGAGTATCTCGCCCAGCTCGGCTTCGGCAAGGTCTGGAACCTCTCCGGCGGGATCGATCAGTGGGCGCGCTCGGTCGATCGCGGCATGCCCCGCTACTGATGGACGGCCGCGTCCGGGTCGAGCAGGAGGATGGCTGCGCCTGGGTGACCCTCGACCGTCCGCCGTTGAACCTCCTCGAGCCCGGGATCATCCGGGGGCTGCGCGACGCCTTCGTCGAGCTCGCGCGCGAGCCCGGCGTGCGTGTCGCGGTGATCACCGGCGCCGGGCGGGCGATGACCGCCGGGATGCAGATCCAGGTGCTCCGCGATCTGGATCCCACGAGCGCGAAGGCGCTGATCAGCGGGCTCCACGAGGCCATCCGGGCCGTGCACGAGGCGCCCTTCGCCACCATCGCCATGATCAACGGCGCCTGTCTCGGCGCCGGGTTCGAGCTCGCGATGGCGTGCGACCTGCGCGTGGCCACGACCACCGCGCTGCTCGGCCTTCCCGAGATCCGCGTGGGCATTCCCTCGGTGATCGAGGCCGCGCTCCTCCCCGCGCTGGTGGGCCCGGGACGAGCCGCCGAGCTGCTGCTGGTGGGCGCGCCGGTCACGGGCGCGCAGGCGCTCGAGTGGGGCCTCGTCAACCGCGCGGTGGCGCCGGAAACGCTCGTGCCCACCACCCGGCAGCTAGCCGCGTCCATCCTCGAGTGCGCGCCCAGTGCGGTGCGGTTGCAGAAGGAGCTGATCATCCGGTGGCGCAACACGGATCTTCGCACCGCCATCGACTCCGGCATCCACGCCTTCGCCCAGTCCTACACCACCGGCGAGCCCCGCGAGGCGCTCAGCGCCTACCTGGAAAAGCGGAAGCCGCGCTTCGTCTAGCGGCTCCACGCCCCGTGCCCCGGCCGATCCGCGCCGTCACCGTGGACTTCTGGGGCACGCTCGTCTTCGAGGGTCCGCGCGCGGATGATCGCTATCGCGAGCGTCGCCTCGCCGACTTCGAGGCCATTCTCACCCGCGCCGGGTTCCGTGTGACGCCCAAGGACCTCGGCCGCGGCTACGAGCACTCCGCGCGCGAGCTCACCTGGGTCTGGTCGGACAATCGCGACGTCCCCGTCGTCCGCCACGTGGCGTCCATTCTCGAAGGCGCCGAGCCCGGCCTCTCCGCTCGGGTCGCTGGCGCGACGCTGGAGGCGCTCGTCGAGGCGTACGCCGCGCCCGCGCTGCTGGTCCCGCCGCGCGCCGACCCCGGCGCGCGCACGGCGCTCGATGCGCTGGCCGGGCGCGGGCTCCGGCTGGCGGTGGTGTCCAACACCATGCGGACGCCCGGTCGTGCCCTGCGCCGCATCCTCGAGGGCCACGGCCTCCTGTCCTGCTTCCATCACCTCACGTTCTCCGACGAGGTCGGGGTGCGTAAGCCAGCGGCCGAGATCTTCCGTCTCACCCTTGATGCGCTGGACGTCCCGCCCGGCGACGCCGCGCACGTCGGCGACGACGCGCGCCTGGACGTCGAGGGCGCCCGCAACGCGGGCCTGCGGGTGGTGCAGGTGGTGGCGGCAGGGGGCGCCGCGGGTCCGCCCGAGCCGGACCTCGTGATCCAGGGCCTCGAGGCGCTGCCGGAGGCCATCGCGACGCTGGAGCGCCACGCATGATCCGAGGCGTCACCTTCGATTTCTGGCAGACCCTGGCCGACGACGAGCCGGAGAATCTCGCGGCGCAGCGACGGCTCCGCCTCGAGGCGCTTCACGAGGCGCTGCGCTGGTCGGGCGTCGATGTCGACGCCTTGCAGGTGGAGTCGGGCTACGAGCGGTCTCAGGAGCTCCTCGAGGAGCGCTTCTGGAATCGTCACCGCGACCCCGGCTTTGCCGAGCAGGTGGCCCTGGTGCTCGATTGCGTGGCCCCGGGCGCCTCCACGCGGGTCACCGGCTCCCGTATGGACGCGCTGCTTCGCGGCTACGCCGATCCCGTTCTGCGGCGCCCGCCCGCGCTCTGCCCAGGCGCGGCGGAGGCGGTGCGGACGCTGGCCGGCCGAGGCGTGCGCCTGGGCGTCATCTCGAACACGGGGCGCACGCCCGGGGTGGTGCTGCGCCGCTTCCTCGAGCGCCATGGCCTGCTGCGCCACTTCGAGGTCGTGACGTTCTCGGACGAGCTCGGGCTGCGGAAGCCGGAGGCGGAGATCTTCCGGCGTACCCTGGCCAAGCTGGGGCCCGAGCTGGGCTTGGAGCCCCATGAGGTCGCGCACATCGGCGACAACCCTCAGGCGGACGTCGAAGGCGCGCGGGCGGTGGGCATGCGGACGGTGCACTATGCGGTGGGCGGCCAGCCCGGCGCCGCGCACGCCGATCTGGTCATCGCGGACCTGACGACTCTGGCCGAGCGCCTCGCCGTAGGCTGAGGCGGGGTTACGCCTTGCACCCCCGGAAGGCTCCGGGTAACATCCTGTCCCGCGATGGACGTGTCCGAGCTCCGCTCGAAGATCCGCGATATCAAGAACTTTCCCACCGAAGGCATCCTCTTCAAGGACATCACGACGCTTCTCAAGGATGGCCCGGCATGGGCTTCCGTGATCGACCATCTCGCCGAGAAGTACCTCGCGATCCCCGTGGAGATCGTGGTGGGGGTGGAGTCGCGCGGCTTCATCTTCGGCGGAGCGCTGGCCCACGATCTCAAGGCGGGCTTCGTGCCCGTGCGCAAGCGGGGGAAGCTTCCGGGCCCGACCATCGAGGAAGAATACGAGCTGGAGTACGGGCGTGACGTCCTGGCGATCCACGAGGACGCCATTCAC
>Ga0310812_10000591_pt1 | contig 13540 bp, 16 predicted proteins | sample NN3metagenome_FD_205747 | JGI IMG/M metagenome (GOLD analysis project Ga0310812, IMG submission 205747) | Soil microbial communities from experimental microcosm in Duke University, North Carolina, United States - NN3 | ecosystem: Engineered > Artificial ecosystem > Soil microcosm > Unclassified...
GGAAATTGCGCCGGTTGGCGGTGAATGCCGGCCTGCCGATCACACACCTAGCCGACTTATGCCTTATACCTTGACCACTTAGGTATCCGCTCGCAGATTCACGCCAAGGTGCCAGGAGGCCGCGTGATGCGAGTGTTCCGGGTCAGCTTTGGCGAGCGCGGGGTGCGCCGCGACGTCGCGAGTGAGATTGCGTTCCATATCGAGATGCGAACGCGAGAACTTGTCGCCTCGGGCATGAGTCTCGAGCGCGCCCGCGCCGAGGCGATCGCCGTCTTTGGCGACCCAGCACTGATCGAAGCCGCGGTGCGGAGCGAGCGGCGCCGCGTCGTCCGTCGCCGGGATTGGCGCGACCGCATCAACTCGATTGGCCAAGACATCAAGTACGCCGTACGCACACTGCATCGCGCCCCGGGGTTCACGGCCGCCGTGCTCGTCACGCTCGCCCTCGGCATTGGTGTCAACACCGCGATCTTCAGCATGGTGAACGGTGTTCTCCTCCGACGCCTGCCCTACGCGCACGGCGATCGCCTGGTCACGTTGGAGCACCCCGTCCGATCGCTGGCAATCAACGATATTGGGTTTTCGCCGACGGAAGCCGCGGATCTCCGCGCGTCGCTCTCTTCGCTCGACGGCCTCGCCGAGTATCACTCGATGTCGTTCGACTTGCTCGGCCACGGCGAGCCGCGCCGGGTGCAGACCGGCGTCGTTTCCGCCGACTTCTTCGACCTGATCGGCGTCCGTCCGCTGCTCGGTCGGACGTTCATCCGCGGCGAGGATCATGACGGCGCTCCGCCGGTCCTCGTCCTCAGCTATCGCTTCTGGATGACCGCGCTCGGCGGTGATTCGGCGATCGTCGGTCAGACGTTCACGATGAATGATCGCCAGCACCTCGTCATCGGTGTGCTCCCGCCGCTGCCGGCCTATCCCGACCGCAACGATGTGTGGATGCCGGTGTCGTCGTGTCCATTCCGGTCGAGACCGCGTGTGAAAAGCGATCGCGCGGCGCGGATGGTGGCGATCATCGGCCGCGTGGCGCAGGGACGAGGGCCGACGGACGCGCAGCGTGAGGCGGCGGCGCTCGAGACACGGTGGCACACGGCGTATCCCGACGCGTATTCGCCCGCGATCAAAGACGCCGCCGTCAAAGTCACGCCCCTTCGCGCGTCGATGACGCAGAGTGCGGCGCCGGCCTTTCTGGTGTTGCTCGCCGTCGCCGGACTCGTGCTACTTGTCGCCTGCATCAACGTCGCACACCTCACCTTGGCGCGGCATCTCGGCCGGCAGCGGGAGCTGGCAATCCGCACGGCGCTCGGCGCGGGGAGACGACGACTCCTTCGACAGCTGCTCACCGAAAGCGTGCTCCTCTCGCTTGCCGGCGGTGCCATCGGCCTCGTCGGCGCGGCGGGGGTGGTGGGCGCGTTGGCTCGCTACACGGCCCGTTTCACTCCGCGCGCCGAGGAGATCGTTCTCGACTGGCGGGTGGCCGCATTCACGTTCGCGATCGCCGCGCTCGCCGGCGTGGCGTTTGGAGTCATTCCAGTCTTTGCGCAGGGCCGGGACGTCGTGTCCCGTCTACGCGACGGTGGCGCGACGACCAGCGGCAACGCGCGGGTCCGGCTGCGCGGCCTGCTGGTGATCGGCGAAGTCGCGCTCGCATTCGTCATTCTCATCGGCGCGGGCCTGATGATTCGGAGCTTCGCGCGTCTCGTCACGACCAGCCCGGGCTACGACTTGCAAAACGTCGTCACCGCGAGGGTCGATCTCAATTTCACGAAGTACTCAAAGGCCGAACCGATACGACGCTTCACGGACGACGTTATCGAGCGCCTGTCCTCCAACGGATCGGTAAAAGCCGTCGCCATCGCGACGGAATTCCCCGCGAGCAGCTCGAACGCGCAGAATCTGTCGACCTTCGTGGTTCGCGGTCGTGAGGTGGCCGACAGCTCGCGTCTGCCGAAGGCGGAAATCAGCATCGTCTCGCAGGGCTATTTCGGCGCGCTCGGCGTGCCGATCGTCGGTGGGAGGGCGTTCGGCCCGGCCGACCGCGATACGGCCGTTCCCGTCGCGATGATCAGCCTCGCGGCGGCGCGGAAATACTTCGCTGGCGGCGACGCAGTCGGAAGACAAATCTCGTTGGACGGCCACCAATGGGCCACGGTCATCGGCGTCGCTGGTGACGTCCGCCAATTCGGCCCGGCCTCGGACGTTCCCGAACAGATCTACTTGCCTTTGACGCTCGCAACGACGCGCGACCTTCGCGTTCTCGTGCGCAGCGGTGCGGGAGCCGCCGCGACGTCGACACTCATTCGGCAGATCGTTCACGCCGTCGATCCTAACCAACCGGTTACCGACGTTGTGACGCTCGAGGACGCCCGTCGCGACGCGATTGCGTCGCCGCGATTGACGACCGCGCTTCTCACGGCCTTTGCCATCTTGGCGCTCGTGATTGCCGCGGCGGGATTGGGTGGCGTGATCGCATACTCCGTCGGCCAGCGCACGCAAGAATTCGGTATTCGAATGGCCCTTGGCGCCGAGCGACAAGCGATCCTCGCGCTCGTCGTTCGCCAGGGTGTGGGTCTGGCCGCGATCGGAGTGTTACTCGGCGCGTTGGTCGCGCGCAGCACGGCGCACTCGCTCACCGGGCTGCTCTACGGTGTGCAACCGACGGACGCCATAACGTATCTCGGTGTCGCCGCGGTGTTCATCGTGGTCGCTCTCATCGCATGCGTCGTCCCCGCGCGTCGAGCAACGGCGATCGATCCAGCCGCGACGATTCGCGCCAGCTGACCCAATTCCGGAGACGAAATCAAATGGGTGGAAGTGATCTGTTCGTTGGAACGCTCGACGTGTTGATTCTCAAGGCGGTGAGCCAGGGACGAATGCACGGCTACGCGATCGGCCGCTGGATTCGCCAGACCACAAAGGACGCGCTCAACGTTCAGGAGGGCGCGCTCTACCCGGCGCTGCACCGCCTCGAGCGAAAGGGATTGCTCGAGGAAGATTGGGGCGTAAGCGAAACGGGTCGCGAGGCGAAGTATTACAAGATCACGGCGGCAGGTCGTCGTCGACTGCGCGCCGAGGCAGCTCGCTGGAAAGAGTACGCCGACGCGGTCACGCTGGCACTGGCGGCCGGCGAAGCGTGAGCGACTCTCACATTCCACCAGGACGATACATGACCCAACCGCCGCGCAGAAAGCCGACGATGATTCCGTCATCGTGTCCACGGCGTGGCTGGCGCGCCACTTGTCCGATCCGAAGCTCGTCGTGCTTTACGTCGGGCACGACACCGCCGACGCAAAGGGAGACAAGATCCCCGGCTCTCGGCTTGTGTCGTACATGGATATCACGACGCAGCACGACGGGCTTGGGACGGAGCTTCCTCCGGTCGACAAGCTGAAGGACCTGTTCGAGAGTGTCGGCGTCTCGTCGGGATCTCACGTCGTCATCTACGGTCTCATGGCGCCGATGGCCTCGCGCGCCTTCTTTACGCTCGATTATCTCGGCAACGTTCGAGCATCCGTGCTCGACGGCGGCTTGGCAAAGTGGAAGCGCGAAGGCCGCCCCGTAGCGGCCTTGGTCGCGACGGTTGCCAAAGGCACGTACGCGCCGAAGCCGCGCCCCGAGCTCGTCGTCGATGCGGCGTGGATTCAGCCGCGGCTCGGAAAGCCGGGCACCGCGTTGATCGACACTCGCACCGACGGGGAGTACGTCGGCGACGGGGAGCGTCACGGCATGCCGAGCAACGGTCATCTGCTGGGCGGACGACAACTCGAATGGGAGCACCTGTTCAAGAACCCTGATGAGGGAGAGTTTCTCGATCGCGCCGCGCTCGCCAAGCTCTACGCGGCGCGCGTGCAGCCCGGCGATACGGTGGTCACCTACTGCTGGGTCGGATATCGAGCGAGCATGACGTACCTGGCCGCGCGGGCGCTCGGCTATCCGACCAGGCTCTATGACGGCTCATACCAGGACTGGTCCCGCCGAAACCTCCCGGTCGTCAAGGGAACGTCGCCCAAGGACTGACCTCGTGTAGTTTTGTGGCGTGGACCTGCCTCGCCGCAAACCGGAAGACGACCCGCGGATCAAAGCGCGAATCGACGCCGCGGGTCGTTTTGGATTTACGCTCGGCTGCGTCGCCGCGGTCGCCGCGGTGACGATCAACCTCATCCGCGCGCCTCGCCCGTATTCGGCCATCAGCCTCATCCTCGCGGTGCTGATGGCGGCGCTCAACGTGCCGTTCGGCATCATGCTCGGCCTGCTCGGCGAGCGCCTCACGCGCCCGAAGAACAAGCCGAAATAGCGTCAGGCGCGCGTCTGCTCTTCGAACACGAGGCTCAAGCAGGTCACGCCGCCCTCGACTTTCGCGAACTCGGAAACGCCGACAGGAATCACTTCCCAGCCTTGTCGCTCGAGGAGCTCGATCGTGTCGGGAAATGCGTCCGAGACAATGATTCGTTCGCCGATCACGAGCACATCTCCCGCCCATTCCTCGTCCCTCGGCACCTCGAGAAGCCGATCGCCCGGCAGCGGCGACACGTCGATCCAATTCGGATTCACGAGAAATCGGCCGTCGGGCAGAGCGCTGCACCCCGATTTGAGATGGAGGCAGCCAAACACCGGGATGCCGACCACGTCGTAACCGTGTGGCGCGGCCAGCGCGCCGAGTTCGGCGATTCCTGCTTCATTCGTCCGTTGCGACTGGCCGACGTACAATCGACGGCCCGAGCGCACGATATCGCCGCCGTCGATCGTTGCCGGCGGCGCGATTCGCTCGATAGGCCGAAAGTCGCGCAGCGCCGGCTCGATTGCGCGAGGTTCGTCGCGCCTGGACGGCGCGCCGGGCGACATCATGATGGCGGTCTCGTCGAGCACGAGGGCAGTGTCCTCGACGAACACCGAATCGGGGTACTCGCGATTGACCTCGAGTACAATCACGCGGCAGCCGCAACGCTCCAACGCGGCGCGGTAGCCTTCGTGCTCGCGAAGGGCGATCTCATGATCGAGCGCCGCATCTTCCGCGAACGTCCGCACCCCAAGATGGAGAAGTGGCGACGGGACATTCGTGATCGCGATCAGAGAAGACATGCGGGAGAAGTCTATCGATCGACTTCTCCCGCGGAAGGCAACCTAATTTGGATCCTTCGTGAGGTTGAACTCGAACGGCATCTGGATCAGCTGCTTGACCTTCCGGCCGCCGACCTCCGCTGGATAGAACACCATGTTGGGCAGCGACGCTTTCACGGTGTTGGTAAAGAGGTCATGCGTCGACTTGATCACCTTGAACGTCGCCATGTCGGGCCGCCCGAGAGTGTCGACGACGAACTGAGCGAGCACCTCTCCCTCGACCCGCGCGACCCGCAACGAATCCGGATAGCGCGGAGCGACGTTGCCGGGCTGTGGCGAGGCTGCTCGTTCCACCTGGAACTCGAAGTACGCTGGATCGCCAGCCGAAGACCGAGGCACCTCGGCGACGGTCGGGCGGGCCGAGTAGACCGTCCTGATCGTATCGGGCGCGTTATTCGTGGGTGAGCCGGTGGGGCGGACGACCGCTCGTCGCGGCTGCACGACGCCATCGATGACGTAGATCGGATCCGGATCGCCGCCGGCGCGGACGCCCTGTATTGGTACGCTGGTCACCACGACTGGCTGGACCGCATGCACGGAGTTTGATGGGCGACTCGCAATGGTCCGGGCGGTGTCCGGCGCGTTGCCGACGGGAACTTCCCGTAGCACGGTGCGCATGGTGTCGCCGCGTCGTACCGAGCTCACGACCGTTGGCGCTACATGCACACCTGGCGCGTTCGTCGGAACACCAGTGACTACGATCGTGCCCGCCGGAACCGACGCTATGTCCGATCCCGATTTGTCGCTCATGACGAACAGGAAAGGAAGGCGGACGCTCGCGCGTGGGCTGAGATGCCATTTGGCGAGCGCCTGCCGGACCGACGCGGCGAAGAGTTCGTGCGTCGTCGCCAGCACGCGCAAAGAAGCGGTGTCGGGCACGCCGTTCTCGTCGGTCGTGACCTGGACGACCACCGATCCCTCGACGCCGGCCGTCCGTAAGGCATCGGGATATCGTGGCGCGGGATTGCCTTGCTGGTGCAGCGCCGTCGTCGCGGAAAGCGCCGATGATGCGATCTCCGAGCTGACCGTTCGCACCGCGCGCATGGTTGCGCCTGCCGACCGCAGGGATCCCGCGAGCGTGACGGCGCCGGCGGCCAGCACCGTTCCACCGATTATCGTCCATCGCGCGATACGGCGAGTTCTTCGCATCTCGACGATCCTCCGTTCGAGTTGGGTTGCGGGTTCGGCGAGCATCGGCGCAAAGATCGTCGGAACGACGCTCCGACGTTGCGCGATCGTGAGCATCAATAGTCCGTAGCGTTCGGGCGTCGGATGCGCGCGCAGCACACGTGCGTCGCAATCCAGCTCGATGGCGAGTCGCAGACGTCGTGCTTGGAACCAAAGCGCGGGGTTCCACGGCATGAGACACATGGCCGCCGCGGCCCCGAACAAAACGTGCGGGTCGCGGGCGCTCTGGTGCTCCTGCTCGTGGCAGAGCACGAGCGCGCGGAGCGGGGCGTCGAGATCGAGGATCCACTCGGGCAGCACGACATTCATTGACCGCAGCCCAACGACGGCCGGACCGACGTTCGCCGACACGCACACGGTCATGCCGTCGAGTTGTTGACTGCGCCAGGCTCGCTTGGCGCGGCGAAGCGTCGCGACTCCCGCCCCGAGCCGCACGAGAAGCAACGCGCTCAATGCAATCCAAAGCGTGACGAGTGCGCGATCGATCTGCGCGCCGCGCTGCGGCGTTCTCGCGACGGGTACGATCGCCTCGGGACCAGGAACGGTGATCGTGAAAGGCGCCACCGTCACCGGCACCGCTTCGTCGATCGCAACTCTCCGCAGTCCGTTCGCGACCGGCCAAGCGACCGAGAGTGTCATTGCCACAACCCACAACATTCGCCGTGGCCGGCCGCGCGCCGCGACGACGCGCTCGAGCGCGTGGGCCGCGAGCGTGAACAATGCGCTCACCGCGATAGCGTAGAGCATCCACGAACCGATCATCGCTCGGTCCTCCCCTTTTTTTCTTGCGTGGAGAGCAACGCGCGGAGCCGCCCAAGGTCTTCCGTTGAGAGCTGCTCGTCTTCGACGAGCTGCGTGATCAACTGGCCAGGCGATCCGTGAAAGAGCTTGTCGACGACGCGAGCGAGCGCGCTGCGCCGCGCCGCCTTGCGGGCGACGCGCGGGTGATACCGGTGTGCTTTTCCTTCGGTCGTGTGGTGGACGAGGTCCTTCGCCTCGAGATTGCGGAGGATCGTCAACACCGTCGTGTACGCGAGGTCGGCGGGGAGCTTGTCGCGCACCTCGGCGACCGTGCCTGAGCCGAGATCCCACAGCACGCCCATGACGTCGAGCTCACGATCGCCAAGCACAAAATCGTCCATCGGGCCGCCTTTAGTACTAGGGTGATAGTACTATGCGGCCCTCAGGTCGATTTGTCAACTATGTAGATAGTAGCGTCAGCCTTTGGTGACCGTCACTCGGTACTGCGTCACGAGGGGACCATCGCGACCCGCGCGCGAAATGGGGTAGAGCGCAATCGCGCCGCCCGTGCTGAGCGGGATTCGGACGCCGCGCTCCGTGAGATCGGTGAACAGATCCCCCTGACGGGCGATGCCGCCTTCGGGAATCGCGCGAACGGCCGAGTCGGCGCGAAGGCCATAGACCGACGGAAGCGTTGTGCGAACCAGCCGTTCGAAACGTTCGGGGATACGCGTGCGTGCCCCCGCGAAGTCGAATGAAAGGACAACCACTGTGTCATGGCGCGTCGCCGTCATTCCGCTGGCGAGCGTCGTCGTTCCTTCCGGAACGACCGGTTTGAGCGCGATCGTCTTTGGCGCGGGCGCAGCGGCCGGCACGGGAGCAACGGTCGAGACCGGGACATTGACGGTCGGCTGGACCGGCGCCGGCGGCACGACGGAGTCCCTAATCGGCGCCGCCTCGACCACCGCTCGCTGACTGTGCTGCTGCGATTCCACTCGACGGGGCGCGCTGTAGCGCCGGAACGCTACCGCTCCGATCGTCCCGACCGACCCGAGGACGAGCAGAATGGCCGAGAACGCGCTACCGCGAAGCCACAAGCGGCGGCGGCGTTGCTTGGTGATCATCCGCGCTTCATGACGGCAGTGCAGGCAGATCTTCGTGCCGGGGCGCTGCTCGTGCGGACAAGTTTCGATAGAGGGAGACGCGGAGGAGGGGGAGGGAGAATGCGGCGCCACTGTCTTAGCCCGGAGCATGTGACGCTTTTGGGACGAGCTAGACAGTCGCGCCGCAACGGGCGCCGCGGTTGTCGCTACGGCTTTTTCACCGAATCCTTCACTACTTCTTTCGTGTGTTTGCCGGCCTTGGTTAGATCCTGATGGGCGTCCGCAGCTGCGCCTTTCACGGTGTGCTTCGCTTTCGCCCCCACGGTCTTGCTCGTGTGACTCACGTCACGCGCCAGCTTGTTCACGCCGCCAGGCTTGTGATTCGCGTCGGGCGAGTGCGTCGTGACACCGGTCGTCCGTTTGAGCTGCCCTTTGGTATCGTTGCCCGCTTTGGTCAGCACTTGATGCGTTTTGCTGGCGTCGCGGTGCACCTCGGCTTTGGTATCCCGGCCCGCTTTCTTCATCGTCTTGCTGACGTTATGCGCCACCTTGTTGAGCCCGCCAGGCTTCGTCGTGGTATCCTGTGCCCTGAGTGGCGCCGCGATCGCGCCCACCACGACCGCCGTCGCCAAAACCATCCCGATTCTCATCGTTACACGTCTCTCTTATCGGCCCCGGCCTGGATGCGCGCTCGTCGGCCGATCCTGAAGCGCGCACCGTCGCGCTCGTTATCGCGACATGCGGGCTTACAGTATTGCAAACCTCGGACACGAAATTGGGCCTTGGCCTCAGTCCGATGGTTAAGAAGTTCTTACGGTTCGATCTGGACCGTTGCGCTGCGATAGGGTTGGAATCCGACTCCCCAGTAGACGCCAACGACCTCGACCGTGATTTTCGGCCCGTCGACGTGCACAACGACGAAGTGATGGGGATTGGCGCCCGGATTGACTTCCGGTTTCGCGAGGTGCTCCAGCCGGAGCTGCGACGCCGCATTGGCGCTCACGTACTGGCGTAGATCCGGCTCGCCGGTGTAGCCGTACAGCGGCGCCCCGCCTCCTCCGCTCACGATTTCGTCGATGCGGTGCTGACCCGTGGCGTCGGTGTAGCGTTCGACCCAATGCTCGTACAGGTGTTCATGTCCGGTGAGCAACAGCCGAACGTGATGTTTGCGGAACAACGGCATGTAGAGCGTCCGCATCGCCGTCGCCTGCAGCTCGACCGTGGAGCCGCCGTGCGGGCCTGACGAGAACGCCGGGTGATGGCACACCGCGACGACATTCACGTACCGTCGCCGATCGAGCCCCTCGAGCTGACCGCGAATCCAGTTCAGCTGCGTGGTGTCGTTGGCGATGATTGAATCAAAGAGAAGCACGAAGGTGTTGCCGTAGCCGAACGCGTACGTCGGATAGCCATTGAGTCGCCGTGGCGAGCCTTCGGCGGGAATCAGCTTCGAGTTCGCCGCGAAATAGTTCTTGAGTCCTTTCACGCGATCGGTGTCCGTCAGCGACGTGCTCGTCCGGACGTCGTGATTGCCGACGGCGAGGAAGTACGGGACGTCGGCGGCCGTCAACTGGTTGACCACCGGCACATAACTGACGTTGAGTTGGTTCGCCGAGCGGCCGTCCGAGACGGCGTCGCCACTCTGTACCACGAATTTGATCGGGTCGGTCGTCGTGGCTCGCGTGCGAATCGTCCGAAGCATCGTTTGGACGACGAGCGAGTGTTCGTACTGCACGAGCGTGCCGTCGAACGCGCCGCGTGTATCGCCGTACGCAATGAAGGAGAATTTCGAGATGTTGCGCGTCGCGTCCTCCGGCGGAATCGGAGTCCGCGGCGGCGTGATAGGAACGACGACGTTCGTATCGGTTGTCTGGGCTTGAACGCGTTCATGAATACCGGCGACGGTGGTCATCGCCGCGAGAAGGCGAAGCACTGATCCGGACCGAAGGCAATGCATGTTCTGGATCTCCGAGAATTGAGCGCCCCAATGATAGGCGCGAAATGATCCACGGTCCAAAGCAGCCGGGCAGCGGATGAGACATTGCACGATCGCCGCGGGCGGGATAGATAGCGCGTCGTGAACGACGCGGAAATCGAAATTCGCGCAGCCACTGCGGCGGACGCCCCGGAACTTGCCCGCCTTCGCTTCGCCTTTCGCTCTCGCCATCACGCGGCCGTCGAGTCCGAAACAGACTTTGTCGTGCGCTGTGAGCCTTGGATGCGCGATCGACTGGCGACGAACACCGGGTGGCGGGCCTGGGTCGCCGCCGATCGAGTCACGGCACGGCTGGTCGGGACGCTCTGGCTTCAACTCGTCGAGAAGCTTCCAAACCCCGGAAACGAGGCGGAGCTACATGCGTACATCACGAGCGTTTACGTCCAGCCCGAGCTACGCAACGCGGGGGTTGGGTCACGCTTCATCCAAAGCGCGTTGACGGCGTGTCGCGATCTCGATGTCGACACGGTCTTCCTTTGGCCGAGTGCCCGAAGCCGCCCGCTGTACGCACGTCACGGGTTCGCGCCGTCGGATGACATCCTTTCGCAGCGACTTCGCTCGTAACTTTTTTCGGTGTAACGACGTAGGTCGGTCGACTCCACCAATCCTGCGATGAACTGGTCGATGGTTCTGGACTTGGTGCGCGGCGGGCTCTTCTCGCTCGCGCATTTTTGCGGCGGCAGCATGGGCTTGGCGATCGTCCTCGCTTCGCTCGGCTTTCGCGCGCTGATGCTGCCGTTCGCCATACGCGCCGCGCGTCGTTCCGCCGCCCAAAAGGCGAAGCCGCCCGTTGTCGACGCGGGAAGCCTGACGCAATTGCCGCTCGGTCTCGCGCTGTACTCAGCGATTCGTGGCATCGGCGACCGGGCCGGTGGCTTCCTCTGGGTGAAAACGCTGGCCCGTCCCGATCGCGCCCTTGCGATTATCGGCGCGCTCGTCGCCGCCGGCCTGTCGTGGCTGGCCGGATCCGCGCAGGCGCTCAATGCGGCGCCCGCGGGAAGCGGCGCTCGCAGCTTGGCTCTTGGCATCTCCGTGCTGTTCGCAGCGGGTTTCGCGCTCGCCGTTCTCTTCAACATGCCGGCCGGCGTCGCCGTCTACTCGATCACGAGCTCCATCGCGGGTTTTGGAGAGCGTCGGTTGATCGCCCACTTGTCACGACCAGAGCAAGACGCGACGCGCTGAGAGCGCATCCGAAGTCGCTCGTATATTTCCGGTCGTGCACGATCGAATCGTTGAGCAACGTCGCGACGAGCTCCTGCTGTCCACTGATCGTTCGCGAATCGACGTCGACGCCGTGTTGGCGATGCTGCATCGCTCGCACTGGGGAGGCGCGATCACGCGCGAGGTCCTCGTACGCGCCGTCCCGAACTCGGTATGCATCGGCGTTTACGATGGCACGCGGCAACTTGCTTTCGCGCGCGCGATTACTGACTTGGCAACGTATGCCTACCTCAGCGACGTCATCGTGCACGAGGACGCACGTGGTCGCGGGCTCGGCTCATGGATGATTGAGGCAATCCTCGGCCATCCCGATCTTCAGCATCTGCGACGGATCGCGCTCTTCACGCGAGACGCGCGCGAGCTCTACGAGCGTTACGGTTTCGCGGAAGGAAGCACCTCCACATCCATTTATATGGAGCGGCGTCCGGAGCGTGGATGAACCGTCGCATCACCGGCTTCCACCAGGACGACGCTGGAGACTGGGTTGCCGAGCTCGACTGTGGCCACACGCAGCATATGCGTCACGATCCGCCTTGGCAGGTGAGACCGTGGGTGGTTACTGACGAGGGGCGGCGAAGATTCTTAGGTGCTACCTTGAACTGCGTCGAATGTGACCGCTCCTCGCCGCGACAAACACACCGTGCCTCGGAGGAAGCATGACGGCAAAGCTGGACAAAACGATCAAGCGTGAGCTGGAAGTCGACGGAAAGACCTATACGATCGCGATCGGACCCGATGGCGTGAAGGTCACCGAGAAAGGCCGGCGCAACGGTCCCGAGATTTCATGGCGATCGATCATCAGCGGCGACGCGAGTCTCAACGAAAGCCTCAAGGCGTCTGTGGACGCGGCGGCGAATCCGTAGCGCGGCCTGTCGCGGTGTGGTGGCCGGCCAAAAACCAACAGATTTCCGCGCTGAGCGTTTCGACGGCGAGTCGAAGCGCGTCAGGGTGATCGTCGGGCCTGGCGGCGACGCCCGCGGGCGCCGGCGCGCGTTGCTTTCGTGATCGGGAATTTTTTTCGGGCACCGGCCGCCTTTCCGGAGCGGAGTCGTGTTGGTCGCGTTTGCTGAGCACCCTCACCTCCTCCGAGATTGGCGGTCGCCTCGGCCCGCGCTTCGGCGACTTGAGACAACCGGCATTGCGCGGGCGATTTTTCCGGACGCCAGCGCAAGAATTTCGTTCCGTGCCGAAACCGTCCGTTGGTGAAGTGATCGTATTCGATCTCAACGACGAGCTTCGGCTCGAGCGGTTCCCATTCACCCGATCGCTCCGTCGACCATCGGCTCGGACCGCCGGGAGCTCGCCCCGTGAAGCCGCTCCCGCCGGCGAGTTTCTCCAATAGCGGCGTGATCCGATCGCGTTCGCGTCGCGCCAAACTCGATGTGAATCCGACGTGATGGAGAATGCCGGCCTCGTCGTACAAGCCTAGTAGGAGCGATCCGACGATCCGTTCCTTGGTCGCGTAGCGAAAGCCACCGACGACGCAATCTGCGGTCCGTTTGCGTTTGATTTTCACCATTGCCGTGCGTTCGCCCGAGGCGTAACCGAGGTCGAGGCGCTTTGCCATGACTCCGTCGGTCCCGGCGCGACCGGCAAGCCACGCGCGCGCCTCGGCGATTCGCCGCGACGCCGGGCTCAAAACGACGAGTGCGCCGGTGGGGAACTGTCCATCGGCGAAAGCCTCCAGTAGATCGCGCCGCTGCGAGAGCGGCAAAGGCGTGAGATCGCGGCCCCGCGCGTCCGCCAATAGGTCGAACACGATGTACGCTGCCGGCGATTCAGCGGCGAGCTTCACGACGCGACTTGCCGCCGGGTGAAGCCTGAGAAGCAGTGCGTCGAACGAGAGACCTCGATCGGTTGGAATCACGAGCTCGCCATCGAGCACAAAGCGTCTGGAACGCAAGGCGAGTAGAGCGCGAACCACTTCCGGGAAATAGCGCGTCAGCGGCTGGCCGGATTTCGATCGCAGCTCGATGAGCGAACCGTCGCGAAAGGCCAGACATCGAAAGCCGTCCCACTTTGGTTCGTACTGCCACTGAGGACCGACGGGCAGCTCCGCGACGACACGAGCCTCCATCGGTGCATAACTCAGCGGAATCGGCAGCTTCATCGCCGCGAATCGAGCGGCTCGTCCGCCGGGTCGCAGGCCGCCGGTCGCTCCGATTCA
>Ga0310812_10000592_pt1 | contig 13515 bp, 11 predicted proteins | sample NN3metagenome_FD_205747 | JGI IMG/M metagenome (GOLD analysis project Ga0310812, IMG submission 205747) | Soil microbial communities from experimental microcosm in Duke University, North Carolina, United States - NN3 | ecosystem: Engineered > Artificial ecosystem > Soil microcosm > Unclassified...
GATCGGCGCGGCAAGGGCATGATCATCCTCGTCCACACCACGGCCAATCCGGATTGGTCGAACTTGCCGCTCTCGGGCCTGTTCGTGGAGATGCTGCGGCGGATGGTCGAGCTCTCGCACGGCGTCGCCGCCGGCGGCGAGGACCGGCCGCTCAACCTCGCGCCGCACCAGACCCTCGACGGATTCGGCCGCCTCGGCACGCCGCCGCCCTCGGCCTTGGCGGTGGAATCGAGTAAGCTCGACAAGATCGTGATCGGGCCGCAGCATCCGCCGGGCTTCTACGGCGATGCGGCCAACCGGCGAGGGCTCAATCTCTCCGTCAGCGTCACTTCGGTTCGCCCCTTGGGTGACCTGCCGTCGGGCATGGAGAAGAGCGTGTACCGCGACTCGACCGAGGTCGATTTGAAGCCGTCGCTGCTGGCGGCCGCGCTCGCACTGCTGCTGTTCGATCTGTTCCTGAGCTTCTTCCTGCGCGGACTCTTCATCCGCCGCATTCCGAGCCCGGGCGCGCAAACGGCGGTCAACAGTGCGGCCAAGGCAGCGGCGCTGGTTTTGGCAGCCGCGGCGGTCTTCGCCGTCGCGTCCTATGGCGCCCCGGCCTTCGCCGAGCTTCGCGCCCGCGACAGCGGCGATCCCGCGATCCGCGCCACCAAGGAAACGGTGCTCGCTTATATCCTCACCGGCGACGGCGAGACCGACCGCGTCAGCCGCGCGGCGCTGCTGGGCCTCGGCCGCGTCTTGACCGAGCGCACCTCGGTCGAGCCCGCCGAGCCGCAGGGCGTCAATCCCAACACCGACGAGCTTGCGTTCTACCCGGTGATCTATTGGCCGGTTACGGCGGGGCAATCGCCGCCGAGCAAGGACGGCGTCAATCGCCTCCAGTCCTATCTGCGCAACGGCGGCATGATCATCTTCGACGTCCGCAATCAAGGCTCGGCGATGGAAGATGCCGGGCATCTCCGCCGTCTCGTGCAGGGGCTCAACATCCCGGCCTTGCAGCGCATGCCCGACGACCACGTGTTGACGCGCGCCTATTACCTGCTGCCGCGCTTCCCGGGGCGCTTCGCGTCCAATCCGGTTTGGGTCGCGCGCGCCGATCAGGCGGCCAAGGACGGCGTGTCGCCGGTGATCATCGGCAGCAACGACTGGGCCGCGGCCTGGGCCATCGACGAGCGCGGGCGCGGCATGTTCCCGGTCTCGCCCGGCGGCGAGGTGCAGCGCGAATACGCCTATCGCGCCGGCGTCAACATGGTCATGTACGCGCTCTCGGGTAACTACAAGGCCGATCAGGTGCACATCCCGACCATCCTGCGGAGGCTTGGCCAATGACCGCCTTCGGCTGGTCGATCGCGTTTTCGCCGATCCTCGAATGGACGTGGCTCTACGTCTTCGCCGCGGTCGGCATCGTGCTGGTGCTGGGCGGCGCGTTCCTGCGCGCGCGCGGCATCGTCTGGCGCTGCCTCGCGGTCGCGCTGGCGTGGCTGGTTCTCGCCAATCCCTCACTCGTGGTCGAAAACCGCGAGGGCTTGCGCGACGTGGCCGTGGTCGTGATCGACGAATCGGCGAGCCAAAACCTCGAGGAGCGCCGCGCGCGCACCGAGGCCGCGTTGGAGCAGGTGCGCCAAGCCATCCAGCGCCTGGGCGACATCGATCTCCGCATCGTGCGCGCCGGCGCCGACGGCAACGAAGACGGCACACGCCTCTTCGGCAGCCTCGAGCGCGCGCTGGCCGACGTGCCGCGCCAGCGCCTGGCCGGCGTCATCATGATCACCGACGGTCAGGTGCACGACGCGCCGGTGGCCGGCCGCATGATGACCAATATCGGCCCGCTGCACGTGCTGCTCTCGGGCCGCAAGAACGAGCTCGACCGGCGTCTCGCGATCGAAAGCGCGCCGAGCTTCGGCATCATCGGGAAGCCGCTGCAAATGACGATCAAGGTCGAGGACGGCTCGACCAATGGCGGCTCGGCGCGCGTCACGATCAAGCGCGACGGCGTGCAGTGGAAGACTGTGATGGTCCAGATCGGCCGTCGGGTTAACGTCGAGTTCCAGCTCGACAAGCGCGGCACGACGTTCTTCGAGCTCGAGGTCGAGCCCGGACAGCGCGAGCTCACGCTCGACAACAACCGCGCCGTCGTCGCCATCAACGGCATCCGCGACCGCCTGCGCGTTCTGCTGATCTCGGGCGAGCCGCATGCCGGCCAGCGCTCGTGGCGCAACATCCTGAAATCCGATCCGGGCGTGGACCTCGTCCACTTCACGATCCTGCGTCCGCCGGAAAAGCGCGATTACACGCCGATCAACGAGCTCTCGCTGATCTCGTTTCCGGTGCGCGAGCTGTTCGAGGAGAAGCTCGACCAGTTCGATCTCATCATTTTCGACCGCTACCGCCGCCGCGGCATCATCCGCAACGATTACTACGACAACATCGTGAAGTACGTGCGGAACGGCGGCGCGCTGCTGGTCGCGGACGGACCGACCTTCGCCGGCGCCACGAGCATCTTCCAGTCGCCGCTGGCCGACATTCTTCCCGCGCGCCCGACCGGCGAAGTCATCGAGGAGCGCTTCCGCCCGCTCAAAACCGACATCGGCAAGCGCCATCCGGTGACCTCGGCGCTCCCGGGCGATGGCGTGGGGCCGAAGCCCTGGGGCCACTGGTTCCGCATCGTCGGCGCGACGGTGCGGAGCGGCCACGTGCTGCTCTCGGGTCCGGGGGCGCGCCCGCTGATGGTCGTCGACCGCGTCGATAAGGGCCGCGTCGCGCTGCTGCTCTCGGACCAGATCTGGCTCTGGGACCGCGGCTACGAAGGCGGCGGCCCGCAGGCCGAGCTGGTGCGCCGCTTCGCGCATTGGCTCATGAAGGAACCGGAGCTCGAGGAAGAGCAGCTCTCGGGCACGATCCGCGCCGGCCGCCTCGACATCGTGCGCCACAGCATGACGCCGTCGAATGCGCCGGCGAAAGTCACCGGGCCCGACAGCAAGACCGTCGACGTGCCGATGGCCGACCGCGGCGACGGCACCGCCTCGGGCTCGACGATCATCACCAAGCCCGGCCTCTACCGCATCACCGACGGCAAGCTCAACGCGATGGCCGCCATCGGCTCGCTCAACGCGAAAGAGATGGAGGACGTGCGCACGACCGAGACCAAGCTCAAAGCGGTCGTGGACGCGAATCAGGGCAGCTTCTCCTGGCTCGCCGACGGCGTGCCCGAGCTTCGCCGCGTCGGCCGCGAGGACCGCACGCATGGCGGCGGCTTCGGCGGGGCCTCGTGGATCGGCCTCCGCCAGAACGGCGACTACGTCGTCACCGGCATCCGCGAGCTGCCGCTGATGGTGGGCTTTGCCGCGCTGCTGCTCGCGATGCTGCCGCTGCTCTTCGCCTGGCGGCGCGAGGGGAAATAGTCCGCGCCGCGCGCAAAAAAAGCGGCCCGCTTTGGGCGGGCCGCCGGGCGTGAATTCTTTTCTCTGGACCTTTGCCTAGTCCACGCAAACACGCCCATTGAGGCTGTCGTAGTAGCACTGGCCCGGGCCGGAGTAGGGGGCGGGGCCGTAATAGTAGTAAGGTGCCGGACCGGGCGCCGGCTCGATGATGATCTGCGCCTGGCTCGGCGCGCTCGCCGTTGTCAGCGCGGCGGCGAGCGCGAGCGGAATCCATATCAGTCTCCGAAGAGTTCGCATGACGACCTCCTTTCGAACGAGCCGCGCGTCATCGCTTGGCGCGGCGATGGTATTGGCAAATTCGGGCCCGGCGCGGCGTCTTCATCCGCGCCGGGCGCTTCCTGAGCCGCCGCGCTAGCGGCACACCGTGCGGTGCCAATAGCGGCTCCAGTGGCAGCGCGGCCCGTAGAAATAGCGATAGCCGTAACGGTGCCGATGGCGGCGGTCGTAGTAGTCGTGCTCATAGCCGCGATGATACACGGGCATCGCCTCGACGCCGGTTTGCGCCGTGGCCGACACGTTTGCGCTCGGCGGAGCGGCGCTGACCGGAACGGCCGCGCCGATAGCGGGCGCGAGCGCGAGGGCTGACGGGATCAGGATCTTGAAGAGACGCATCGTGGTCCTCCATCCGAGTTGGCCCCACCGCAAGATTCAACGCTCCGCCGCGCCGGTCGCGCGATCAATCGGGATCACGATTGTCGGGACAATTGGCCGCGCCGATATGGGAGTTTGAGAAACGCCGCGCGCAAAAAAAGCGGCCCGCGCGCGGCGGGCCGCTCTTTGCTCGGTATCGTCAGACGCCGAGCCTAGTAGCACACACGCCCGTAATAGGCGTCCCAATGGCAGTTGGGCGCGTAGTAGCCGTAGGGCGCGTAGTAGTAAGGCCTGTAGTAGTACGGCGCGCCGAAGCCGAAATCGAGCCGGATCTGGGCATTCGCCGGCGCCGTCGTCGTCGCGATGCCGGCAGCCGCCGTCATCGCCAACGCCGTGGGGATGAGCAGGATCTTGAGGATCTTGCGCATGGTCTTATCCTCCTTACTCGCCGTCTTTCTGTTAGCCGGCCGCCTTGCGAACGTTTCTGATGCGGCCGGCGCTCCCGAGGATCGATAGGCTCGGGACATCGTCGCGCCGCGGATCGAAAGCCGCTGCGGCGGACGGGAGCCAGCTCGCGTTGCGTGCCGACCTGCATTGTAAACGACCGAGCGGCGCGAAGTTCTCCGGAGCAAATGGCCGCGCCCAGGGAACCGTGCGGCCTTCGAAGGCCTGCCCTCAGCCGAGCAATGCCCGAGGCGGCGAAGCGCTCCCTCACACCGCATTCACAAGCGATTGAGCGCGCGCGAAAAGCGAAGCGGCCGGCCCCAGGGGGACCGGCCGCTTCACGCGGAGATTCGAATGTGTCGCGCGCTGCTTACCAGCAGCCGACATAAGCCTGGCGCCACTGATAGCCGTCCCAGCGCCAATCGTAGCGCGCGCGGCAGGGCGCCGGTGGTGCGTAGGCGGGCGGGGGCGCGTAAGCCGGCGGCGGATAGTAATAGGCGGGCGGCGGCGGGTAGTAATAGGCCGGCGGCCCAAGATAGAGCGGAGGCAGCCCGATCCCGAGGAAAACCCGCGTGCGGGCGTCCGCCGAGCTCGTGCTGGCGCTCAACGTGGCGCCCGCGCCGAGCGCGATGATGGCGGCGGATAGCAGCAATTTCAGCGATTTGCGCATTGTGGTCCCCATGCGAGTCCGACCCGACGAATAATACGGGGCGAACGCAATGAATCTTCCCCGCGATCGCGGCCGGAACGAGCCAAAAATGCGGCCCGGTGTCTGAACGGGCAATGAACGGATACCTTCCGTTTACCGGCGCTTCGGCCGCTCGTCAGTTGGGCGATTCCGCGAGTCTGTGCAGCGCGCCGGTCTTGGTCGCGAACAGCGCATCGTGATCGGCCCCGGCAATGAACGCAGCCATCTCGGCGCGCGATGCGGTGATCGTGGCCTCGTCGACGTAGCGTCCCTTCGTGAAACGGCCCTTGAGCTTCCCGGCCTCGATCGCGGCGATGACCTGCTTGGTGTCCATGAGGCGCAGCACGAGCGTTCCATCGTTGCCGAAATCGTAGCTGACGATCGTGAGCGCGGGCGTGTCCGTGCCGCTGCCCGAGGTGCGGCGCACGTTCAGATAGGAGTGCCCGTTCACGACCGTGCGCCAGGCCTGATAGCGCACGGCCTCGATCCCGCTATCGGCATGGGGATTGATGTTGACGAACGCCACGCGGTAGATGCCGGGCTTCGAGTCGTCAGCGACGACCGAGAACAGCACGACCTCGCCGCCTTTCGCCGTGTACCAGGCGCCGAGCAGGCGCGTATCCACCGATTTGGGATCGGGATCGGCAAGCGTCGCTTCGGTTTCGACGAGGCAAGCGCTGGTGAGCAGGAGAAGGCAAAGGCCGGCCGCGGCCTTCAGGATCGAGCGCATGGCGTGCTCCGAAAAATGGGCCACCTGCAACTGCCGGCAGGTGCCTCTGCGTCCCGACCCCAATTAAAGCATGCAGGGCGATCGGGCGGAATTGGCGGCACCGTTGTGGCGGCTTCTAGGCAGGGGGCTGCGAGCAAGGTTAACCGAGGCGCTGTTACGCGGCGCGTTCGCCGCAAGGTCAGGCCCTGAAGCCCAATTCGTCATACAAGCCTGCCAAAGCGCTCGAAAAGGCCTCGGCGGAAAAGCGCTCCGCGAAGTCTTGCCGGCCGCGGCGGCACAGCCGCTCGCGTAGCGCCGTGTCGGTCAGCGCGCGCGCGAGCGCCCTCGCCAATTGATCGACATTGCCCGGTTCGACGAGCAGCGCGCTCTCGCCGTCGATCACGTCCTCCGCGATTCCATCCACGTTCGAGGCGATTACGGGCACGCCGGCTTGAAGCGCTTCGAGCAAAGAGATCGAGCCGCCGCCCTCCTGCAGCGAGGGCAGGACGAACACGTCGGCGCGTCGGAGATAGGGATAGGGGTCGGCGACCCAGCCGGTGAAGGTCACCGAATCCGTCAAATCGAGCCGGTCCGCCAGCCGCCGATGCGACGCGAGAAGCGGTCCTCCGCTCACGAGGCACGCACGGAAGCGGAGCCCCGCATCGCGCAGCGCCGCCAACGCACGGATCAGGACATCGACGCCCTTCCTTGGATCGTGGCGCGAGATCGAGACGATGAGCGGCGCGTCCGCGTTTGGCGTGGGTGCGAGGAGCCCCGGCACGGCGCCGTCGTGCAGGAAGGCCGTCTCGGCGCTGTAGGGCGACTTGCGTGTTTCGGCGCCGGCGCCGTGCTCGGAGAAAAGCAGCGTTCGCACCGATTCGTAGTTGAGCAGCACGAGCCGCGACTCGGCATAGGCGCGGCGCTCCTGGCGGCGCACGACCCGTTCGATCCACAGCCGCTCCGCACCGAACACGGCCCGCCGCAACAGGCTTTCGCGACCGGCGCCCTGCATCCTGGCGCGCGCCTCGTGCCGCGCGGTCGTGTACACGCTGTTCACCACGACCGCTTCGACGCCCTTGCGTGCAAGCCGCTTTTGGACGTCGAGGCCGACGCAACTCCACGTGTAGAAGCCGTGGATCAAATGCGGACCCGCGCGCGCCGAAAGAAAGCGCTCGATGCTCGCGGCCAGCCGCGGCGCATGCACGGCAAGGGCGTAAGGACTGGCGGCAAAGGACGCCATCCAATCCACGAAGAAGCGCGAGCGCCGCCGCGCCGGTTGCGCTCGGACGGCGCCGCGCCATGCAAACGGCGGCACGACGCGGTGGACGATGCCGAAATCCTCTTCCGATGTCCCGTTGCGCGCGTCGATGCAGAAGACATGCGGCGTGAATCCGGCGTGCTTGGCCGCGCGCATATGGGCGCGCACATAGCTCGAGCCGCCGCCTTTTCCGTGCGTCGGGTTTCTGCCCGTAACGTAGACGACGACCTTGCCCATACGGCCGAACTCTGAACCCGCCGACGCGCGCTCGCGGAGCGGCGATGATGCCCTGGCCGAGAGCCATTGGGTAAGAAACTTGCGGCGCGCCGCTCAGCCCGTCGGCAGCGAGCGCGAGGGGGCGCCGCGCGGGAAGGCCGCATCGATGCGCCGGAGTTCCGACTCGGAGAGGTTGAGCGTCCCGGCCTTGGCGTTCTGCTCGGTGTGCGCCGCGCTCGAGGCCTTCGGAATTGCGAACAGCGCGGCCCGGCGCACGAGAAAGGCGAGGGCGACCTGGCGCGCCGTGGCGCCATGCGCCGCGCCGATTTCGGCCAGCACGCGCCCGCCCGCCGTCGCGGGTCCTGGGAAGCGGCTGCCGAACGGCGTGTAGCCCACGAGCGCCACTCCGTTCTTCTCGCACCAGGGCAGCACCGCGTGCTCGATCGCGCGCTGCTGCAGGTGATAGAGCACCTGGTTGCACGCGATCTTGCCGGGGCCGGCGATGGCCAGCGCCTCATCGAGATCGACGACGTCGAAATTGGAAACGCCCCAGGCGCGGATCTTGCCCGCCTGCTCGAGCTCGCCGAACGCGGCGATGGTGTCGGCGAGCGGAATGCTCTCGCGCCAATGCAGGAGATAGCAATCGAGCCGCTCGACCTTGAGCCGCTTCAGCGATGCTTCGCACGCGCGAATCGTGCCTTTCTTCGAGGCGTTGCCGGGCAGAACCTTCGAGACGAGGAACACCTCGTCGCGCCGGCCCGCGATCGCCTCGGCCACGTATTCCTCGGACTCGCCCGAGCCGTACATCTCGGCGGTGTCGATATGCGTCATGCCGAGATCGAGCCCGCGGCGCAGCGCGGCCACCGCTTCCTTGCGCGAAGCGCGCTCGAGATTCCACGTGCCCTGGCCGATGGCGGCGACATCGCGATTCGTGCGGCCGAAGCGGTGATGGTTCATCGCGGAACGCCTATTTCCCGTTCGGCAGCCGCAAGAGCTTGAAGCCCGAACCCTGGAAGACATGGTCGGGCCCCTTGGCCGCGATGAACGCGCGCAGCTCTTCGCGCGTCGCCGTGATCGTGACGGGGGGATCGGCTGAGTCGCCTTCGACGCGGCCCTTGAGCTCGCCGGCGCGGATCGCGGCCGCGATGTTGCCGGTGTGCATGAGCCAGAACTGCGCGCCGCCTTGCGCGGCGATTTCCTTGCCCTCGATGCCCATCCGCACGAAGCCCTCGTTCATCGGCTCGAACCGAACGATCAGGCGCGGCGGCACCGCCGACTCGTGCCACGATTCGCTGGTCTTCTCGAGATTGAGATAGGTGCGCCCGTCCATGGTCGTGCGCCAGGCGCGGAAATTCGCGTAGGAAACCGGATTTTTCTCGTCGTTGGAGACGAGGATGTAGCTCAAGCGCAGCATGCCGGCGGGATCGCCGTCGAGCTTGCGGATCGAGACCATGATGAGGCCGCCGCCGTACCATTCGCCGATCATGCGCTCGTCGGCCTCGGCGGCGCTCGGCTCCCCCAACGAGCTTTCGGTCTCGACGCAACGCCCGGGACCGCTCGCGATCAGCAGCAAGAGCAGCAATCGCGCGAGGATCCGCATCGCCGTCCCCCCTCCTGGCTGGCGCCCTACTCGGCCGCTTGGCGCGCGCTCCAGAGGCCGGCCTTGGCGGGATCGTGCCAGGCCTTCAACAGCTCGGCTTCCTTGGCCTTGGCGTCCTTGATCGCCTTCTCCTTGATGTGGCCGTAGCCGCGGATGGCGTCGGGGATGGAGGCGATCTCGACCGCCAGCGCGTGGTTGTCGGGCGAGAGCGAGTCGAGCAGCGTCTTGACCGTCGCCTCGTATTCGCCGACGAGCTTCCGCTCGGCGCGGCGCTCGGCCGACTTGCCGAAGATGTCGAGCGCGGTGCCGCGCAAGAACTTCATCTTCGCGAGCAGGCGAAAGGCCGGCATCATCCAGGCGCCGAACGTCATCTTCTGGAGTTGGCCGGTGCGCGGATCGCGGGGCGCCAGCAGCGGCGGCGCCAAGTGGAACTTCATCTTGAACGCGCCCTGGAACTGCTCGCCCAGCTGGCGCTGGAAGGTTCCATCGGTGAACAACCGCGCCACCTCGTACTCGTCCTTGTACGCCATGAGCTTGTAGAGATTGCGCGCCACGGCCTCGGCGAGCCCGGTCCTCCCCTTGCCCTTCTCGGTCTCGCTGCGGCGCACGTCCACCATGAAGCGTTCGTAGCGCTCGGCGTATTTCCGGTTCTGGTAGGCGGTGAGGTCCTTGACGCGGATCGCGATCACGTCGGCGAGCGATTTCGTTGCGGGCCGCGCGAGCGGCACCGGCTCGGACGGGAACGCGATCTTGGCCACGGCTTCGGGTTCGACGGCGGCGCGCCGGCCCCAGGCAAACGCCTCCTTGTTCATGCGCACCGCGACGGCGTTGAGCTCGATCGCTTTTTCGATCGAAGCGAGCTGCAGCGGGATCAACCCCTTCTGGAACGCATAGCCGAGCATGAACATGTTGCCGGCGATGGCGTCGCCCATGAGCGCGGTGGCCAGCCGCGTCGCGTCGACGACGCTCAGGCCCTCGCGCCCGACCGCGTCGGCGATCGAGGCCTGGAGGGCCGCGTTGGGAAACTGCACGTCGCGGTTCTGGATGAACGCCGCCGTCATCTGCTCGTAGGCGTTGATGACCGCGCGCGTGCCGCCGGTCTTCATCGTGCGGAGCGCGTCGGGCGACGCGGCCACGACCACGTCGCAGCCGATGATCGCATCGGCTTCGCCGGCCGCGATACGCGCGGCGTAGATGTCGCCCGGATTGTCGGCGATGCGCACATGGCTCATCACCGCGCCGTTCTTTTGCGCGAGGCCGGTCATGTCGAGCACCGAGACGCCCTTGTTCTCGATATGCGCGGCGACGCCGAGCAGTTGGCCGATGGTGATGACGCCGGTGCCGCCGATGCCGGTGACGAGGATGCCGCGCGGCTTGGCGGAACTCGGAATCTCGGGCAGCGGGATCGCGCTCTCGGGCAGCGCCTTCGGGCCCGCCGCGCGCGCCTTCCTGGGCGCCGCGCCATAGACCGAGACGAAGCTCGGGCAGAAGCCTTTGACGCAGGAATAGTCCTTGTTGCAGTTTGACTGGTCGATCGCGCGCTTGCGCCCGAACTCGGTTTCTTTCGGCAGCACCGAGATGCAGTTCGATTGCACCGAGCAATCGCCGCAGCCCTCGCAGACGCGCTCGTTGATGAACACGCGCCGCGGCGGATCGACCATCAAGCCGCGCTTGCGCCGGCGCCGCTTCTCGGCCGCGCAGGTCTGCTCGTAGATCAGCACCGAGACGCCCTTCCAATCGCGCAGCTCGCGCTGTACGGCGTCGAGATCGTCGCGGTGGTGGAACGTGGTGCCGGCCGGCCAGTGCCAGCCGATCGGGTATTTCAACGGATCGTCGGAAACGACGGCGATGCGGCCGACGCCTTCGGCCCAGACCTGGTTCGCGATATCGGCCGGCGAGGGCGAGCCTTCGACCGGCTGGCCGCCGGTCATCGCCACCGCGTCGTTGTAGAGGATCTTGTAGGTGATGTTGACGTTAGCAGCGACGCAAGCGCGGATCGCGAGTATGCCCGAGTGGTAATAGGTGCCGTCGCCGATATTGGCGAAGATGTGCTTCTCGTTCGTGAACGGCGCCTGGCCGATCCACGGCGTGCCTTCGCCGCCCATATGCGTGAAGGTCGCCGTGTTGCGGTTCATGAAGATCGCGAGCGTATGGCAGCCGATGCCGGCCGTTGCGCGGCTGCCTTCGGGCACCTTGGTCGACGTGTTATGCGGGCAACCCGAGCAGAAATAGGGGATGCGCACGAGATCGGGCTTCTTCGCGGCGATCGCCTTCTCCTTCGCCTCGAGGAAGTTCATGCGCTCGCGCATCGCCGGGCTGTCGTAGAATTTCAAGATGCGCGTGGCGAGCGCCTTGGCGACAACGGTGTTGGACAGCTCGCCGCCGGCCGGCAGCAGCCATTGCTGATTCTCGTCGAACTTGCCGACGACACGCGGACGCGCCGCCTCGTTCCAGTTGTAGAGCTGCTCTTTCAGCTGGTTCTCGAGGATCGCGCGCTTCTCCTCGACGACGATGACCTCCTCGAGCCCATGCGCGAATTCGCGCGCGCCCTCGCGCTCGAGCGGCCACACCATGCCGACCTTGTAGACGCGGAGTCCGATCTCGGCCGCAAGCCGCTCGTCGATGCCGAGGTCCTGAAGGGCCTGGCGCACGTCGAGATAAGCCTTGCCGCTGGTAATGATGCCGAGGCGCGGCTTCGGGCTGTCGATGACGATGCGGTCGATCTTGTTGGAGCGCGTGAAGGCGAGGGCGGCATACACCTTGTGCTTTTGGAGCCGCGCTTCCTGGTCCCAGAAGCTGTCGGGCCAGCGGATGTTGAGGCCGCCCGGGGGCATCTCGAACGTGTTCGGAAGCTTGAAGTCGTAGCGCTCGGGATCGACCGCGACCGAGGCCGAGGCCTCGACGTTCTCGGAGACGCATTTCAGCGCCACCCAGCAGCCGGAGTAGCGCGACATCGCCCAGCCGAAGATGCCGTAGTCGAGCGTCTCCTGCGTGTTGGCCGGGAACAGCACCGGCACCATCGCCGAGATGAAATTGTGGTCGGACTGGTGCGGCAGAGTCGAAGAGGCGGCGCCGTGGTCGTCGCCGGCGCAAATGAGCACGCCGCCGTGCTTCGACGTGCCGGCGGTGTTGCCATGCTTCATCACGTCGAGCGTGCGGTCGACGCCCGGCCCCTTGCCGTACCACATCGCGAAGACGCCGTCGTATTTGGCGCCGGGATAGAGGTTGAGCTGCTGCGAGCCCCAGATCGAGGTCATCGCCAGGTCTTCGTTCAGGCCCGGCTCGAACTTGATGTGGTTCTCGGCGAGATACTTCTTGGCGCGCCAGAGATTCTGGTCGAGCCCGCCCAAGGGCGAGCCGCGATAGCCCGAGATGAAGCCGGCGGTGTTGAGCCCGCGCGCCTGGTCGAGCCAGCGCTGCATCAGCGGCAGGCGGACGAGCGCCTGGATGCCGGTCAAATAAACGCGGCCCCGTTCGAGCGTGTATTTGTCCTCGAGCGAGACCGGAAGCGGAGCGGGCAGCGCCATCGGCGGCTTCTCCCAACAAATGCGGGGATTCGTTGCTTTCTAACGTAATGCGCCGCGCGGGCGATGCAAATGGGAAGTGGCGGGGTCGGGCCTGCGCAACAAGCGGTCGATAAGCGCCGGTGCCGCGGCAACAGGCTTGCGCGGCGGGCCTTCAATCCGAAACGCCCTTACGAGCAAACTCAAGATTGGCCGCCGTCTCGGCCCCGTGTGCTTCAAAGAAGGGCTAGTCGTCCGCGCCTGCCGGACTCTTCGCCACCCAATACCGCGGCCCCTTGCCCTGATCCGGCCCGAGCGCGGAGAACCCGCCGTCGGCGGGCACGTCGCAGCCGTTCAGCCACGAAGCTTCGTCGGACGCGGCGAAAGCCACGATGTTGGCCACTTCCTCCATGCGCCCGACGCGGCCGAGTGGGTGGACGTGCGCGCCGGCGCGGTCGGCGAGAGCGCGGTCGCCGCCGGTCATCTCCGCCATCGGCGGCGACCAGGTCCAGCCCGGGGAGACGGTGACGACGCGGATGCCCTGCGGCGCCAGCGCCGCGGCCGCGCAGCGCGTGAAGTGCATGAGCGCGGCCTTGCCGGCCGAGTAGGGCCCGCGCGTGCAGTTGCCGAACTTGCCGCTGACGCTGCCGATGTTGACGACCACGCCGCCCGGCTTCGGCAGGTAGGGCACGACCTTCTGCACGAAGATCGCCGGGCCCACGATGTTGACGTTGAGGCAATCGAGCCAGTCCTGGCGCGGCGTCGCGAGGCCGGAATCGAGATAGGAGCAGGCGCAATTGACCAGGATGTCGAGCTTCCCGAACCGCGCCTTGGTCTCGGCGAGGCAGGCTTCGATGTCGGCGTCGCGCGTGACGTCGGTGCGGCGGTAGGCGGCGCGGGCGCCGAGTTCTTTCGCGACGGCGGCGCCGGCCGCGTCTTCGATGCCGGTCACCATCACCGCGGCGCCGGCGGCGAGGAGGCCGCGCGCGATGTATTCGCCGATGCTGCGCGAGGCGCCGGTCACGAACGCCACTTTCCCGTCGAGCCTGATCATCCGATCCCCCTC
>Ga0310812_10000602_pt1 | contig 13400 bp, 12 predicted proteins | sample NN3metagenome_FD_205747 | JGI IMG/M metagenome (GOLD analysis project Ga0310812, IMG submission 205747) | Soil microbial communities from experimental microcosm in Duke University, North Carolina, United States - NN3 | ecosystem: Engineered > Artificial ecosystem > Soil microcosm > Unclassified...
AAGCACGGCGCTCTTGCGCCGTGCGAAGTGGAGGGATCGTGCTGCAGCTGCGACGCGATCCCTCCACTTCGCAGCCGCGCCAAAGCGGGCGCGTCTGCTTCGGTCGGGATGACGCTCAAGGTCGGGCTCGTTGGTCTCCTGCTGGCGGCCGCTCTCGCGCTCGCCATCGCGGCGCCCAGCTTCGCGCAGGCGCGCAAGAGCTACAATTTCCTCGATCTCCCGTGGGGCGCGGACATGGCGGCGGCGCGCGCCAAGCTCGAGAAGGCGGGCTTCCACGTGGCGCGCAATCCGGTGGAAGGGCAGCAGGAGGAATTCGTCGTCATCGGCCTCCAGGCCTCGATCGCGTCGGTCGACCGCGGCAAGCGTCTCGTCGCCACCGGGAAGATCGCGGGCCAGCCGGTGCAGATCGACCTCGCCTTCGACAAAGACGAGCGGCTCAACCACGTGATCATCACGTCCAAATATTGGGACGGCACGATCCCGGGCGCGCGCACGATCGTCGATCTCGCGACCCGCATCGTCATGCTCTACGAGGAGCGCTACGGGCCCGCGATCAAGCGCAAGGAAGACGGCTGGGTCGACACCGCGCTCTGGCCGCGCGCCGGCGACGGCAGCCTGCTCGCGGTCTATGTGCGCGGCACCGAGGGCTTCATGTTCAGCCCGTCCTACAAGACCGCGCTGCGCGTCGATTTCGTCGGCGGCAAGATCGCCGAGACGAGCCGGATCGAGATGCCGCCCGAGTCGCAGAAAGAGCCACCCAAGCCGAAGCCGCTCACCAAGGAAGAGCTGCGGAAGGAGTACCAAAAGGATCCCTCCGAGTTCATGCCGCCGCCGCCGCCGCCGCGGCGCTGACCGAGCCGGACTCAAGTTATGGTAAAGCTTAGGCACAAAGTCGTATCGCGATCGTGGCCGTACCGTGTTATAAGACCGGCATAAATCTGCGGTCCGCGGGCGTGCGGCTCGGAGGCGATGCTGGGGACAGCCTCGTTTTTGGGCGGTCACGTTTCGGGAATCGCAATAAATCCCGGGGAGAATATTGGGGTCGGCGGCGTTGGTGGCGTCATGCCCGGCGTTTCCGGCCCTTGGCGTTGGCGTTTACACATCTCCAGTTGGGGGCAAAAATGGGATTGAAGGAGCAAGGGAAACGCGCGCTTTTCGGGGCGCGCGCGGCGATCGTCGCGGCCGCGGGTGCTGTGGCGATGCTGGCCGGAGCGCCGGCGATGGCGCAGCAGCAGCCGGTCGCGAGCTACACCTTCCACGGCCTCGCCTGGGGCATGAAATCCGCCGAAGCGCAGAAGTCGCTCGCGCGGGCCGGGTTCAAGGTCACCGGGCAGGCGATCGGCAAGCGGCGCGAATTCACGATCGACCGCCTGCACGCGGCCTACGCGGTGATCGATCGCGGCAAGCGCGTGATCGCGGTCGGCCGCGTCGAGGGTTATCCGGTCACGGTCGAGCTCGCCTTCGGCAAGCATGACCAGTTGAACCACGTCATCATCATGTCGGCCTACTGGAACCGCACGATCCCCGGAGCACGCGCGATCATCACGCAGGCCGAGAAGACCGTGGCGGGTCTCGAGAAGCAGTACGGGCCCGCGAAGAAGCGCATCGACGACCGCTGGCCCGATACCGCTTATTGGGGCAGCGCCAAGGACGGCAGCAAGCTCACCGTGCATGTGCGCGGCATCAACGGCTTCATGTTCAGCCCGAGCTACCAGACCGCGATGCGCATCGACTATTTCAATCCGAGCCTCAGCAGCGGCGCGATCGCGGGCGTGAAGGTCGACTTGAACGCCACCGGCTGGAGCGACGGACCGGTGTCGCCGGTCGGCCCGGCCTATACCCCGGTCGCGACCGCGACCACGGGCAAGTCCCGCGGCGCGGATTTCGAATCGGCGCGCTGACGCAATACGCCATCGAACGGGAAAGGGCGGCCGCAAGGGCCGCCCTTTTCGTTTGCGCGCTATTCGGGACACCAGGGCGCGCGCCGCCCGCCGTCATAAGCGCGCGCAAGCTTCTCGCTCAGCAGCGTCTGGGCGACGTCGGTTCCGTCCGCGGTCAGCACGCGCGCCACGACGCGCCCCGCATACTTCCCGTAGCGCACCTCGACGAGCTGTACCGGCTGGCCGGCGAGCAACGCCGCGAGCCGCGCCTTGGCGCGCTCGGCTTGCGCGATCTCCTCGGCGCAGTGGCCGTGCAGCTCCGGCGCGTCGATGCCGGCCAAGCGCACCAGCGTCTCGACATAGTGGTCGGGCCAGATGCGGGCGAGCACCTCGATCGTGTCGCCGTCGACGACGCGCACCAGATGCGCCGCGACCGGCCCGGCCACGTAGCGGCGCGATTCGGCGCCCGCCGAAAAGGTGATCGCCACAAGGCCAATCGCGACCGTGATACGGAGAAGACAGGACAAGGAACGCTCTCAGCGAGGCTCGCGATCCTAAATCCTAAGCGTCGAGTTAGAACAATACAAGAACATCAGCGATAGCAATCGCGTCCCGCCCGTTCAACCGGCGGCTCTGGGCCGAGCGGCTAGAAGTCGACGCAGCGTCCGTCTTTTTCCCAGTCGCCGTAGCGCGTCGGATCGAGGCCTTTGCGGCCGCCGATCTCGGGTACTTTCGGTGCCGGCGCGGGCTTGGGCGCGGGCTCGGGGTCTGCCTGCTCGGGGGTCTTGGGGTCGGGAGCCGGCTTCTCGCTCATGGCCGCGATATAGGTCGCGCGCCGAGCGGTCTCAATCGCTTAGCGCCGCGCCGGGCGCATCCTTGACGGCGAAGGGGCGGCCTCTATCTATGCCTTGCGCCTCCCGCGCAGTGAAACGGCACCATGAGCTACGTCAAGACGGCTCTTCTGCTCGGCATCCTCACCGCGATTTTCGTCGGCGTCGGTTTCCTGATCGGCGGCCAGACGGGCATGCTGATCGCGTTCGGCATCGCGTTGGCGATGAACCTCTTCGCCTACTGGAACGCGGACAAGATGATCTTGTCCATGTACCACGCGCAGGAGGTCGACCGCAGGAGCGCGCCCGAGTTCTACGGCATCGTCCAGGAGCTCGCGCAGCGCGCCGGCCTGCCGATGCCCCGCGTCTACATCATCGACGAGGCGCAGCCCAACGCGTTCGCCACTGGGCGCGATCCCAATCACGCCGCGGTCGCGGCCACCACGGGCCTTCTCAACATGTGCTCGCGCGAGGAGATCACCGGCGTGATGGCGCATGAGCTCACGCACGTCAAAAACCGCGACATGCTGATCATGACGATCACCGCCGTCGTCGCCGGCGCCATCGGCATGATCGCGCAGTTCGGCATGTTCTTCGGCGGCGGCCACCGCGACAGCGAGGGCAACAATTCGAATCCGCTCGGCATCGTCGGCGCGATCCTGCTCATGATCCTGGCGCCGCTCATCGCGATGATCGTGCAGATGGCGATCTCACGCACGCGCGAATACGCGGCTGACCGCGGCGGCGCCGAGATCTCGGGCCAGCCGCTCTGGCTCGCCTCGGCGCTCGCCAAGCTGCACAATGCGGCGCAGCAGATTCCGAACCGCGAGGCCGAAACCAAGCCCGCCACCGCGCATCTCTTCATCGTCAATCCGCTTTCGGGCCGCGGCATGGACAGTTTCTTCTCGACGCATCCTGCGGTCGAGAACCGCATCGCGGCGCTCGAGGAGATCGCGGCGGAGATGGGCCGCGGCGGCGCCCGCCCGATGGCCGCAGCGCCGGCCCCGCGCGCCGCGGGCCGCGCCAGCGTGCCGAGCTCGGCGCCGCGGTCGGCCGAGCCGCGGCGCCGCGGTCCCTGGAGCTGAAGCCGGCGGAACCCCGCACGGCCGAGCTCGCCGCGCGCCGCACCGCGCTGGCGGTGCTCGACGACGTTCTCGCCCGCAACGCGCCGCTCGATGAAAGCCTCGCCGCTCGCGTCAGCGGCGCGCTCGAAGCACGCGACCGCGCATTTGCCCGCAACCTCGCGGCGACGACGCTGCGGCGCCTCGGCCAGATCGACGATCTCGTCGCCGCTTATGTCGCGCGCCCGCTGCCCGCTGCGGCGCACACGGCGCGCAATATCTTGAGGTTGGGTGCGACGCAGCTCGTGTTCCTGGAAACGCCGGCGCATGCCGCGGTGAACGAGACCGTGGCCCTGGCCGCGGGCCGCGGCGCGGAGCGCTACAGGGGCCTCGTCAACGCCGTGCTCCGCCGCCTCGCGGCCGAAGGCAAGGCGCGCGCGGCGGCGCAAGATGCAGCGCGGCTCAACACACCGGATTGGCTTTGGAAATCGTGGAGTGCGGCCTATGGCGAGGGCACCGCGCGGCGCATCGCCGAAGCGCATCTCGCCGAGCCGCCGCTCGATTTCTCGCTGCGCGGAGAAACCGCCGCATGGGCGGCGCGTCTCGACGCCGAAATCCTGCCCACCGGTTCCCTGCGCCGCCGCGCAGGCGGACTCGTCAGCGAGCTGCCCGGATACGCCGATGGCGCCTGGTGGATTCAGGATGCGGCGGCGGCATTGCCCGCGCGCCTGCTCGGCGATGTCGCGGGTCAGCGGATCGTCGATCTCTGTGCGGCACCCGGCGGGAAAACCGCGCAGCTCGCGGCCGCCGGCGCCAAGGTCGTCGCCGTCGAGCAATCGAAGCCGCGCCTCGTCCGTCTGCGCGAAAATCTCGCGCGTTTGAAGCTCGATGCCGAACTGGTCGCTGCGGACGCAGCGACGTGGAAACCGCAAACACTCGCGAATGCCGTGCTGCTCGATGCGCCCTGCAGCGCCACCGGCACGATCCGGCGCCATCCCGATTTGCCGTGGCGGAAGGCGGCCAAGGTCTTGCCCGCGCTCGTCGCTGCACAGGATCGTCTCCTCGCCAACGCCGCCAACATGGTCAAATCCGGCGGCCGCCTCGTCTACGCGGTCTGCTCGCTGCAACCTGAAGAGGGGCCGGCGGTGATCGCGCGTTTCCTAAAGAGTCCTGCTCCCTTCATACTCGAGCCGGTCGCGCCGTCCGAAATTCCCGGCGCCGCCGAATTCATTGCCGGGGACGGCACGTTGCGCACGCTGCCCTGCCACTGGGCCGACAAGGGCGGCCTCGACGGCTTTTACATCGCGCGGCTGCGCCGCCGCTGACGCGGTGTGGACAACCAAACGCGCTGCTCCCTTTCTTGGGACACGCAAAGCTGTTAGCTATGGCGGCGAGGGGCCGCTGCCAGATGAAGCGCCGGGTCAAGATCGCGCCGTCGATACTGTCCGCCGATTTCGCGCGGCTCGGCGACGAAGTGCGGGCGCTCGGCGAGGCCGGCGCGGACTACATCCACATCGACGTGATGGACGGGCATTTCGTGCCCAATCTCACCATCGGCCCGCTTGTGATAAGGGCGCTGCGCGGGCACACCAAGCTGCCGTTCGACGTGCATCTGATGATCTCGCCGGTGGATGCCTACGTCCCGGCCTTCGCCGAGGCCGGCGCCGACATCATCACCGTGCACCCCGAAGCGGGCCCGCACGTCCACCGCACGATCCAGCTCATCAAGTCGCTCGGCAAGAGGGCGGGGCTCTCGCTCAACCCGGGCACGCCGGTGGATGCGGTCGATAATCTCCTGGGCGATCTCGATCTTGTCTTGGTGATGAGCGTCAATCCCGGATTCGGCGGGCAGTCGTTCATCGCCTCGCAGCTGGAGAAGATCGCGGCGTTGCGCAAGCGCATCGACGCCGCGAAGCGCCCGATCGAGCTCGAAGTGGATGGCGGCATCAACGCCGACACGGCCAAGGCCGCGATCGGCGCCGGCGCCGACGTGCTCGTCGCCGGCACCGCCACCTTCACCGGCGGCGCCGCGAAATACGCCGGTAATATCGCGCGGCTGCGCGCCGCGTAAGTTCCGCCATGACGCGGGGGCGAAGCAGCGGCGCGCCGAAACAAGCGGCGTCGCGCGTTCCCTCGTCGCTGGCCTATCCGATGTTCCGCATCGGCGCCGAGGCGCGCCAGCTCTTGTTCGTCCTGCCCGATCCCTGGCCCGGCAACAGCGCGCTCGGCCATCGCATGCTGGCCGCGGCCGATCCGCTCGGCTGGGCGGGCGGCAAGAGCGACGTCGGCGCGCACGGTTTCGCGTGGCTGCGCGATCTCCGCGCGGTCGGCGGCGATGCGGCGCGCGAGCGCTGCCAGGCTCTCATCAAGGGCTGGATCGCGCGCCACGGCGAAAGGCCGGAGCGGCCGTACTGGTCGCCGGCGCTGGTGTCCGAGCGGCTCGTCAACTGGATCGGCCAGTTCGATTTCTTCGGCAAAGCGGCGCCGCAATCCTTCAAGGCGCCGTTCTTCCGCAGCCTGGCGCGCCAGGCGCTGGCGCTGGCGCGCATGGCGCCGCGCTTGGCGCCGACCGCGGAGCGCGTGCATGCGCTGCGCGCGCTCATCTCGTTCGGCGCCGCGGTCCCGGGCGCCCACGCGCGGCTCGATCTCGCGCTGCGTTTCCTGCTGCCGATGCTCGAGGCCTGGCCCGAGCACGGCCTCGTGCCCGAACGCAATCCCTCGGATCAGCTCACGGTGCTGCGCGATCTCGTCGACATCCGCGCATTTCTCGTCGCCGCGCATCACGAGATGCCCTACGCGCTCGAGAGCGCGATCGCGCGCGTCGGCCGCGCGCTGGCGGCGCTCCGCCACGGCGATGGCGGGCTCGCGCTCTTCCACGGCGGCGCCGAGGAGGACGCGACGCTCGTCGACGTTGTCCTGGCGCTGGCCGGCGCCGAGGCGGCGGCGCCGTCGCGCTTCAGCGGCGGCTTCGAGCGCGCCGCTTGCGGCGATGCGGTGCTGCTGCTCGATGCTGCGCCGCCGCCGGCCCCGGGCCACGACCGCGCCGCCCATGCCGGCATGCTCGCCTTCGAGTTCAGCGCCGGCCGCGCGCGCATGATCGTCAATTGCGGCGCCTATCGCGGCGGCGATCCGCGCTGGCGCGAGGCGGGCCGCATGACGGCCGCGCATTCGACGCTGGTCATCGCCGACCGCAATTCCGCTGTGGTGCGGCCGGGCGGCGGCGTCGGGCACCGGCCGCTCGAAGCCGCCGTCGACCGCCAGGACGAAGAGGGTGCCGTTTGGATCGCAGGCAGCCATGCCGGCTATCTCGGCCGCTTCGGAGTCCTGCACCGGCGCCGGCTCTTCCTGGCGCCCGAGGGCGCCGACCTCCGCGGCGAAGATCGGTTGGCCCCCGAAGCCGGGAAGCGCATTCCGAAGAAGGCGCTCGGCACCCCGTTTGCGATCCGCTTCCATCTCCATCCCGACATCGTCGTCGGCGAGGCCGAGCGCGACGCGGCGGGCGCCAGCGCAGTGCCGTTCGCCAGCGACGAAAGCGGGCCCTGGCAGCTCGTCGCCGGAAGCCGTCTCGTCCCGTCGGTCGAAGAGAGCCTCTATCTCGGCCGTGGCGGCGCGCCCAAGAAAACGCGGCAGATCGTGCTCAGCGGCCACATCGACAGCGACACCGCGATCGAAGCGCGCTGGGCGATCCGACGGATGCGGTGAGGCGAACTAGGGCGCGACGCGATAGAGATAATACGGCCACGCGGCGATGCCGTCAGGGCGCGCGTAGTCGGGCGCGGGCAGGGGCTCAAAGCGCGGCGATTCCATCGGCCGGTCTCCGAGGACGATGCCGCCGGAGGCCATGACGCCGGGCAACGTCGCCGCGAGATAGCGCGCGAACTCCATGTCGCGGGCGGGCTTCCTCGTGCCGATGTCGCAATGCGCGAGCGCCGCCTTGGCGTCGAGGCGGGCGGCGAGGGCGGGCAGCGTCGTTTGGATTTCGCCGATGACGAGCCGCTCGGCGGGCGGGCTTTCCTCCGCCGGCGCATGATGTTCGCGGTCGAAGCAATAGATCGCGCGATCGGGCAGCAGGCGCCGGAGATGATCGAAGGTGCGGCCCTTGCCGAGACCGATCTCGAAAACGGGGCCGGGAACGGCGGCGATGCGGCGCGCGGCGTCGGCGAGATAGGCGCGCTGCGCCAGGAGACGTGCCGCGAAACGCTCGAGCGCGCTGCCGGCGTCGGGAAGCGGCTTCAAGCGCTCTTGGCGGTGAGCTTGCGGTTGGTGGCGTCGAGCCGGCGCGCGAGCTCGCGCATGATCTCGACCGCCATCTGCGGGAATTCCATGATCAGGCGGAAGAAGAGATCCTTGGCGATGACCATCGCCTCGAGCTTCGAGGCCGCCTTGACCGTGGCGGTGCGCGGCACGTCGCAGAGAATCGCGATTTCGCCGACGATGTCGTTGCGCTTGAGCTTGGCGACGGTGAGCGGCCCCTTGGGCGTATCGACGATGACATCGGCCTCGCCGCCGATAATGACATAGGCGCTGTCGCCCTGCTCGCCTTGGCGGAACAGGATGTCGCCATCCTTGAACGCCATGCGCTCGCTGGTGAACGCCAAGAGCTTCAGCTTCGAAGGCTCGATGTTGGCGAACATCGGGATGTTGCGCAGAAGCTCGACTTCCTCATTGAGGCTCAAAGGGTTTCTCCTCTGGGGACGTATTATGCCCTGGGCTTGCGGTAGAGGAAATACCGGGACTCGGCGATTCCCGGCGGCAACGGCAGCGTCTGCCAGCCGGCGATGACGAGGGTCTGGTCGCTCGCCACGAGCCCGCCCGTCGCCACCGCCTCGGCGAGCAGCGGCGCGATCTTCAGCGCCATGGCGCGGTCGCGCGCCTCGTCGCCGCTGCCGAGATCCGAATGCACGAACGCGATGCGGCCGCGAAAGCGCAATACCGCGCGGGGCAGCGTGTCCGTAAGTTCGCCCAGCACGAGATGAGCGGCATCGGGAACCGAGGCCGGATTGGCATTCATTTGCCGGTCGAAGACGAAGATCTCGCGCCCAGGAAAACATTCGCGGATGTGATCGAAGGTACGTCCATTGCCGAGCCCAAGCTCGAAGATCGGGCCTTCGGGCACGTTGCCGGGCCGCGCCGCGAAATCGATGCACGCGCGCTGCGCTTCGAGGCGGCGGATGAAGCTGTCGAGGCGGGACACGTCTGGGCTACTCGGCCGAGAGCAGTTCTTTCAGGGCCGTGTCGGACCGATTCAGTTGCTCGAACGTGCCTTGCTCCACGACGCGGCCCGCGCGCATGACGAGCACGAGGTCGAAGTCCTTGGCGAAGCGCGCGCGCGATAGGCCCCAGACGAGGCCGCGGCCCTTGAACTCCTTCAAGAGGTTGGCGACGACCTTGGCCTGCGAGGCGCCGTCGAGCGCGTTGCCGGCCTCGGCCAGGAGCAAGATATCCGGGCGTTTCAAGACCGCCCGCGCGATGCCGAGCTTCTGGCGCTGCGCCGCCGACAGGCGCGCGCCGGCCACGCCCACCGGGAAGTCGAGGCCGAACAGCATCACGTCGTCGCTCAACGAAAGCTCGTCGAGCGTCGCGCGCACGAAGCGGGCGAGCTTGGTCTGCGCCTGGGCCTGGCCGAACGCGACCTTTCCGAACAGCACGTTGTCGAGCAGGGTCGAGGCCTTGTTGTAGGTATCGGCGTCGAAGAACTCGACCGCGCCCTTCAAGTCCTCCGGCAGCTCGGCGGCGAAGCGCCGGCGCGCCTCCATCACCTTCGCCTTGATGTCGTCGGTGATGACGCCCAAGCGATGTCGGGCCGCCACCACCTTGAACAGCAGCGAGAGCAGGCGCCGGCGGTCCTCGGCGCGAAAGTCCTTGGGCGCGAGGTTGGCGGTGCGGCCGACGATGACCTGGTATTCGGGCAGCTCGTCGGCGGCAATGAAGCTGTATTGCTCGAACAGCTCGTTGCCGGGCGCCAAGCCGGCGAAGAGCTCGACCATGGTCGCGGCGGTTTGCCGCGCCGCGCCGAGGAGATCATCGGTGACGCCCGCCATGTCGAGCACGCCCAGCACATAGGGCTGGTCGGCGAGGCGCTCGGGATTGAGCCGCTCGTCGGTGGCCGTGCCGAAGAGTAGGTTTTCGCCGAGCGTGGCGTTGTCGTTGTAGCGGCCGACGTCGAACGGCTCGATCAGCGCCGCCTGGTCCTCGCGCGCGAGGCGCTCGCGGAGCGCCCGCCGCGCTTTCAGGATTTCCGCGGCAAGCTCGGGCTGTTTCTTGGGGTCGATCACGCCGCGGAGGCCGAGCTGGTACATGTCGTCGTCCATGTCGACCAGCGTCAGCACTTCGAGCGCGCGGCGCTCGAGGGCCGCAAGATCGGGCGCGCCGGCGGCGGCATAGTCGATCCAGTCGGCCGCGTAGTCGTCGGGAATGTTGCCCGATACCTCGGCCTCGGCGGCGTAGCGCGCGCGCTCGCGCCGATACTCGTCGTCGTCCTTCGGCGCCTTAAGCGGCCGGTGCTTCAGTCCATAGAACAGGTTGTCGCGCACGGTGGTGGCGAAGAGATAGGGCGAGGCGCCGACCAACGCCGCGCGGCGCCCGGTCACCGATTCCGGCAATTGCGCCAGCTTGTGGCCGCCCAGCTGGATCGTGCCGCTCGTGGGCTCGAGCAGGCGCCCCAGCATCATCATCAGCTCTTCCTTGCCGCTGCCGCCGGCGCCGAGTACGGCTGCGTGCTTGTCGAGCGGCAGCGAGAAGGTGACGCCCTCGACCGACTTCACGCGCCCGTCTTCGCTGTAGCTGACATTGGCCGCGACCAGCGGGCCCGCGAGCTTGAAATCCGGCGCCGGATCTTCGTCCTGGACCTTCTCGTCGAGCACGCCGGGCGGATCGAATTGCTCCATGACCTGCTCGTACTTGATCCGCACGTCTTCCTTTTGCTGGTAGTAGGTCAAGAGCTCTTTCCAGGGCGAGGAAAGGTCTTTGTAGGCCGCAAGCACGGCCACGAGGGCGCCGAGCGTCAGCCCCGAAGGATCGTTGGTTTCGACCGCGCGGATCACGAAATAGCCGCCGATCGCATAGAAGAAGAACGGCGTGAGCTGAGCGAGAAAGTTGTTGAGGAACTTGATGAAGAACTTCCGCTTGAAGATGTCGTAGCGGATCTCGTAGATGCGGCCCAGGCGCCGCGCCGCATCGGCGCGTTCGTAGCGCGACGTGTCGTGGGCATGAATCTCGGCGATGCCCGAGATCGATTCGCCGATCTTGTCCGAAAGCTGGCGGGCCCCGCGCACGCGCTCCTTGGCGAGCAGGTTGACCTTGGCCTGCAGTTTCGGGATCAGCCAGAACTGGGCCGGGTAGAGCGAGATCGCGGCCAAGCCAAGCCAGAGATCCTGGACGAAGATGAACACGAGATAGACGAGCAACGTGCCGCCCTGATAGGCGGGGATCGACCAGGCCTCGCCGATATAGCCGCCGATGGGGTCGGTCTCGGCGATAACCATCGGGATGATCTCGCCCTGTGACACTTTTTTGAAATGCGGCAACGGAAAGCGCAGGATGCGCGCGTAAAGCTGAAAGCGAAGCCGGCGCAGCATCTGCTCGCCGAGACGGCCGGCATAGACGTTGAGGTGGTATTTCTGCGCGCCCGAGATCAGCACGAACAGCAGGAACGCGAAGCAGAGCGCCAACAGGAACGTTATCCGCTCCATGTCGGCGCCAAGGATGCCACGGGCCCAGCCCGGCTTCTCGCCCAGCGCCTCGTTAACGATGCGCTTCGGCAACTCCAGCGTGACGTAGGTAATCGGAAACGACAGCGCCGTCATGAACATGATGAACAGCTGCTGCCGTAGGCTGAAGCGCAGGATGAATTTGAATAGGCTACGTTCCATAAATGTCCCCGAACCCGCCGGAGGCGAGGCCCGCACCCCCGCCTCAAGCCACCTCCGCCCCCGGCAGGCGGCGTTGAACCGCTGCCCGGTTTTTGTGAGAATAGACGCTGCGCCGAAGGCTGACGATAGAAATTCCCGCCTGCGGGTCAAAGCGGCGGGCCGGCGAGCGCAGGGGGCGAACAGGCGTGCGAACCAGCGCGCGGCTTGGGGAGTGCTGAGGCCATGAAACGATTCTGGGCCGGAGCCGCGGGAAGCGCCGCGGGTGAGGGGGCTTTGCGCGCGCCGGATACCGGCTCGGGCGGCCACCTGCGCGTCGGCGGCGGCACCTCGCGCATCCTCATCTACAGCCACGACACCTTCGGCTTGGGCCACTTGCGCCGCTGCCGCGAGATCGCGCACGACCTCGTCGACCGCGACGAGGAGCTTTCGGTGCTCATCCTCTCGGGCTCGCCGATCATCGGCAGCTTCGATTTCCGGAGCCGCGTCGACTTCGTGCGCGTCCCCGGCGTCATCAAACTGAGAAACGGCGAATACACCTCGCTCAATCTGAAGATCGCGCTCGAGCAGACGCTGGCCATCCGCGCCTCGATCATCCGCCACACCGCCGAGATCTTCGAGCCCGATCTCTTCATCGTCGACAAGGAGCCGCTGGGCTTGCGCGGCGAGATCGCCGATACGCTCGGCATGCTGAAGCGGCACGGCGTTCCCATCGTGCTCGGCCTCCGCGACGTGATGGACGAGCCCGAATTGCTGGCGCCGGAATGGGAGCGCAAGAACGTCGTTCCCGCGCTGGCCGAGCTCTACAACGAGATCTGGGTCTACGGCCTGCCGCAGTTCTGCGATCCGCTCGAAGGCATCGAGCTGCCCGCCTCGGTGCGGCGCAAGATGATCTACACCGGCTACCTGCGCCGCGGGCTGCCGTCGAAGGTACCGCCCATTCCCGACCTGAAGTTTGACGAGGAACCGTTTCTGCTGGTGACGCCGGGCGGCGGCGGCGATGGCGAGGCGCTCGTCGACTGGGTGCTGCGCGCCTACGAAACCGATTCCAACCTGCCCTGGCCGGCCATCATCGTGCTCGGGCCCTTCATGCCGCCGGAGCTCCAGCGCGAGTTCATGCAGCGCGCCGAACGCCTGGCCCGCGTTGAGGCCATCACGTTCTCGCCGCACATGGAAAGCCTGATGGCGCGCGCCGCCGGCGTCATCGCCATGGGCGGCTACAACACGTTCTGCGAGATTCTCTCGTTCGACAAGCGCGCGATCATCGTGCCGCGCACCAAGCCGCGGCGGGAGCAGCTGATCCGCGCGATGCGCGCGCAGGAGATGGGCTTGCTGAGCGTGCTCGTCGACGACGACAAGCACGAACCCAAGACGATGGCGACCGCGCTCCGGCATCTGCCGCAGCAGCGCACGCCCTCGGCCGTGATCGTGCCGGGCCTGCTGGACGGGCTGCCGAACGTGGCGCGCCTCGTGGAGCACGCGCTGGCCGAGACCTCGCCGCGTCCAATGAGCGTGGCGGCGCGCTATCGCGCCTAACTACCCAGTTTCGCGGGGGTGCGAGTCGCGGTTGGCGACGCGCGCCCTTGCGAAGTTGGGTACAAGATAACGAATCTAGGACCTGCCCCGGAATGCACGATCGAAGAATGAAACACCGATGGCGGGTCCTAGAGGTTTGGTGCTAAGCCCCGGCCATGGCGGCAGCACCCGTCGCTTTCGTCTTGAAGGGCTATCCGCGCCTCTCCGAAACCTTCATCGCCCAGG
>Ga0310812_10000604_pt1 | contig 13387 bp, 10 predicted proteins | sample NN3metagenome_FD_205747 | JGI IMG/M metagenome (GOLD analysis project Ga0310812, IMG submission 205747) | Soil microbial communities from experimental microcosm in Duke University, North Carolina, United States - NN3 | ecosystem: Engineered > Artificial ecosystem > Soil microcosm > Unclassified...
GACGCCGTACGCGCCGTTGCCGAGGTTGATCTGGTTGAGATAGAGCTCGAGAATCTTGTCCTTCGAGTACTCGTCTTCGATCGCGCGGGCGACCTTCGCTTCCTTGAGCTTTCGCACCAATGACTTCTCACGTGAGATGCGCTCGGGGAAGATGTTCCGCGCGAGTTGCATCGTGAGCGTCGAGAAGCCTTCGCTGAAGTTCCGGTTTTTGAGGTCGGTGAGGAGCGCACCGGGGACGCGCACCCAATCGATACCGGAGTGCTTGTAGAAGCGCTTGTCCTCGATCGTCAGGAACGCGTTGCGCACGATCGGCGGAATGTCCTGGAGCTTGACGAGCGTCCGCTTTTCCAAGCCGAGCTCGGCGATCAGCCGGCCGTCGGCGGCGAGGATCTTGGAGGTCTGTCGAGGCTCGTAATCGCGGAGCGCGTTCGCCGAGGGACACCGTCCGGCACGGCAGACCATGGCCCAGCTCGCGTACGCGAAGCCGACGCCGAACGACAACAAAAACGCCGCGGTGAGCGCGAAGGTCCGGGCAAACCACGGGAAACGCGTACGGAAGCGTCGGGAGAATGGAATCAGCATACGGGTTGACTCATGTACCGTCTATTTTTGTGCCATGCGATCTCATGCGCTGCTCGATGAGCTGGAATGGCGAGGGCTGCTCTATCAGCGGACCGAGGGCGTCGCCGACGCCTTGGCCGACGGCCAATTGTCCGGCTATATCGGCTTCGATCCGACCGCGCCGAGCCTGCACATTGGCAACCTGTTGGTCATCATGTTGTTGGTTCAGTTGCAGCAGCATGGTCATCGGCCCGTCGCCCTCGTCGGCGGCGGGACCGGGTTGATCGGCGATCCGAGCGGCAAATCGGCGGAACGTCCGCTCGCCGATCCGGAGCTCGTGGCAACGAACGCGGCGAAAATACAACGACAGCTCGAGCGCTTCCTCGATTTCGGCGGCGCCAACGCGGCGCGCGCGATTGATAATGCTACCTGGTTGACCGAATTGCGGGCCGTCGAGTTCATGCGCGACGTCGGCAAGCACTTCACCGTGAACTACATGCTGCAAAAGGATTCGGTGCAAGGCCGCATGGAGGCCGGAATCTCATACACCGAATTCTCGTACATGCTGCTTCAGGCGTACGACTTTCTCGAGCTCAGGCGCCGGCACGATGTGCGGCTGCAAATGGGCGGCAGCGACCAATGGGGGAACATCACGGCGGGTATCGAGCTCATTCGGCGAACCCTCGGCACGGACGCGCACGCGATCACTGCTCCGCTCGTCACGACCTCGGCCGGAAGCAAGTTCGGTAAGACAGAGAGCGGAACAGTCTGGCTCGACGCGACGCTCACCTCGCCATACAAGTTCTATCAGTTCCTGGTGAATACCGACGACCGCGACGCGGCGAGGTACCTGAGATCTTTCACTCTTCTCTCGCACGCGGATATCGAGGCCCACGAACGGGCCCTCATCGAGCGGCCGGAGCGGCGCGAAGCGCAGCGTGCGCTGGCCGCCGACGTGACAAGGCGCGTCCACGGTGATAAGGCGCTTGGCGCGGCGGAAGAAGTCTCCGGTTTGCTGTTCGGCGGCGCCGATCCGAAATCGTTGTCGCGAGATGCTCTGCTCGCCCTCAAGCTCGAGATTCCGGTCTTCACGGTCGAGCGAAAGGACGAGCTGACGACCTACGACGTTCTCGAGGCAACGTTGGTCGGACCGGAGGCGCTATTCTCGAGCAAGGCGGACATGCGCCGCATGCTCCAGCAGGGCGGCGTCTATCTCAACGGCCGGCGGATCGGTCCGGAGCGCGAGCCGGTGAGTTCCGACGACCTGCTCGACGGTGAGTTCGTGCTCGTCCGCAAGGGCGCAAAGACTTACGGACTGGTGCAAGCGTAAGGTTACTTCTGCCCGTGGTTCCAAAAGGGGCCTTGACTAAACGGACCAGAGATAAAATATTGTCCCGTGACGACAATTTCTTATCTCTCAGTGAGCGGACCATGTGGAGCGACGTCCGAACCGCCTTCCGATCCTTGCGACGCGCGCCGGTGTTCGCCGGTGTGTCCGTCCTCACGCTCGCGCTGGCCATCGGCAGTGCGGCGGCAGTCTTCAGCGTCGTCGATGCGGTATTCGTCCGCGGCCTGCCGTATCGCGACGCGGGCCGTCTGCGCACGATCTACGAAGAGAGCGAAACGGGCGGCAGGCGAGTGCCGTCCTACCCGACGTATCTCGACTGGCGGGCGGAGTCGCCGGCGCTTCGCGGGGCCATCGACGGCTTTGCGTTCATTCGCGGCGACGGCGTGATGATCCAGAATCCGGAAGGTCCGGAGCGCAGCATCGCGGCGTTCGTCACGCCGGGATTCTTCGCGCTGATGGGGATGCAGCCGGAGATCGGCCGGACATTCCTCCCCGACGACGAGCTCCCGGGGTCGCCGCGCGTCGCGGTCATCTCGCACGAGTTTTTCGTCAAGCGCTTCAACGCGAGCCCGTCGGCGATCGGAGCGACGATCAGCGTCGACAGCGTGCCGACGAAAGTCATCGGCGTCATGCCCCGCGGTTTTGCCTTCCCGAATTTCGCCGGCGGCGGTTTCTGGCTTCCGCCGACGCTGTGGCAACCGATCGCCGTCTTTCAGGCGACGAAGACGGCGCTCACGAAGCGGAGCCTCCACGTCGACAGCCGCGCGATCATCCGCATGAGCGAGCACGGCGACCCGGCCGGCGTCTCCGCAGCGATGCGGACGATCGAACAGCGGCTCGCTCGAGAGTATCCGGTGGAGCAGGCCCGCTGGACGAGTGTTCGGACGAGCAGTTTGTCGGACGAGATGTTCGGACCATTGTCGACGACGCTTCTCATGATCGGCGGCGCGATCGCCTTGGTGCTGCTGCTCGCCTGCGCGAACACGGCGAACCTCATGCTCGTGCGCGCCAGCGTCAGGACAAAGGACCTCGCTGTGCGTGCCGCGCTCGGCGCCGGTGCGTGGCGTCTCGCGCGACTCCAGCTGACTGAAGTCGCGATCATCGCCGCCGCGGCGGGCGCCGGCGCGGTCGGACTGGCGATGATGTTCATCGGTGCGTTGCGGCCGTACGCCGCGCAGCGCTTGCCGTTCTCCGGTGACTTTCACATCGACACGCGCACGCTGAGCTTCGTCGTCGCCCTGGTCGTCGTCGTGATCATGCTGGTCGCGGTGCTTCCCGTGATGCAGGTCCTGCGCGGCAGCCTCATCGCGCGGCTTCGCGGCGGATCGGCGCCGCGCGCGCACGGAGTCGCCGAGCGCCGTACGCGTGACGTGCTGGCGACGACACAGATGGCGCTGGCAATCGCCGTTCTCATCGCCGCCGGCCTGTTGATTCAAAGCCTGCGGCGGCTCTCCGGCGTCTCTCTCGGCTACGATCCCGACGTACTGTCGTTCTCGATCTCACCGCCGGCGCATCGCTATGACGCGCCCGCCGAGGCGGCAGCGCTCTACAAACGGCTCATCGACGCCACGTCGGCGATTCCATCGGTGGAGGGCGTTGCAGCCGCGGGAGGCGCGCTCCTCTCGACGCGCGTCGAGACTGACGACCAGCGCAGCACGACCGCGCCGGAAGCGCTTTATCACCCCGTGTCGGCGAATTACTTCGACCTGTTTCGCATTCGCATCGTGGCCGGCCGTGGATTCACCGAGCAGGACGTACGAGCGCCCGCCGGTTTGATCGTCACCGAGAACCTCGCGCGAAAGCTCTGGCCGAGCGGCGCGGCGGTCGGTCAGCGCATTACGATTCGTCGCCAATCGCAGGCGCGGGCCGACGTGAATCAGCCGATCACGCTACCGGTCGTCGGCGTGGTAGCCGACCATCGCGCCGCGGGCGCGGCGAATGATCCGCCGATGCAGGTCTTCTTGCCGTACACACTCGAGGTGTGGCCGTGGATGACGTTCGTCGTGCGCGGACCGCAGACGGCGGCGGTCGCGGCGCAGATCGACCGCGTCATTCACGACGTCGATCCGGGGATCACCTATCTCGGCCAAAAGCCGGCTCCGCGCACCGAGGGCTTCGGGAGCCGATTGCGCGACCCACGCGTGTTCGTGATGAGTCTCATGACGACATTCGGCGCGATCGCGCTGTTTCTCGCGGCGATCGGTCTGTACGGCATCGTCGCCTACGGCGTCACGCAGCGGACGCACGAATTCGGGCTGCGAATTGCTGTCGGGGCCACGGGGTCGGACATTCGGCGGCTCGTCATGCGGCATGTTGCATTGCTGGTGACCGTGGGCGTCGTCGTGGGCGTGGCGGCCGGTGCAGCGGGTTCGCGACTGGTGCGGTCGATGCTTTTCGAGACGAATGTCAATGACTCGGCCACTCTTGTCGTGGTCCCAGTGCTCCTTGTCGGGGTCGCAGCCGTTGCGAGTCTGGGGCCGGCTCGGCGCGCCGCGAGAGTCGATCCGATCGTGGCGATTCGGGATTCGTGAGCCGGCGGGGATTCACGCGCCGATAATCGCGAGCGCCCGATCGATCTCCTCGACGGTGTTGTAGAAGTAGGGCGACAACCGAATTCCTCCCTCCCGGAACGAATGCACGACGCCGGCTGCCGAGAGTCGCGCGCTCGCGGCGGCGGCATCGGAAGGTCGAACCGACACGACGGACGCGTACTGGCCCGGTTTGGACGGCGTCACGAGGGTCACGTCGCTCCGCGCGCAGGCCCATTCGACGATCCGGTCGGCGAGGGACTGGCTATAGGCGGCGACGTTCGCCGCACCCAGTTCCTGGATCAGCTCGAGCGTCGCGTTCATCGCCGCGAATTCCTGGTAGGGGAGCGTGATGAACTCGAATTTCCTCGCGTCGTCGCGCCAGGTGAGGTCGTAGTCGGTGAGGCGCGTGAAATCGTCGGAGCCGCGAACGGCGAGCCAGCTGACGTCGTGCGGCTGGAGCTGCTGCACCAGGTCGCGTCTCACGTAGACGAAGCCGGCGCCCCACGGCGAAAGGAGCCACTTCTGCGCGCCGCAGGCGAGGATGTCGACGGGCGACGAGCGAAGGTCGAGCGTGAGCGGACCGAGACCCTGGATGGCATCGACGACGAAGTACACGCCGCGCTCCCGGCAAAGCCTTCCCAGCGCGGCGAGGTCGACGCGCGCGCCCGACGCGAACTGCACCCACGATACGGTCACGGCGCGAACGCGATCGTCCTCGAGCTCGCGCGACAAACGCGCGACGTCGAGCGGACCGTCGTCGCACGGCAGGCGTCGATACTCGATTCCGCGCCGCGCGGCGAGCTGCATCCACGGGTAGACATTCGCCGGGAACTCACGATCGGGCGAGAGGACGACATCGCCGCGCTCGAGCGGCAGCGAAAACGCCGCGAGATTGAGCCCGAAGGTCGTGTTGGTCGCCATCGCGATCTCCGACTCGTGCGCGCCGATCAGCTCCGCAATCAGCTGGCGTCCCACCTCCAGCGTACCGAACTCCATCTCCTGTGAGATGCGATGCGGCACGGCGCGGTGTCGCGCCCAGTCGGCGACAGTCTCTTCGGTGCGGCGCGGCAGCGGACCCGTCGACGCGTTGTTGAAATAGATGATGTCTTCAGCGAGTAGCCGCGGAAACTCCGTTCGGCGCAATGCCTCGACGTCGTAGCTCATGGGCGGGCGATGTCAGGAAGGCCGGCGCCCCGGGGTATCGCGGCGCGCACGGCGCGCGGGTCGAGCGCGTCACGCAGCGCGTCGCCGAGCAAGTTGAAACCGAGGACCGCGGCTCCGATGGCCAGGCCCGGGAAGACCGACGTCCACGGCGCGTGTCGCAGCTGATAGAGATCGCGGCCGTCGGCGATCATCGCGCCCCAGCTCGGCGTCGGTGGCTGGACGCCGAGGCCGAGGAACGAGAGCGACGACTCGGCCATGATCGCGCCGGCCACGCCGAGTGTGGCGGCGATGACGACCGGCGCGACCACGCTCGGGAGAATGTGCCGTATGAGAATTCTGATGTCGCCGGCGCCGAGCGCTTGCTCGGCCTGCACGAACTCCAGCTCGCGCACCACGAGCACCTGCCCGCGAACCAGGCGTGCCATCCCCGCCCAGCCGACGAGTCCGATCGTCGCGAACACCACGGGAAGCGAAGGCTGGAGAGCCGCGACGAGCGCGATCAGCAAGAGCAGCGTCGGAAAGGCCAGCGTGACGTCGGCGAGGCGCATCACGAGCTCGTCGACCCATTTCCCGTAATAGCCGGCCAGCAAGCCGAGGATCACGCCGAGCGACAGCGCGATGCCCTGCGAGATGATCCCGACGGAGAGCGAAACGCGCGCGCCGTACACGAGCCTGGCCCACACGTCGCGCCCCTGGATGTCGGTGCCGAACCAGTGTTGCGGCGACGGCGGCTGCAGCGAGTTGATGAGATCGATGCCGAACGGGTCGTGGCCGGCAACGAGCGGTGCGGCGAGCGCCATGAGCGCGAGCAGAACGATCGTGCCGCCACCGAACCAGGCTCGCCGATCGGAGCCGAGGCGTTGCGTGGCGCGGCTCACAGCAGCGGATCTCCCAGCTCGCGCGGCGTGCCCGGGCGCTGATGCTTCCAGCGCCGGTGATGCCAGAAATACTGCTCGGGCACGCGTCGCACCCAGCGCTCGAGCGCGAGCGTGTAGTCGGCGACGATGCGGTCGACGTCGGCCTCGCGATCGCCCGTGTCGACGACGTCGATCGGCTCGAAGGTCAGGCGATAGCGCCCGGAGGGCCGGCGAATCGCCGCGCCGAAGACGACCGGTGAATTGAGCCGGAGGGCGAACACCGCCGGGCCGCGCGGCGTCTTCGCGTAGCGGCCGAAAAACGGCACCCACGTCGACGCGAGTCCCACCGCGCCCTGATCGACGAGAAACGCTACCGCGCGGCCGTCGCGCAACGACCGCGGGACGCGCCGGACCGCATCTTCGTCGTGCACCACCGTCATCCCGATTCGATGCCGCGTGCTCGTGAGATAGCGGTCGAACAATGGATTGGCCATGTGGCGCGCGACGGCGTCGATCGGAAGCCCGCGCGCGGCGAGGTACGCGCCGCCCAACTCCCAGTTGCCGAGGTGACCGGTGACGACGATCAGACCGCGCCCGCGCGCCAGCCGCTCCTCGACGATGTTCCATCCATTCACTTCCTCGAACAGCTGGACGATTTGCTCGGCGCTGTACGACGGAAGGATCGCCGTCTCGATGCTCGTTCGGCCGAGGTGTCCGTACGCGGCGCGCGCGATCGTCGCGATCTCGTCCGCGCTCTTGTCCGGAAACGCCGCGGACAGCTGTCGCTCGACCACCGCGCGCCTGATGCCGATCGGCGAGTACCCCAAGCGTCCGATGCGCTCTCCGATCGTGCCGGCGCGCTTGAAGCTGAGCCGCTCGACCGCGGCGACCGCGCTGCGGAGCGCGGCGTATTCCGCGCGGTGAGCGAGCGACGGGTGGATCGCGTCCGCCATGCTCACTGCGTCACCTTGCTCGAGCCGGATACCGCCGCGGCCAACGCCTGCTCGAGAGCCGTGACCATCGATGTCTCGGGGAAATCCCGCTGCGCGCGCGCGCGCCCGGCGTTCCCCATCGAGCGACACTTCTCATCGTTGGCGATGAAGGCGGCGACGTTCGACGCGGTCGTCGCCGGGTCGGCCGGTGACAGGAGGAGTCCCGTAATCCCGTCAGCCACGTAGTGCTGATAGAGTACCGTTCGCTCGGCGATCACCGGCAGGCGAAGTCCCATCGCGTCGAGGCAGGCGAACGCACCGCCGTCGCCGTCGGCGACTGCCCACACGACATTCGCGGCGCGCATCACCGGCAACGGCGCGTCGATGTCGCCAAGGAACGTGATCGCCGAGCTGACACCGAGCGCCGCGGCATGCAACCGAAGCTCGTCGTCGAGCGAGCCGGGCCCGAACACGACCGCGTGCATGTCGCGGTGCCGCGGGACGACGAGCGACAGCGTGCGGAAAAGCGTCGCGATGCGGTTCCGACCGGAGCGCTCGTACGGACACGCGATCAGAACGCCTTCGGGCGGCGCGTCGATCTCGGCGCGCGCGATCGGTTGGGCCTCGTCGTAGGAGGCGCTGTCGACGCCGAGCGGCACCACGGCGTTCGGAATCGTCCAGCCGGCTCCGTGCGCTTCCTTGGCTTCCTTTTCCGTGGTGAAGATCAATCCCGCGGCCGCCATTCTGAGGGCGAGCTTGCCGCCGCGCGTCAGCTCGACACGGCCGAACGGCGGAACGCGCCGCAGCACGGGGATTCTCCCGCCAAACAATTTCGCGGAGCTCGTCAGCAATTGGTCGCGCTGCGTCGTGACCATCACGACTTCGACGCCGCGCTCATTCAAGATCGGCCGAAGATCCCATGCGCCGCCCGGCGTCGACGCCTTTCCATTGATCTCGACGACGTCGATTCCACTCTCGGCGCTCCACGCGGCAAGGCGCGTGTCGGCGCAGCAGGCGATCGTCGTCTCGACGCCGCGGGCACGGAGCTCGGTCGCCGCGGCGAGAAGAAATCGAGCACAGCCCGACCATGCGCTGTCGCTGAGATAGAAGAGAGTGCGCATCGATCAGGCGGTGCCGACGCGTTCCGCGGCATCCGCTTCGCCGAACTGCAACGAATGGAGACGGAAGTACGTTCCGCGCTCGGCGAGGAGCTCCATGTGCGTGCCGCGCTCGACGATGCGGCCTCGATCGAGAACGAGGATGAGATCGGCGTGGACGATCGTGGAAAGCCGGTGCGCGATCACGAACACCGTGCGTCCCGCGAGGAGCCGGTCGACGGCCTCCTGCACGAGGCGCTCCGACTCGGTGTCGAGCGCCGATGTGGCTTCGTCGAGAATCAAAATCGGCGGATCGACGAGCAGTGCTCTCGCGATGGCGATCCTCTGGCGTTGGCCGCCCGACAATCGTGTGCCTCGTTCGCCGAGAACGGTGTCGTAGCCATTGGGAAGCGCGGCGATGAAGTCGTGCGCGTTGGCGGCCCGGGCCGCTCGCTCGATCTGCACGTCGGTGAACTTGCCGGCGGCGCCGTACGCGATGTTGTTGCGAACCGAGTCGTTGAACAACACGGTGTCCTGGCTGACGATGCCCGTCAGCGATCGCAGCGACGTGAGCGTGATTTGGCGCGTGTCGATGTCGTCGATGAGAATCCGGCCGGCCGTGGGCTCATAGAAGCGCGGAAGCAAGTCGACGAGCGTGCTCTTGCCGGCGCCGCTGGCGCCGACGAGCGCGACGACGTCGCCCTTCGCCGCGCGGAAGCTGATGTCACGCAGGACGGGCTCCGTCTCGTACGCGAAGGACACCCCGTCGTACTCGACCGAGCGGTCGAAACGGTCGATCACGCGGGTCCCACTGTCACGCTCCGCTTCGGTCTCGCGGTCGAGGACGTCGAACAGTCGCTCGGCCGCGGCCATCGCCTGCTGCGCGGTGGTCGGCGTCTGAGAAAGCTGTTTGAGCGGCGGCAATAGCTGCATCACGAGAATCATGAACGTGATCAGCGTTGCAGCATCGAGGCCGGACCCCGGACGAATCACCGCCTGCGCCCCGATCCAGAGGATGATCACGGCGATCGAGGTGCCGATGATCTCGGTGAGCGGCTGCGAAAGGAGGGACACTCGCGTGATCCGCACCATGCCGCGCGAATACTCGTGGCTGGCGCCGGTGAACCGTCCGTCCTCGTACCGCTCGCCGCCGAACGATTTCACGAGGCGAATGCCGCTCACTACCTCCTGCAGCACGCTGGTGATCTCGCCGTATTCGTTGCGCAGCCGGCGATGCCCGCGGCGGAGCTTCCGCAGGATCGGCTGGAGCGTGAGGGTGAGCAGCGGAGCAATGACGAGCGACAGCAGAGTGAGACGCGGTGAGAGCGCCAGAAGTGTGATCACGGTCGTCAACACCGTCGCGCCGTTCTGAACCGTCTTGGTCACCAGCTCGGTGATCAGCGTCTTGGTCTGATCGGTGTCGTTCAGGATCCGCGTGAGGATCTGCCCGACCTTCGTGCTGTGGAAGTAGCCGAGCGGCAGCCGTTGCATGTGGCGGAAGACGCGGTCGCGGAGGTCGCGCGTCACGTATTCCTGGAGCGACGCGCCGAGCTGCCCGGCGAGCCATTGGAACAGGTTCTTGATCAGCACGATGACGACGATCGCGATCATGATCACCTTGAGCGTGCCGAGGCGATCGGTCGTCGAGTCGACGAATGGGCCGATCAGGCGCTGCTGCAATCCGCCGAGCCAGCCTCCCACCGAGATCAACTTGTCCTTGTTGAAGATCTCGTTCTGGAAGGGCATGAGCAGCGTGAACACGAAGGTGTTCAGCGCCGCCGCGATGACGTTGAACGCGACGTTGCCCGCCATGCGCCACCAGTGCGGGCGCAGGAACTCGAGCAGGCGCCGGTAGTCGGCGAACGCGCGCTTGGAGCCGGGTCGAGCGGACATGATCGGCGCGCCCATCGGCTCAGCGTCGCGGCGTGAGGAGCGCGACCGGAAGAATGCACTCCTCCGGCGTCACGCCGCCGTGCAAGAACGAGCCGCGATAGCGGCTCTGGTACTCGCGCAGCTTTGTCGGATAGACGAAGAACGAATCGCCCGTCGCCAGCAGCGTGTTGGCCCCGAGCCCACGACGCGGCAGCCGGAGCAAATCCTCGTTCTTGAACAGGAGGCCTTGTTCGGGATTCTCGGCGCGGAGGTCTTCGCCGAATTTGTAGCGAAGGTTCTGCGTCGCGTCGCGTTTCGCGAAGACGGTGGCCGGCGTTCGGCAGTGGATCGAGCCATGATCGCTCGTGACGAGCACCTTCACCTTGCGTCGCGCCGCCTCCTGCAGCACCGAGTACAGCGCCGATCGTCGGAACCACTGCTGGGTGAGCTGCCGGAGGGCGATCTCATCGCGCGCGACCTCGTAGAGGATCGCCGATTCCGAGCGACCGTGCGTCAGCAGGTCGACGAAGTTGAACACGAACGCCGAGATGCCTTCCGGCGCGATGACGCGCGCCAGTCGCCGCTCGATGTCGTCGCCTTCGGCGGCGGTGGACACCTTCTCGTACCGAACCGGGATCGAGAGCTTGAGCTCGGAAATCTGCGCTTCGAGCAGGTCGCGCTCGTGAGCGTTGAGCGTTTCGTCCTCGCGTTCACCCCACCAGTCGGGAAAGCGCGCGGCGATCTCGCCCGGAAACAACCCACTGAACAGCGCATTGCGCGAATAGGGTGTCGCCGTGGGGAGCACGCTGAAATAGTGGGTGGTCTCGACGTCGAACATCTGCGCGACCGTCGGCTCGAGCGAGCGCCACTGGTCGAGCCGCATGCAGTCGATGACGATGAAGATCGCCTGCTTATCGGTCTTGAGGATTGGCAGCAGGAATTCGGGTACGATGTCGATCGACAGCGGCGGACGATCGCCCTCGAGATCGCGCAGCCATTGCGGATACGCCGTCTTGATGTACAAGGCGAATTCGCGCCGGAGATCGGGATAGAGTCCTTGCAGTGACTCGTGGAGTCCCGTCTCATTGGCGCCGACGAGATCCAAGTCCCAGCGCGTGAGCTCGGCGAACCGATCGACCCATTGGCGCCAGCCCATGCCGCGAATCGGTTCCGTCTGGAGCTGTCGGAATCGATCGACGAACTGGCGTGCGATGGCCTGTTGCCGGATCTTCGCGCCATCGAGGAGTCGCGTGATGGCCGCGTAGACCTGCCGCGGCGTGACGGGCTTTACGAGGTAGCCTTCGAGCGCCGCGCCGATCGCCTCCGTCATCGTCGAGTCTTCTTCACTCTTCGTGACCATGACGATGGCGACGTTCGGATCTGCTTCGCGAAGCTCGTGGAACGCCTCCATGCCACGTTTGCCGGGCATCTGCTCGTCGAGCAGAACCAGGTTGAACGGACGGCGGCGAACGAGAGCAACCGCGTCTTCGGCGTTGGTGGCCGTTTCGACCTCGAAGCCTTTGTCTCGCAAGAACATGCGATGAGGCTCCAGTAGCTCCGCCTCGTCATCTACCCAGAGTACGGATTTCGCCGGTTGCGCCATGGCGGAAATATACAGCACGAGCCTCGCGGGTCCGTCCTATTCGGGCTGCGGCTTCCGGCGGTTCGAGTAAGAGCACAGATTTTTGCCGTGCTTCTCGCCGCGCCTCCGTACGCGCTCGCTCCGACGAGCTTTCGTTTCCCTGCCCTCGCGTCCCTTGCCGGACGCGCGCCACTCGGAGGCCAACGCGAGGTAGTGCTCGCGGCATACGTCGTTGCGCGGTTGGCGCACGATACGCTCGCCGAGCGCGGTCTCTCCACCGAGACGAGGGCCGACCGCGCCGCGCACGGCAGAACGTGGCTTGCGACACTCGCGCTTCCGGCGCCCGCGCGCGCCGCTCTGCAGCGCTCCATTGACGCGTCGGCGACAGACCCGCGGGCAGTCGCCGAGGCGATCAAGGGTGTCGTCAAAGCCGTCGAAGCTTTTCTGGACCCGGCGTCACGGCTCGAGCTCGCGCAACTCGTAACCGTGCTGTCGGCGACCGCTTGATCGTCGTACCGTCGGTGAGCGACTGGGAGCGACAACGATGACACGCACCACCGACATTTCGCCGCTATCGACCCTTCTCTCCCGCGTCGACGCGGTGAGCGACGGACAGTCGTCGCCCGGAACGATCTCCTGCGGTTTTCCGAGTATCGACCGCCTGCTCGGCGGCGGCTTCCGCCGCGGCGATCTCGTGCTGCTCGGCGGAGACACGGCGAGCGGGAAATCGTCGCTCGCGCTTGCGTTCGCGATCCGCGCTGCCTCGCGCGGCCAACCAAGCGCCTTCCTCACCGCGGAGATGACGCGCGAGCGGGTGCTCGAACGAATCCTCGCGATGGAAGCCCGCGCGCGAATCGATGACCTCCGCCTGGGGACGTTGGACGACGAGGAACGGAGCCGGGCGGGTGCTACTGCGCTTCGCTTGCGCGACTGCCTTCCCATCGTCGAACGCCTCGTGGCGCGTGACGCCGCCGCGCTTGGATCGGTGGTTCGCGGGATGGATGACGTCCAGCTCCTGGTCGTCGATCCGCTCTCCACCTTCCTCCAGCCCGGCCGCTCACTCGACGATTCGCTCGCTTTCGCCGCGCGAGACCTCAAGGCGCTCGCCCTCGACGCGAACGTGGCCCTGGTCGCAACCACGTCGCTTCCGCATTTGGGTTCCCGAGCTGATCGTCGGCCGACCCTCGAGGACTTCGGCGGCGCGAGCATTCTGGCCGAACAAGCGGACGTCGTCCTCGCGCTCTACCGCGAGGAGATGTATCAACCGGGCCGCGATATCGAGGGGGCGACCGAGCTCATTGTGCGAAAAAACCGGAACGGCGCGAAAGGATATGTGGATCTCTATTTCTACGAGAAGTGGGAAAGGTTCGAAGAAGTAATCGAAGAGGAGACGGGGGGCGGTTGAAGGGCGGGGGAAGCGCAGTGCGAACTTCGCGGGGGGCG
>Ga0310812_10000611_pt1 | contig 13270 bp, 16 predicted proteins | sample NN3metagenome_FD_205747 | JGI IMG/M metagenome (GOLD analysis project Ga0310812, IMG submission 205747) | Soil microbial communities from experimental microcosm in Duke University, North Carolina, United States - NN3 | ecosystem: Engineered > Artificial ecosystem > Soil microcosm > Unclassified...
TTTCGGACTCGCTTTCGCTCCGCCTCCGGTGCAGAACACCTTAGGCACGCACCACACAGCAACTCCCGGACTCATTAAGCAAAAGGCACCACGTCAGCCCTTGCGGGCCTCCGAGTGTTTGTAGGTACATGGGTTCAGATCTTTTCATTCCCCTCACGGGGTGCTTTTCACCGTTCGCTCGCGCTACTTAGTTCACTATCGGTCTCCGAGGAGTATTTAGCCTTATGCGATGGTCCGCACAGATTCACGCCTGTTTTCCCGTGGCAGGCGTTACTTGGGATGTTCCCAAAGGAAATTGCATCTCTTTCACCTACGGGGCTGTCACCTTCTTTGGCCGGCCTTTCCAGACCATTCGGTTAGAAATGCAATTTGTCAAATCCTCTCCCGCAGAGTGGCAGGGACAGGACATCCCACAACACCGCGCACGCAACGCCCACTCGCTTGACACGTGCATCGGTTTAGGCTCTTCCGCGTTCGCTCGCCGCTACTGACGGAATCGATGGCTCTTTCTTTTCCCGCGCTTACTGAGATGTTTCACTTCGGCGCGTCTGGCTTCCTGAGTTGCCCCAGGATCTGAGGATTTTAATCCCCAGGGGTTTCCCCATTCGGAAATCCACGGATCGAAGCCTGCTCAGCGGCTACCCGTGGCATATCGCAGCTCGCAGCGTCCTTCTTCGCCTCTCGGAGCCAAGGCATCCACCATGTACCCTTAGTAGCTTGTCCGCACATATTGGAATACCAATATATGCTAAGCCAATTTCCTAAGCGCTGGTTTACCTTTCAATTCAGCCTTGAACAAGAATCGCCAGATTCTTGTCTTAGACCTTCCCGTTTTTCACAGAGCCCGCGCCCGCAGGGAACCTGTCCCGGCAGGCGGTACTTCGACAACCGAATTTTTCTTTTCGCGTCGTTCGACGCGGATGCCCCGATCTCTCTCTTACCGTCGAGTCAGGCAGGCGCCTTAGAGGTGAGTGCTATACACCTTAGGCAGTACGCGGGATATTATCGACATCCCCCTCGCGTGTCAACAGAAAAAGCAGCGAGGGAAAAAGATAATTTATCTATTGGTTCCCCTTCAGGTTCTTCCAGGGACGAACCGCTTCCTCGGCGAAGCGCTTCAGCACGTTGAGCTCCCCGCCCCGGTATTCAAACGTGATCTCGCCCACGAAGGTCGCGTCCGGACGGTGGAAGCCCGGCGCGCGGCCCACGCCCGCCTGGTCCGTCGGCAGCCACGCCGTGTCCACCGACGCCTTCTCGATCACCCGCTGCGAAATGTCCACCGTGCCGCGATTGTCGTACGCCCACTGACGCCGCACGTAGCGCACCGTCGCCTGCATCGACGCGTTCGGGTTGTCCTTGCCCGACACGAACTCGAACATCGGCAGCACCTGCGCGCCCGACGCCTCGAACGCCTCCTTCTTGATCAGGTCCGCGTTCGGCTCCCGGGGCTTGCCGTCCGGCCCCAGGCAGGTCTTGCAGGGCGACTCCTTCTTGTTGAAGGTCCCCTCATGCTTGACGTAGGGGCAGTGACCGCAGGTCGGGCAGAGGTACTCCGTCCCCGGCGACGTGACGATCAGCTTCGTCTCGCAGGTCTTGCACTTGTAGTTCTTCACGATGAACGCCGTCTCGTCGAAGAGGTAGGTGCTGTAGATCGACCCCGTCGGCGTCACCAGCCCCAGCTTCGCGTCGTTCTTGCGCATCTCGTCCTTCCGGAACTGCGCCTCGTTGTTGAGGTTGTTGAAGTGGAGATGCAGCTCCTTGTAGAAGGCCTTCGTGCCCTGTTCCTTCGTGACCTTCGCGCAGCCCGAAAGCGCCGCCAGGGCCGCGATGCCGATCGACAGGAGCGTCAAGCGCATAGATGGAGTCTCCAAGGGTTCATTACCAAGACGGAAATACTAGCGCGATTCCCCGCAGCGCTCAATAAAAAGATTTCTCGGCTTGAGTCGAAGCAGGATTCATGAAGTAAGAAGCAAAACTCCAACGGACACTCTGGCGTGCTCCTGCGACGAAGCCGGGGAGACCCGCGAACCATTCCCCTAGGCCCCAAACGGGTCCTTGATTCCCGATGTTCGGAACGACCTAGAACCAAGCAGGGGAGCAGGGTGAGGTGATCGCTACAGATCTTACTTCGTACTTCATGCTTCTTGCTTCCGGGGACCGACCACGCCCAGGATCTCGCGGCGGCGGGCGATGCCCCAGTGCGGGCTTGCGTCCCCCTTGTGCAGCCACCAGGGGCCGAGGTGAAGCCCCAGCCGGTGGATCTCGAGCGTGCCCCCGCAGTCCAGCAGCGCCACGTCCCCCCGCTGCGGCTCGCGCGCCCGCTGCACGATCACCCACTCGCCGTCGTGCAGCGCGGGCTCCATGCAGCCGCCGCTCACCGTCACGGTCGCATAACCCCGCTCGGCCAGCTCGCGCTGCACCGAGTCGCGGTCAATGCTTCCCGTTGCCATTCCCGTTGCCGTTGGCCTTCGGCTTCACGATGAACGACCAGAGGATCGCGAAGGTCCCCGTCGCGATCCGCGGCTTCGGCTGCCCCGGCTCCCGCTTCGGCGGGCCCCAGCGCAGCGGCATCGACTCCGCCGCCGGCTGCCCCTCGGGCCGCGGGCCGTCCTCAAAATAGAATCCACACTTCGTCCCGGGCATCACCGCGTTGCGCTCCCGCAGGTCTTTCTCGTCGAGCGGGAAGAGGCTGCAGACGCCGGGCCGGTCGTTGTAGATGAGGCACTTCGGGTTGCCGTCGGAGTCGTCGTAGGCGGGGCAGCGGAACAGGATCTTGCAGCAGGCGCCGCAGCGCGTGCAGTCCCCGCGGCGGCGGTCCAGCTTCTCCAGCACCCGCTTCCTCCGGAACGCGATGAGGAAGGCCCTGCGGATTTTTCCCCACCCCATGGCCGAGAGGTCAGCGAGCGAATACATGTGCGTGTGCGGCGGATTATAGGCGGGCCCCGAGGGGCTCGTAAAGGTTAATGTCGAAGACCGGAATTTTGCTTGCATTCCCCCCTTCGGATCCGTACATTACCCGCCCTATGGCTGACCCGAAAGAAGCGCTCCAGAAAAAGATCAGCGACCTCAAGGCGCAGGTCGCGAAAGAGCACGCCGCCGGCAAGGATTCCAAGAAGGATCCCGCCCTCCGCGCGCTCCGCAAGCAGCTCAAGCGCGCGCAGCGCCGCCTCGCGCTTCTCACCCCGCTCAACCACGACCAGAAGGTCGCCCGCGTCGCCAAGCTGACCGACTTCCTCGCGAAGCGCCTCAGCGAGATCACGCAGGGCGCCAAGAAGGTCCAGGCCAATCCGTACGTCCGCTCGCTGAAGAAGAAGACCAAGTCCCTCAACAAGCGGAAGAAGAAGCTGGACCGCATCGCCAAGAAGCTCGCGGCCAAGAACGCCCCCAAGGCGGCCGCGCCCGCTCCCGCAGCCCCTCCGGCCGCCGAAGGCGAGAAAAAGTAGTAGCCTGACGTGTCCCAAGCTGTCATCATCACAAGAGATACTCCATCCGCCGATCCGTTCCGCGGCCCCGGGAGCAAACGGTGAAAGAATACGTCCTCAAGCCCGCCTCCGCCCCGGTCTCCGCCATCGACTACAAGAAGGAGCTGAACGAACAGCAGCTCGAGGTCGTCACGGCCGGCCCCGGTCCCATCCTCGTCATCGCGGGCGCCGGCAGCGGCAAGACCCGCACCCTCACGTACCGCGTCGCCCGCCTCCTGGAGTCCGGCGTCCAGCCCTCGCAGATCCTGCTCCTCACGTTCACCAACAAGGCGGCCCGCGAGATGCTTCACCGCGTCAGCGCCCTCATCCCGGGCGATGAGCGGCGCATCACCGGCGGCACCTTCCACCACGTCGGCAACCTCGTCCTGCGCCGCAACGCCCCCCTCGTCGGCTACCAGTCCAACTTCACCATCCTGGACCGCGAGGACGCCCGCGAGCTCATGGACGACCTGGCCGCGTCCCAGCGCCGCGACGACGAGTCGGTCAAGTTCCCGAAGGGCGACGTGCTCCTCGACATCGCCAGCTACTCGCGCAACACGGGCGTCCCGATCGAGAAACTCGTCCCGACCAAGTACCCGTCCTTCCACGAGATCAAGGACCAGATCCTCCAGACCTGCCGCCGCTACGACACCCGCAAGCGCGAACTCAATCTCGTCGACTTCGACGATCTCCTCACGCTCTGGCACGAGCTCCTCTCGAAGCACCCCGAGGTCCGCGAGCAGCAGAACCGGCTCTGGCGCCACGTCCTCGTCGACGAGTACCAGGACACCAACAAGCTGCAGTCCGAGATCGTCGAGATGATCACGGGCCGCGACGGAAACCTCATGGTCGTCGGCGACGACTCGCAGTCGATCTACTCGTTCCGCGGCGCGAACTTCTCGAACATCATCGAGTTCCCGAAGCGGCACCCGACCGCGAAGGTGTACAAGCTCGAGGTCAACTACCGCTCGGTCCCCGAGATTCTCACGCTCTCGAACCACTCGATCGCGCACAACGAGCGGCAGTTCAAGAAGGCGCTGCGCGCGGTGCGGCCCGAGGGCGGGCGCCCCGAGGTTGTCTGCGCGGGCGACGCCTCCGAGCAGGCCCGCTTCGTCGCCCAGCGCCTCCTCGCGCTCCGCGACGAAGGCTTCGATCTGCGCGACTGCGCCGTCCTCTACCGCGCCCATTACCACTCGATGGAACTCCAGATGGAGCTCACGCGGCTCCAGGTCCCGTTCCAGGTCCGCAGCGGCCTCCGCTTCTTCGAGCAGGCGCACCTCAAGGACGTCTCCTCGTACCTGAAGATCGCGGTGAACTCCAAGGACGAGCTGGCCTGGAAGCGCGTCCTGAAGCTCGTCCCGCGCGTCGGCAAGGCCACCGCCGAGAAGATCTGGGGGCTGATCGAGCAGGACCGCTTCGGCGACGTGAAGGCCGCGATCCCCCGGGGCGCCCAGAAGGGATGGGAAGACCTCGTGATCCTGGTCGGCCGCCTCCGTGAGCGCAAGGCGCAGCCCGCCGAAATGATCCGCTCCGTCCTCGACGAGGGCTACGAAACCTACCTGCAGACAAGCTTCGCGAACTTCGCGGCGCGCATCGAGGACCTGCGCCGCTTCGCCGACTTCGCGCTGCGCTACAACGACGTCGAAAGCCTGCTCTCGGAGCTCGCCCTCACGTCGGGCGTCGCGGGCCAGGACGCCCTCGAGACGCCCGACGAAGAGGACAGCCTCATCCTCTCCTCGGTCCACCAGGCCAAGGGCCTGGAGTGGCGCGCGGTCTTCATCCTCTGGCTCGTCGAAGGGAAATTCCCCGACGGCCGCGCCATCAAGGACGAGGGCGGGGAGGAGGAGGAGCGCCGGCTCTTCTACGTCGCCTGCACGCGCGCCAAGGACCGCCTTTACCTGGTCTATCCCACGATTGCCGACGAGCGCTACCTGATGGGCGTCATCCAGCGCCCCAGCCGCTTCCTCAAGGAGCTCGACAAGACGACCTACGAGGAAGCGACGATCTCGTATGGAGAGCCCGACGACGTGAACCAGGACATCCCCTTCGACGACCGCCAGGATCATCCGGAGCAGGACTAAACTCCAAGGCAGCAAGGCACAGAGGAAGACTCTTGGTGTCTTGGTGCCTTGGTGTTGAGAGAGGGGTTAGGGGGCGGTAAGGGACTGCTTGAGGGCGTCGAAGTCGATCTTCCCCGCGTGCGCCTCGCAGATCTTCACGCCCTCCTGCTTCGCCTGTGGGGTGCCGATCTTCCGGAGCACGTGCACTTCCTCCCACGCCAGGTGGACGCGCGCCCGCAGCGTCGCCGCCTTCTTCTCGGCCAGCAGCAGCTCCGCGTAGGCGCGCTCGGGATCGAGGCGGCTCGCCTTGAGAAGCGCGAGCCCCACCAGGTCGCCGCGCCAGAGCTTCTCGGGGGAGTAGCCCTTGATGTCCTCCGCGATCTGCGCGGAGGCGTCGGCATGACGCTCGAGCTCGATGAGGCAGCGGGCCCGGAGGGTGACCGCGCCGACGTGGTCGACGGGATCCAGGTCGGGGTCCTTCAGGGCCTCCCCGAGGTCGCGCTCGCCCTCGGCGAAGTAGTGGCCGGCCGCGCCCGGGTCATAGCGCAGCGCCCTCATGCCGTCGGCGTAGCTGTCCCGCCCCGACGAGAGCGGGGCCGTGCAGGACGCCAGCAGGAGGATCGCGATTGTCGACGCGTGTCGACCTACCGGACGCATCGGACGCTCATGATGACCTTCTCTAACTTCGGACGGAACTGCTCGAAGTTCGCCTTCGGGCAGCCGATGTTGACGTACACGAGGACGTCGCCGCGCTCGACGGCGCAGCCCATGAAGCGGGTCACGTTGTCCTCGTACTCGTAGATGATGCACCTCTTGTTGTCGATGAGCTTGTCCTCGATGATCTTGTCGGGAGTCAGCCCGAGCTTCTCGACCACCATGGTGGGCCAGGTGATCGTGCCGTGCACGAGGGCCATCGCCCAACCCTGTCCGATGACCTCCTCCGACAGGGGCCCGTTCGAGATGACGTGGCTCGGGACCTCGGTGTTGTTGGAGGAGCGGGTCTCCCAGCCGTGCGGCCAGGACACGCTCCAGTACGAGTTGGGGCCTTCGCGCTGCTCGTAGGTGGAGGGCCAGTTCATGTAGGCGTAGGCGCCGCCGCCGATGCAGCCCAGGAGCACCAGGAGGCCTACGGGTTTGCCGAAATTGACTGGTCCTTCAGACATGGTATCCCCTTTTCCAGCGTTCCGTTCCTGATCGCCCCTCGGATTTCCTTCATCAGTTTACCATAGTAGTGGACGTTGTGCAGGGACAGAAGCTTCGGGCCCAGCATTTCGTCCACGCTGAAGCAGTGCCGCAGGTAGGCCCGGGTATAGTGGCGGCAGCAGGGGCACTCGCACGACGCGTCCAGCGGCCGCTCGTCGCGCGAGAACTTCGCGTTGCGCAGCCGCAGCAGGCCCTCGCGGGTGAACGCCATCGCGGTCCGGCCCATCCGGGTCGGCAGGATGCAGTCGAACATGTCGACGCCCGCCCGCACGGCCGCCAGGATGTCGCGCGGCATGCCGACGCCCATCAGGTAGCGCGGCTTCGGGTCGGGGAGCAGCGACGCCGTGTAGGCGACCATCTCGTCCATCTGGGCCGCGGGCTCGCCCATCGAGAAGCCGCCCAGCGCGAAGCCCGGCGGGTCCGCCGCCGCGATCGCCTCGGCGGACTCCTTCCGCAGCTCGGGGACGATGCTGCCCTGCACGATGCCGAAGAGCGCGCCCTTCGTGGCCTTCGAGCGCCTCCACCAGGCGTGGGTGCGGTCGAGGGCGAGCCGCGCGACCTTGGGGTCGGGCGGGAACGGGATGGGCTCGTCGAGCGGCATGAGGATATCGCTCCCGAGCGCCTCCTGGATCTCGACCACGCGCTCCGGCGTGAACTTCACAGTGGCGCCGTCGAGGTGCGACTGGAAGGTCACGCCCTCGTCGCTGATCTTGCGGAGCGGGGCGAGGCTGAAGACCTGGTAGCCGCCGCTGTCGGTCAGGATGGGGCCGTTCCAGCCCATGAACTTCTGCAGGCCGCCCTGGCTCGCGACCGTGGCTTCGCCGGGGCGCAGCGCCAGGTGGTAGGTGTTGCAGAGAAGGATCTCGATGCCGGCCTCGCGGATCTCGCGCGGCTCGAGGCCCTTGACGGCCGCCTTGGTGCCGCAGGGCATGAAGGCGGGCGTGTCGAAGGCCCCGTGGGCGGTCTCGATGCGGCCCGCGCGGGCTTTCCCGCAGCGAGCATCGATGGTGAATTTCATCGGGCGGGGATTATAATCAATCGCGCATGAAAACACTGCGGGGACTTTTCGTCCTGCTTGCCCTGAGCGCCGTCGAAGGGCTTCTGGCGTCGTCGCTGCGCGCGGACGACCTCGAGAAGGGCCTCAAGACCATCAAGGCCGCGGACATCCAGAAGCACCAGACGGTGCTGGCGGCCGACGCGATGGAGGGCCGGGAGGCGGGCAGCGACGGCGGCCACAAGGCGGCGCTCTACATCGCGGAGCAGCTGAAGACCTGGAAGCTGCGTCCCGGCGGGGCGGAGGAGTCGTACTTCCAGCCCGTGGGGGCCGGGGAGCGGAAGCCGCTCGAGAAGGGGAAGAAGAACATCATCGCCATCCGGCCCGGGAGCGACGAGAAGCTCAAGGACGAATACGTCGTGGTCGGGGCGCACTACGATCACGTGGGCCGGGGCCTGCGGAACTCGAACGGCGGCAAGGTCGGCGAGATCCACAACGGCGCGGACGACAACGCGAGCGGCGCCTCGACGGTGCTCGACATCGCCGAGGCGGTGAGCCAGTGCTCGTTCAAGCGGACCGTCGTCTGCATGTGGTTCGACGCCGAGGAGAACGCGCTCGAGGGGTCGCGCTGGTGGGCGGCGAACCCGACGCTGCCGCTGGACCACTGCGCGGCGATGCTGAACTGCGACATGATCGGCCGCAACGACCCGAAGAAGCTGATCATCGGCGTGGAGAAGGTCCCGGGCGGCGAGCCGAAGTACCCGAAGTGGGCGGCGCTGCTGAAGGAGGTCGAGACGAAGGTCGGGATGACCTGGGACTGGAGCAGCTTCGACGCCTTCATCAAGCGGAGCGACCACTGGCCCTTCATGGAGAAGGGCGTGCCTGCGCTCTTCTTCACGGCAGGCCTGCACGCCGACTATCACCGCGAGACGGACGACATCGAGAAGATCAACTTCGCCAAGGAGGAGATGATCGGGAAGATCGTCTTCACCATCCTGGCGAAGGCCGCCGACGGCGCGGAGCCGCTCAAATAGGCTTCGGTTCCCCGGAGGGCACCTCGGCCAGGAGCCAGTGCCGGGCGTCGTCGAGGCTGCTGAACGCGCGGACGTTGACGCCGCAATTCCGGGCCACGAGTTCGGCGAAGCGGTCCCTGTCCAGGAGCCGGATGGGGGCGCAGGCGGCCACCTTCGACAGCTTCCCGGCGTAGGCGAGGATGCTGCGGCCGAGCTTCCAGCGGTCGAGGAGCCCGATTGACTCGTTCTCCACGTTCATGAAGTCGATGAGCAGGAGCCGCTTCTTCCGCGCGAGGCACTCGGCGAGGATCTGCTCCGACTGCGCGCCGATCTCCCGGGTGCTTCCCAATCCCGAGACGTGGACCCGCAGGAACGGTCCTTCGTCGATGAAGGAGATCTCCATGGCCGGATTGTAGCGAAATACGCCCACAGGCGCCGTGCTACTTTCGTTCCGCGAACGCCAGGCGCAGTCCGAGGCCGACGAGGATCACTCCGGTCAGCCTCTCCTGGATCCGGCGGAACCCGGCCTTGCCTTTCAGGAAGCGCGAGGTCCGGCCGCAGAGGAAGGCGACCCCGAGGAGGATCACGGTGCCCTGGACCGCGAACCAGAGGCCCAGGAGGAGGAACTGCACGCGCAGCAGGGGAGAGGCCGCATCGACGAATTGAGGCAGGAACGACAGGAAGAAGATGGCGACTTTGGGGTTCAGCGCGTTGGTGATCACGCCCTGGCCGAAGAGCGACCAGCCCGGCACCGGGGGGCAGGGTCTCCAGGTTCCCGACGCTGCGGGACTTCTTCGTGCCGTCGCTTCAGCCGCTCGCGTCTTGCGCTTCCGGCGTCGTCCTGCTTGACTTGAGGGCCGATGCCGACCATCCACTCGACCATCGAGATCGCCGCGGCGCCTGCTCCTCTCTTTCGCCTCTCGCAGGACTACGGCCTTCGCCTCGAGTGGGATCCCTTTGTCCGCGAGCTGCGCTTCCTCGACGGCGCGATGGAGCCGGCCGTGGGCGTCCAGGTCTGGGTGCGCGCGAAGAACGGGCTCACGATGACGGTCCGCTACATCACGGTGAGCCCGCCCGACCACATCGCGATGACGATGGTGCAGGGGCCGTGGATGTTCCGCCGCTTTTCCGGCGCGTGGAAGTTCCGGGCGCTCGACGGCGGGAAGGGCACGGAAGTCGTCTTCAGCTACAACTTCGAGACGCGTCCCGGGCTGTTGCGCTGGGTGATGACGCCGATGGCCCGCCGGGTGCTGCAGCGCGACATGGACGAGCGCCTGGCCGCGCTCAAACGTTCGGTCGAGACGGGCGACATCCTCCGACGCCTGGGGCCCGGCTAAGGTCGACGCTGCGGCGTGCAGCTGACTTCCCAGGGGATTCCGAACTGGTCCACGAGGACGCCGAACGCGGGGGACCAGAACGTCTTCTGAAGCGCGAGCTGCACGTATCCCTTTTCCGCCAGCGCCTGGAAGACGCGTTCCGCCTCGGCGGTGTCCCCGACCTCGAGCAGCACGAAGAAGCCCTGAGGCCGCTGGTACTGTTGGGGAGGGAGGTCGGCGCCCGCGAGGGTCAGGTCCCCCGCCGTGAGGGTTGCGTGGATGATCTTGCCGCGCCATTCCGGCGGGACCTGCCCGGCCATCGCGGTTTCGCCGTAGGTCAGGAGCGCGACGATCTTGCCGCCGAGCGCGCGTTCGTAGAAGCGGAACGCCGCCGCGCAATCGCCGGCAAACGTGAGGTGGGGGCTTACTCGCATCGTCGTCTCTACCGTCTTGAATGGTCCCGGAGGCCGGATTCGAACCGGCAACCTACGGCTTATGAAACCGCCGCTCTAACCGTTGAGCTACCCCGGGGGACCGTTTGGGGAGCGGCATCTTACAACCTGAGCCCGGGGGATTCAACGATCCGTGTCCCTGTCCTATCCCGTCACGAACAAATGGCATGCTTCGCTCGGGAGGGACAACGCATGCCGCACTTCACCGGAGAGCCCTTGCGCCGCGAGGTCTGGTTCGATTGGATCTGCACCTTGAACACCTTCACCTGGGACCGCGAGATCGATCCCGAGGGCTGGGACTTCATGGGGGAGTGGTTCCGCGCGCTCTTCCACGGCGGGAAGGAACTCGGCTACACCGACTTCGAGAAGCGCTAGACTTCGGCGAACGCGCGGACGGGAAGGGCGGCCACCCCCATCGCCTTCCAGGGCACTGCGAACAGGCGGAACTCGCGGCCGTGCAGCTGCTCGAGGCCGCGCAGGTTCTCGAGGATCAGGATGCCCGCGCGCAGCAGCTTCGTGTGCGCGGGCCGGCTCAGGTCGCGCTTGTCGTCGATGTTCACCGTGTCCACCCCCACCAGCTTCACCCGCCGCTCGATCAAACGGTCGATCAGCTCGGAGGACAAGTGGGGGTACGTCTGATACTCCTCCCGGCCCCAGTGATGGCTCCAGCCGAAGTTGAAAAGCAGGGCGCGGCCTGCCAGATCCGCCGGCAGCGCGTCGACGTCCACGCGCTCGCCCGCCGCACGGCCGCGCACGTCGATCACGCGGCCCGGCAGGATCACATCCTCGAGCGCGAGCTCGCCGATGTCCTTGCCGTCCTTGTAGCGGTGCCGCGGCGCGTCGAGGTAGGTCCCGATCGACGTCTGCAGCGTGATCTCCGTCATCTCGAAGCTGCATCGGCCGTCGAACTTCGGCAGCGTCTGCTCATGCGTCAGGAAGGGACGGATCTTCGCCGTGTACTGCACGACGCTGCCGTCGGCGCCCGCCATGCGGAAGCCCGGCATGCCGTCCTCGAACGGATGGCTCAGGTCGATGAACATCGCTTCTCCTAGTCCTCGTCGCCACGTCGACGGCGCTTGCCCGGCTGCAGCTCGGTCCGCGGTAGCGCGAGGATCTGGCCGGACGACGTCCACAAGGCGAACACGCCCGCTTCGTAGAGCTCCACCCAGGGGATCCAGTCGGCGCGGAACTGGTCCTCCCCGAGAGTCAGGTCTCCTTGGTGGATCAGCATTGCCACGCCCGCCGCCTGGCTGGCTCGGTAGCTGATGAGGTGCTCGGGACTCTCCCAGCCCATCTCGTGTTCGGCGTTCCGGTCCTCCATCAAGCGAGTGACCATCCACGCGCTCCTGGTGGCGATCCCGGTCGCCTCCAGCGCCGGCTCCCAGGCGGCCTCGTCATCGAGGCGGAGTCTCCTCCCGCATCGGTCGACCGCGGGACCGCAGTCGACCCACTCGACCGTCGTCTCGCCCCGCGACACCGACGGGAAGCGGCAGGCGAGCGCCGCCTCGGCCTTCTTCCGATCGAGGACTGGGTTCGAATGGTCGAGGCGCCGGAGCCGGTCGATGATCTCCCGCGCCGCGGGGCCGATCTCTTCGGACTCATAAAGGTGATAATGCAGCGGTCGGAGCGGGTACTCGGCGACCGTCAGGCCGAAGGTCCACGCGAGCCCTTCCTCGGGCGTCGCGATCGACGTCGGAACGCGGACGTACTCCCCGACAGCGGCTTGCGGCGTCCGCCGAACCTCGACCATCGCAAAGGGCTCCCGATCCGGGGGCTGAAAGCGGATCAAGCGGCCCGCCGGCGACTCGGCGACGACGCTGCCGCGAAGCTCCGACAGATAGCGGTCCCTCCCATAGCGCTCCAGGATGATCCCGCGCACGTAGGCCGTCCAGGCGCGATCGACGAGGGCGAGGTCCAGGGTCGCGGGGGACTCGACGACCTCGCGATCCACGCGCTGGCCGAAGAGGGCCCAGCAGGACGCTCCCGGCCAGAGGAGCGCGGGCCCGTGCTCGTCGTGCAGATTCCCGCCGACCAGCCGCAGCGCGGGTCGCGGAAACAGGAGCGTCTCCGTCGGCGTCGGCCAGAACTGCCAGAGTCCGGCCTCCACGGCGTCGACGAGCGGTGCCAAAGGCTTCCGCTTGGACCGATCGCAGAGATAGGACTTCGTGAGATTCACGGGATCGACGCACAAGGCCGACCCGTTCGCCGCCAGCGCCCGCATGGCCTGGACGTAGGGAGCGCTTCCTTCGATGAGGCCCGCCTTCTTGAGGATGCGACCCCCGGCATCCCAGGCGGCGATCCATCGCGCGCTCCAGCATGCCAGGGCGGGGATGGCGTCGAACTCGGGCAGGTCTTCGCGGTCGCTCGGCCGCGGGAGCAGGCGCTTCAACGCCGCGGCGTACGCGGGATCCAACCCTTCCTCGACGGTTTCCGTGATTCGATGCATGAGGGACGAATGCGCGCCCCACGCCGCCGCCGTGGCTCGATGGCGCTCCCATCCGGGGGACAGGATGTCGTAGAACCCCGAGACCCCGTCCGGAATCCAGCGTGCCGGCCGGGACGGCAGCCCGAATTCCTGGAGATGCTGCGCGACGGCGGCCTCCGCCCGTTTGAAGTCGATGACGGGTGCCGCGGCATTGATGGCGGAGAGGCGTTTCAGGATCGAGGCCGTGGTGGTCACGGGCCCATCCTACGCGAGGGGCCCGGCGCTAGGCGAGAATCTCTTGGACGACGCGCGCGGGCTGGCCGTCGACGAGCGAGTGGGGCAGCGC
>Ga0310812_10000613_pt1 | contig 13200 bp, 30 predicted proteins | sample NN3metagenome_FD_205747 | JGI IMG/M metagenome (GOLD analysis project Ga0310812, IMG submission 205747) | Soil microbial communities from experimental microcosm in Duke University, North Carolina, United States - NN3 | ecosystem: Engineered > Artificial ecosystem > Soil microcosm > Unclassified...
GGTCGAAACAAATGTCTGCTATAAAGTTTTGACCTTCCACACTATAAGTCAACCATCCCCAGTACCATTCTCCCGGACAATGTTGCTCACACCATACCTCAACTTCTGAGTACCAAATGGAAACTTGAGTTACAGAACCAGAATGCCGCGCAAGATTAACGAGACTGGTTTGATTATCTCCAATCCTAATCTGAGATCCGTGTACGTGAACGTCCATATTGTGTTTGAGTTGTTCTAGAGTTTTCTTGACTTTGGATTGGTAGGGCTGCATCGGGGCCTATATGGTTTAGACAGAAAATTTCTTGAGCGGCTTGCCCACCAGTTACATCTTGTTACATCTTGAGTTTCTATCCTGCTGACTGGAATTCTGTCAACCTTTTCTTTTCGTTACAGTGTGTTACATTTCGTTACAGGACATGAAGCACAGCAGGTCCTCGGTCGGGGCCGGTGTTGGTGGATGGTTCCTTGCGTACTCCGCATCCTGTGCTGCGAAGACCTTCTCCGCGTGCCGCATCAGGGCTAGCATGAGTATGCAGATGAGGGTGACCCCCAGGTGTCCCCAGAGGCCGATCACTCCCATCACCACGAACACTGTTATTAGTATCTTCATGATCATAGTGTATGCCCGATGCGTCCGTGAGTCAACCACTGTTACAACATGTGTCGAGTGTAACAGTGGTTGTGTTGTGGATGGAGTTGTGTTAGCCTTAGGCCATGTGCTCCACGCCGGCCTCCACCATGCCCCAGCCCTTGGGGGCCGGAGCGCCCTCGGTGATCTTCTGCTTGGCTGCCGCCTTCTCGGCCGCTGCCTTGGCTTCCTTCAGGATCGCTTCCGCCATCTGCTTGGCCGCATCCTTGATGCTCTGGGGCGCAGGGTCCTTGGTGCCGTAGCCCATGCGGGCCTTGAGCTGCTGCCGGAGGAAGGCTTCGTGGGGGACCTTGGCCACATCGTTGGGCTTGCGGGCGCGGGCCATGACGATCACTGCGCGGCGGTCGTCGACAGTGACTGTGGCGCGTTGGATGACTTGCTTCTGCATGGTGTGCTCCTAGTGGGCTGCGTGTTGATGAATGTATTGTGCTGGATGGCAGCCGTCTTGTCAACGGCTGTTACATCTCAGTCGGCCAGGACGAGCGTCGCCTTCTTCTGGCGGGCGGCCTTGAGGATGTGCTCCTCCGCGTCCCCGAGATCGTCGTATACTGCGACGACTTCACCCGTGCTGCGCTTGGCCACGGTGTACTTCTTCGGGGCTTGCAGGGGCTCTGCGGGTTCTTCCACGAGCTGACGGATCGCCTGCTTGCGTTGGATGTCGGCCCAGAGGTCATTCCAGCGGACCTGGCTGAGGCGTTGCTGCTCTTCGATCTCTTCCGGGGTGAGCTGCAGGGCCTGGTCGACCATGCGTTGGAACCAGCGGTTGAGCTTGGCGTTCTTGACGAGGAAGGTGAGGCGGCGCTTGGCTTGGAGTCGGACTTTCATGTGTGTTCAGATCCTGTTGGAAACCTTCGAGCAGGCATAGTTGAAATAGCAGGCCGCCGTAGCGAGCAGCGACCAGACGAGAATGACTTTCACCACTAACATCTCTTTCTCCTTTGCTCCAGTGTTAGTAGTGTATGGCGGATTGCTCCGCCAGTCAACCACTGTTACAGTCGCACGTCACCGATGATGAAGCCGCGTTGGTCGGGCTCGGATCCCATGCTGCCGGACTGGTCAACCACGAAGATGAGGGGCTCGGGTGTCGGCTGTGCCCGGAGGTAGGTCATCACCTTCTCGTGCCGCCTCTCCAGGGCCAGGAGTACCTCCAGCTGCTCAGCAGTCACCACCTCCGCTTCCGCGCGTGGCGGATAGACGCAATTGGTTTCCATGCTATGCTCCTTAGGCGAACGCGAGGGCCAGTGCTTCGTCGTTCTTGGCGATCTTCTTCAGCATGCCGCTGCTGGTCAGGTCGCTGGTGCGTGCTGCGTTGGCGTGCTTGGCCATCTTGGCCACCACCAGCTCGATGTCGGCCGTCGTCGCGTTGTCGGTTGCGGATTCCTTGTAGGCTGCTGTGGAGAACACCAGCTTGGGGTCGAAGCCGCCCAGGACATTCCAGCCGATCGTCTTGCCGCTGGGTGTCTTCTGTTCCGTCACGCGGTAGTACATGGTGTTGGCGATGATGGTCATCTCTGTTCCTTGCTGCGTTGTTGATGAGTGTATTGTGCAGTGGTCGGACGCTTTCGTCAACCACTGTTACATCCTATGCGGCCTTCTTGAAGTAACCGTAGGGCAGGCCCAGGTGATAGCAGAGGAACTCGTCGTCCCCGTCCGTGCCGTAGGCCTGGTGCTGCCACCGCTTGGCGTTGTCGAAGCCGTAGCTCTTGACAAGCTCTTCGAAGGCCTTGACAGCCTCCGCCTGGCATGCCTTATCGTGCTCCATCTGGGCCTCGAGCTCCTTGCCGAGGCGATCCAGGTCTGCACGGGCTTGCTCGACCGACTCCGCCTTGTACCAGCGAGCCTTGACGCCGTAGACGTCCTTGTGCATCTCGCAGTAGGTTGACTCCAGCTGTTCCAGTTCGGTAAGCTCTTCCCAGGACTTGAACTGTTCCATTTGTTGCTCCGTGTTGCGCATGTTCTTATTATGCGCCCCACGGAACTTTTCGTCAACCGCTGTTACATCTCGTAGGAGACCTTCTCGCCGCGGTCCTTGTAGTACAGTTCCACTGCCTTGTAGCCCCACAGGAGCTCGACGTCGTGGTCGGTGAGGGCCGGGTATTGCTTGCGCAGTGCCGCCTTGGCGTCGACCTCCAGCTTGGGGTCGCTGATGTTCTCGTACTTGGTGGCAGCAGCGAGGACGGCCGCCGAGCAGAGGGCCAGGATGAGGGTGAGGATGAACTTGCGCATGATGTTTCCTTTCAGAGTGGATCCGGTTCCCCATTGTACGAGGAACCGGATGGATGTGTCAACCGATTACTTCTGGTGCAGCTTCACCTGGTCCACGGTGAACTTGTACTTGGTGCCGTTCTGCGTTTGCGCGCTGATCGGGTACTTCCAGCGGGAAGCCTTGTACCCGGTGATGGTGAACAGGGAATTGCGGATTCGGAATTTCTTGTCCGGGTCCACGCCCAGGCGCTGCAGGGCTGCACGGTCGCTGGACGTGAGCGGAGTGTCCCGGTCGTCGTCCTGGTCATTGCCCTGCTGCTGGCTTGCGGCTGCTATGCTGCGGGCTGCACGCATGGCTCCTTCCAGCAGGCCTGCTTCGAAGGCCAGTTCGACTGCCTTGCGCATGTCGCCATTGGCGTGCAGGATGGCGTTGTCGAGGGCTGCCTTGTCTTGGTCGCTGAATTGCATTTGCTTTCCTTTTGCGTTGCTGCGTTGTTGCAGTGTCTTTATTATGCAGCCACTGGATATGGCCGTCAATAGAAAAAGTGTAACAGGCAGGCTGCTCGCACTTAGCCACCTTTAGCGCAGTCCTCACCCACACGGGCTTACTCGCTGACGGGCGGCACCTATCAACGCTCTCGCGTTGTGCCTGTTACACGAAAACTTGTCAATGCCTGTTACATCATTTCTTTAATGTAACAAGGCTTGACAAGCAAGCCCCTCCTCCTGCTTACTCCTTGATCATGAGCTTGGCCTTCTTGCCCGCTGCCGCCTTGGCGATCATCGCTTCGGCTTCCTCCTTGGACAGCCCCGTGCCCACCTCTTCGCCGTCTTTGCAGCGCACGACAGTGAACGTCTGGGGTTCCGCCGCCAGGACCTGCTCGAGCCCGGCCATCGCAGCAGCGTCGCTGATCACCGCGGCCGGCGTATACGTCAGCAGCAGGGGCGCAGCCGAGACCGCAGGGGTCGCCTCGTTGCTGGCCTTCTTCTTGCGGCCACCGTTGTTCTTGCCCTCCGGACGGCCCAGGCCTGCCACCAGCTCGGGTTCGCTGTTCTTGATGCGCTGGAAGGCGTGGTTGTAGTGCGTCGCAGCCGCTGCCATCGTGATCTGCAGGGACTCAACCGCCCAGTCCAGGACCGTCCGACGGAAGGCCTTGCCGCCGATCGTCTTCAGTTGGGGCAGCAGTTCCATGAACTTGGTGTTGACTGCGCTGCGGATGCTGTTTTGCTTGGACATTTCGTTTCCTTCAGTAAGTGTGTTGCGATGTATGTATTGTGTATCCAGCGCCTGTTCCAGTCAACCTGTTTTTGGCGCTGTTACACCCTGTTACGCTTGTTCCATGTGCATGGCAACGATGCGCGCGGCTTCGTCCACGCTGGCATCCGGGGCAATGACACCCGACTCCAGGAGGTTGAAACAAAGGTCGCCGCCGTCGGTCAGGTCGTACTGCTCCTCGACGCGCTTCTCGACCAAGTCGCAGAAATTAACCTCGTCTGCTTCGTTCATCGTATGCTCCTTGTTGCAATGAATGTATTATGCGCCCGGATGCTCTTCCAGTCAACAACTATTCCATCCTGTTACATCTCTGGTCTACACGGTGGCCCCCGACGTCCACCCCCTCCTTAGTTCGACCAGTGCAGCCATTATGTGCTCAACCCCGGATGGGGTCAAGCACCGTTACATCTACCTTAAGCGGGAGTCTTCAAGGAGTTCCGGTAGGCCCAGTACTCCTCTTCGGTGGCCAGGCTGTAGGTGGCCGGGAGGCCCTTGGCCTTCGCGAGCTTGTTCAGATGCTCGACGGTCTTCTCCGGGGTCTTCTTGACCATCAGCGAAGTCTGCACAGCATCGGGCAGCCCTTCGACCTTGACGTGGACCTTGATCGAACCGGGGAATTTCTGCATGACTGGCTCCTTGTTGCGATGTTCTTATTGTGCGGCCAACGAAACATTTCGTCAACCACTGTTACATCTTTCAGTCGTTGTAGATGTTCAGGCGGTAGTTGCGGAGCCCGGGGTTCTTGCGCAGGGCTTCGGGCGTCGGGACCAGGACCCAGCGGATCACATCGCCCTCACCGTCCTTCTCAGTGTCCGAGAGGCACCATGTGGTGACCATGCCCGTCTTGTGGCTACGCAGGGCAAGGCCCACATCGCATGCGTCGTCGTACAGCCTGCTAAAGCTGAATCCGGGGCGCAGGCCCAGCTCGCTCGCTTCTGCGGTCAGCAGCATCTGGGCAGGGAATCGGACCATTCCGTTGGTGGTGTGCGGGGTGAGGGTCAGTGCGGTCATCTTGAACTCCTGTTGCGCGATGTTCGTATTATGCGCGTAGGAACTCTGCCCGTCAACCTCTGTTACACTTCGATCAGGAGATGCGTCATGTAGGTGAAGGGCTCCTTCTGTGCGAGCTCCACCCTGACCACACGCTTCCCGTGTGCGGACTTCTGCGTGATGGTGTCCAGGCGGCACCAGTTGTGTCCCGGGAACAAGGACTTCACGCTGTTGAAGGACAGGTCCGGGATTGTTTCTTCCCGAACCCCTGTGGTGCCGTCTGCAACGGCGAGGATGGCAATGATCTTCATCATGATCCTATTATGCGCCCGCTGGAAGTTTTCGTCAACCTCTGTTACAACATCAGCCTCCGGCCAGCAAGGATCTCCTGCGAGATGTAACTGAACTCGCTTGCCACTTGACGCTCTTCCTCGCTGAGGTTAAAATTGTCCATGAGCGTCTCCTTCATGAGCTCCAGCATCGCCACCGCGTCCTGCCACGGACCCCTGTAGGTGAATGTATGCTGACCACCGTTGTGCGGGAAGCCGAAGCGGAACTCACGCTCGATCACATCGCAGATGTACGTCTGGTAATAGACCTTGCACAGCAGCCGGCCCAGTGGCGTCTGTTCGCCCGCTGTGAGCTCGACCAGCACCGTGTGCGGCTTGAACTCCAAGCGCCTGATGACTTCCTTGATCTGATGATGCATGACTTGCGTGCTCCTTGCTACAGTGTTTTTAATTGTGCAGCAAGGAGCCTTCCTTGTCAACAGGATTTCAGCAATCAGGATCGAAGTCGTGCCACTCCTGCGCCTCGTCGGGCTGCCCGTCGGATTCCTCCGCCTCTTCTTCCAGCTTGTCAAGCTCTCGCCAGTAGACCACGATGTCCATGCCCATCGAATCGCGTTCGTAGTTGAGCAGCGTGTCAACCGTGAGCTCGAAGTCCACAGTGTCGTCGTGGGCACTGTCGTAGTGCGCTTCCTTGATGACTTCCTGGATCACGGCCATCACTGCGCGCTCGGAGCCCGTAACGCCCACACACTGCTTGCCGTACATGCCCCGGCCGCTGTAGCCGTTGTAGAAGCTGGCTTCGTGCTCGCTGCCCTCGGTCATCTCGCAAGCTGCCTTGACTGCACGCGCGATGTTCTCCAGTTCCTTCATCATGTGACTCCTTGTTGCGATGTTCTTATTATGTGGCCAACGGCTTTCGCCGTCAACCACTGTTACATTCGCTTACAGGTTGTAGAGCGTGACCGTCGGGGTGAAGCCTTTGGCCTTGAGCTCTTCGAAGGCCTTGCGGTAGACCTTGGCCAAACGTGCAGCAGCGGCACGCGGGCGTTCACCGTCGGCGAACAGGCACTCCGGGCTCATGTTGGAGTCCAGACGTGAGAACATCTCCTGGGCTTGCGCGTCGTCGATCTTCGCGATGTCGATTTGCGGCTTCTTGAAAAAGGAAGCCAAGCGGTTCTCGTCATCGATGAATTGTTGCAGCGACATTCTCTGTTCCTTGTTGCGCGTTGTTGATGATGTTATTATGCGCGTCTGGAACAGTTCCGTCAACCACTGTTACATCTTAGGAGAACAGGCGAAGGAGAGGGTGAATCCCGACACCAACCAGGAACCCCCCGATGGCTGCGAGACGCCAGGCTCCTGCTGATCGGTTGCTCGCGTTGAGCACTGCAAGCAAACCAACCGCAAATAAGAATCCGTATACGAATAGCATCAGCTTGTCAACCTTAGACCCAACGCAGCAAGGGGAACCGGCTTACACACATCGGGTCAAGCACTGGTATTGATTGCCAGTATCCCCTGTGTATGCTCACATACAAAAGACCATGGCTCACAGGGCACATAGGGGCCTTTGCCCAGTCAATTTTGTACGTTTTCCCACAACAATCGACGATGACGTCACCGCGCACTACTAGCTCAACACCTGACGGCAGACGCCACGCTAACCACCTCTCTTTGCCCGCGTAGTCTATTGCTTTTATGTTCACGCGTAAATTGTACTGGGAGGAACCTCGCTCGTCAAGCAAAAGTTACGGCTTATCCACCGAATTGCTGCAAGAAGCTACGGATTATTTCGCCGACAATTCAGCCAGAAAGGCAATCGCCTTGTGGACGTCGAAATCCTCTTGTGCCAGCACATCGTGGTAGTCCCCGTCGGCCCAGCACTCTACGATTTGACTTGCCCCGTTGTCGTAGTTGGCAATAGCCCAGTCCTTCATCTCCTGGACTTTCGCCATCATGTCTTGACCACGGGCAATGAGGCCTGCTGCTTGTTTGTCCATATGCTTATTATGTTTTCGGACGCAGCCGCAGTCAATGCCTTTTACGTCCAGTTACATTCCGGGACGGAGAAAATCTGTGAGCTCTTGCCTTGACGCACAGTTCATCTCTGTGTACATTTCGCGCATCAAGATGCTCATAGCCCCCGGACATCTTGACAGATATCCGTCGACGAGTATGTTAAACTCGTCTACCTTTTCCCGCCTGAGCCACCAGATCAGCACGTTGGCGAATTCGACAATCGAAGTCCGCACATACAGCGAGCAGTCCTCGGCGTGTTCAATGTACCTGACACGGATTCGGTCGAGAACATCGATAGCGGTGGAAATAGACACCTCTCGCTCCTTTGTTGCTTCTTGTTAAGATTCTGCATTATACCAGCAGTCAGGATGCCAGTCAATGAAAAATTTGTAACTGACCAGTTGCATCTCCGAAATCGCTTCCTGTCAAGCACTTTTGTTAAACTTCGGATGTTGCCCACGCGAACCAATGGTTGTATACTAGCATACATGCAACGGAATGCAGGAGCCAAAAAAACAGGGATGGGGCAAACCATCCCTGTGAACGCAACTTGGAATCTCAGTGCAACAGAGCTTCAGCCCTGCATCTCGACGTCCTCTTTGATGGCCAGCTTGGGGCGACCGCGACCACCTTGGCCCATGCTGTTCAGGAGGGCTTGGGCAGCGTCGCGCGGCAGGTCCTTGAAGACCACCTCGCCAGAGCGGGCCTTGATGATGGTCACGCGGGCGGCCTCATCGGCAGCGCCAGCCCGCTGTTCTTGAGCAGCCCGCGTCGCGGCACCACGGGCGGCGCCTGCCGCTTTCCCCGGGCCCGCGCCAGCTGTGGTGTTCGCGTATTGCAAACTGCCACGGCCGATGCCGGCGACGGCCTTCGGGTTTTCCTTCTTGACTTGCTGCAGGGCGAAGTTGTACGCAGCAGCGGCCGAGGCCACGCTGGTGTCGAACTTCTTGACGATCTCCTGCATGATCTTGCGACGGAACAACGTGGGCCCTGCTTCACGGACAGTGGGCAAAAGCTCGTTGAAACGCGAAGACGCGTATTGCCGAATACCTTTGGTCATGTCAATCACCTAATGGCTACAGTTTTAAGAAACCGGCAAGCTTCGTTGGTTGTTCAGCCTGCCATGCCCTAGTTCCTAGTGCATGTCTCTATTGTGTAGCCGGAGATGCCAATTGGGCAAGTAGTCTCGGGTTCTTACCAGGGATTTATTTTGTAACGTGCGCTATTGTAACCGAGCCTGCAAAAACCGTCAAGTAAAACACTACACTACTAGGCAGCAATTTTTACAATGGGTAAACAGGGACTATAGGAAAAACTTATGCTGGTCCCAACACACCCCATTTGGATTCTTCGCCAACTAGAACAACCAACGGGCGTTGCTCTGTGACGTCGAATAACATATAATCCTTTTTTCGCTCGTCCGCATCGTAGCAGCCGTGAAGAACCGTCTCGGCGATGTCGCGGCAACGCCCTTGGTGCTTCTGTTCTAAGAAGCTGAGTTCCTCATCGGTGAGATACACCTCGTAAAGGTGCGGCTTAGCCATATGCTTGGAGCTCAAGAGCTCCTGTTGACGCTTGAGATCTTTGTCCCAACTATAAGGCATAAGTGTAAGTCCGAAGGAGTTGTTGTCAAGCAATTATTGTGCAACAGCGCCTGTTCGTTTTGCTGTGTAGGATTTAACGACTGCACAAACGGTAACGAGATGTAACGATGTTGACAGGTTCCACATAGATGTTAAACTGTCTTCACTGGTCGAACTAAGGAGGGGGTGGACGTCGAGGCTGCGCGTCGGTTTCGCGCGATACCCAAAACGAAAAGGGGCTTGACAGCCCCCTTCCTTCCTGCTAGCCTTACACCCAGTAGAGCTTGGCTTTCTTCTGCGCAGCGGCCTTCTCGACCATCGTCTTGGCGTCCTCGAAGCTCAGCCCCTCGGCTACCACTGCGCCGTCTTTGCTGCGCTTGACGCTGAAGACCGTCTGGGTGGGGGCGAAGTCCTCGTGCAGGGGCTCCGCGGGCTTGTTGACCACCTCAGCAGCAGTCAATTGGGCCGGGGCTTCCTTCTTCTTGCGCCCGCCGTTGTTCTTCCCTTCGGGGCGACCCAGTCCCTCGACCAGTTCGGGCTCCGACTCCTTGATGCGCTGAAATGCGTGGTTGTAGTGCGTTGCAGCAGCAGCGACAGTGATGTCGAACGTTTCGCACAGGTAGTGCATGACGTTGCGGCGAAACGCCTTGTTGCCGATTTCCTTGCGGGAGGGCAGCAGTTGCATAAACATCATGTTGGCTGCGCTGCGGATGCTGTTTTGCTTGGACATCGTTACCTCGTTGCGTTGTTGATGTGTGTATTATGCTTTTCGCTGTTCAACCTGTCAACACCTTTTTTCAGGTGTTACATTCTGTTACTCGTCCATCAGGTTGGCCATCTGCACGTAGACCTCGAGCAGGTCATCGTCAGACAGGGTTTCGATCAGTTCGTGTGTCAAGTCCTTGGGCACACCGTTGTCCAGGACTTCGGGCGCCTTGGCGTTCGGGGAGCTCAGATGAATCCCAAGCCACTCCGAGATGTTGTGCTCTGCGATCTTTCGCATACTTGCGCTCCTTGTTGTCCATGTGTGTATTATGCGTCCACGGATGTCTTCCGTCAACGCACTTTACACTCTGTTACTTCTTCTGGCCGCAGTGTGCGCAAATGGTGCCCGCCGCAATACCCGCTTCATGCTCGGCATGCGTGCGTTCCATTTCCGCCATTTCGAAAGGCATGCACATCGCCATCTGCAGATCCCCTACAGCGTCGCACAGTGCGTTATACGCGTCGAGGACCGCGTTGGCCTCCGTGTCCGGGAAACCCCCTGCAGCGAGCATCTTGCTGAGGGTAGTTTGTGCAGGGCGCTTCAGTTCCCGGGATAGTTGGTCATTGTCGACCAGAATCCCGATGCTGTCAAGCCGTTTTTCGATCAAGTTGAACAGGGCGTTTGCGTTCCTGCGCGTATATTCATGTTGCATTGTGCGTCACCCTGTTGTTGCAATATCCTTATTTTGCGTCCAGTCCGCCACCCTGTCAACAACTATTTTCATCTGTTACATCTCCAAAAATGTGTAACATCGGTTGCCCACCAGGGCAGAGGTGCTATAATGAATAGGTCGAACAGAGGGGGATGGACGTCGAGGCTACCTGTCGGACAAATGTAACAGATGTAACAATGGTTGACGCGCGGTCGAATACCTGCTAGACTAGAGAGGCTGCACCTGAAGGCGGCGAAAGGGACCCTGCGGTCCCTATGTGTGCTCCACCTGGTAGCCGGGAGGCTACCGTGCTCTCTGCCAGGCTTACTCTTCTTCCTTGCCGGCTGCGATCAGTCCCTTCACAGCATCCTGCATTCGGTGAAGTCTGCCGAGCATCGTGACGGTCTGTTGGAAGACATCCACCCGTTCTGCCTTGAAGATGGATGCCAGGTACTCCACATCGGGGAGATTAACCCAATTGAGTGCATACTCGATCTTGTCCTTGACATCCGGCTCCAGTTCGGGCTTGTAATTGTCACGGAGTTCCGTCCGCAGGGAAGCCTTGATGCCACCCAGGAAGACATCCAAAAGAATGACCCTGACAGTGGTGTGAGCCTCTGTTTCCTTCAGTGTCACCGCACTGCTCACAGTGTAGTTGGACTCGCCCATTTGTTTGCTTTCGAGTTTGTCCTGCAAAGACATCGCCTCTGCAAGATCAGTGTAGGGAATCTTGTTGGACCCTATGTGCATCTGCACATAGTCATTGAGCAGCTCTCGCACTATCCTCTTTCCTGTTGCAGTCACTGCCAGTGCTTGCTCTAGTGTGTCCATGTGTGTATTGTATGAGGGTACTTCCTAATTGTCAACCGCATACGTCATGCATGCGCCACACCTGCACCATGATCCTAGTTTAGGATTTGGAATCGACCTTCGAATCTTGTGCAGGATTCTCGTGCAGGATTTCTACTTTGACCGCAGGTTCTGCACGCGGAGAGTAATCCGGGGCGCCCAATGTCTCTCCCATTGCTACGTGGAAAAGGAAGTAAGCCAGCATGAGTTCGATGACGCCCATCAGTAGTCTCCTGTCCACTCCCACACAAGGGAGGTATTGTCTTTCCATTTCACCCGGGCATAGAAGCTGCCCAAGCAACGAGTTGGTTCGGCCCGCGTCTCCTCGTCGATGAAGCTGAATCGGAAACGAATCCTGGGCCCTGCATCATCGCAGATCAACGTGACCCGATGGCAGATTTCCTTCTGCGGAACGTATCCGCATTTGTCAAGGATCGCCTTGAACTGGTCCGTAGCCTGATCCACCCGAACCCGGCATAATTCCACCAGATTCAGGAGAATTTTAAGCTCTAGCACTTCCCTGTGAGTACGAACCTGCATAGTGTTTGCTCTTTGCTGCAATGCTTGTATTATGCGGCAAACACAGCCACTCGTCAAGCACTAAATGCCAGATTCTTTCCGTGTGGTGTAACGTGTAACAGTGGGGGCGGAATCGGGGATGATGAATGCGTCAAAGTCCCTGCCCTTAGTGACAGGTCCCCCGGGATAACGCATGGTCTCCTTCAGATCCCCATCACTTATTTGCGCCCGAGCTGCATCTACGAACGAACTGTTTGCAAAGCCCAAGACAAGGATCAACTCCCTGGGGCCCCACACACGAGCAGCAAGATCCCCTACATACATGCCCCCGCCATGCCCGCCAGAGCACTCCTTGTACTTGTAGCCGAGATTGAACACCTCACTACAGCGGGCACAACAGAGTAACTTCATGCAGCCAGAACCTGTTCTTGATCGTGGGCACTGGCTTCGAAGGGAAGATCCACTTCCTGGAAGTCACGCTTGCCGGCTTCCAATCCATCACGGAAGCCCACAGTGTCCCGCCAGTACATGTCTTCTTCACTGATGAGCGAGTTGATCTCTTGCCCACAGTATGCCCGGCCATAGTAGTAGCCACGCGCATAGGCAAGAGTATAGGGATGCTTTGTTGCCACGGTCATTCTCCGTCGAGTTGTTTCATACGGTCTTGGAACCGTTTCCAGCCCCAGGCGAAAAGGATTGAAAGGGTAATCCAAACATACAGGATTGTGAGGATTGTCATTGTTGTGCCTATTCCTTTGTGTATGTGGACATTTTAAACAGATTCCTCCTATGCGTCAACCACTGTTACACTCACGGTGGAAGGAGGGATCCTATGGAGGATATCTTTTTAAAGATAGAGAGTGAACGGAATCCGTGTAAGCCTGTCGGGAGGAAAGGTGGGAGAAAGCCTGGTTTCCACTGAATTTGGGTGACCCCATGGCTTTTAGAGATTCTCCGACTTACCGAGAGAGGAAGACGGTTTTTCGTCGGTTCTTGCACCGTCCTCTAAATTCACACTTTTCTGCACGAATCTGCACTCTGATACACTGTATGCCTTTGTGCTTACACTAAGAGTATCTATAGCTATGTGAGTTTCTTCACTGTATAGCTCTTCGGGATTGAGCTTTCTGGCCTATATGGCAATCAGTAGTAGCTCTTCGCTGAATGTCTTTACGTGTATTCATTCATCTAGCATGTAGATAAGGTGCATCAGTTTATTGTATGAATCATCGAATGCAGTCTTATCGGCTTGTGAATGCTCGCTTTCTTCGAACATTCGCTGTAGTGTTACCTGCATCATTGTGGGGCTGATAAGGAGCGTGCTCTGATTTAAGCCCATGCGGTAACACCACTCCCTATACACTTCGGGTGGGAGTGACTCTAATTGGTATTTGGTTGGTGG
>Ga0310812_10000614_pt1 | contig 13199 bp, 9 predicted proteins | sample NN3metagenome_FD_205747 | JGI IMG/M metagenome (GOLD analysis project Ga0310812, IMG submission 205747) | Soil microbial communities from experimental microcosm in Duke University, North Carolina, United States - NN3 | ecosystem: Engineered > Artificial ecosystem > Soil microcosm > Unclassified ...
CGGCGAGATCGAGGCGCTGCGCCGCGCGAACGCCGTTTGATGCCGCCCTCCGCGGGCGGTCTTGATTCAAGGGAGCCGCACATGACCGACAAGATGATCGCGAAGAAGGAAGGCCAGGTCGGCTACATGATCTTTAACAATCCCGAGCGGCACAATGCGGTGTCGCTCGAAATGTGGCAGGCGACGCTCGAGATTCTCGACGATTTCGCCGCCGATGCGGGCGTGCGCGTCGTGGTACTCGCCGGCGCCGGCGGCAAGGCGTTCGTGTCGGGCGCCGACATCTCGAAGTTCGAGGACGAGCGCGCCACGCAGGAAGCGGTCGCGCGGTACAACAGCACCACCGATCGAGTCTACACGCGCGTCCACGCCTTCCCGAAGCCGACGATCGCGATGATCCGCGGCTACTGCATCGGCGGCGGGCTCAATCTCGCGATCTGCTGCGATATTCGCCTCTGCTCCGACAATTCGCGTTTCGCGTTGCCGGCCGCCAAGCTCGGCCTCGGCTACGGTTATGCCGGACTGAAGCGCTTCGTCGACACCGTGGGGCCGGCCTTCACCAAGGAAATCTTCTTTTCCGCGCGCCAATACGATGCCGCCGAAGCCCGGGCGATGGGCCTCGTCAACCGCGTGCTGCCCGAGGCCGAGCTCGAGGCCTATACGCGCGACCATGCCGGCACGATCGCCGCCAATGCGCCGCTCACCGTCAATTCGGTGAAGTTCATCGTCGGCGAAGTGTTGAAGAACGAATCCGAGCGCGATCTCGCGCAATGCGCCAAGCTCGTGCAGGGCTGCTTCGGCAGCAAGGACTACATCGAAGGCCGCCGCGCGTTCATGGAGAAGAGAAAGCCCGTATTCGCCGGCGCCTGAGCCGCAATACGCGGAAGTGAGGGTGGAAGCGTGTCGTCCGTCGAGCTGCGCGGCCTGACCAAACGCTTCGGAGACCGCCACGGCGGCGCCGTCGCCGTCGACGGCATTTCGCTGCGCATCGATCACGGCAAGCTCATCTGCCTGCTCGGGCCGTCGGGCTGCGGCAAGACGACGACGCTGCGTCTCATCGCCGGCTTCATCGAGCCCACTGCGGGCGAGATTTTCGTCGGCAGCCGCATGGTTTCATCGTCGGGCCACGCGCTGCCGCCCGAGCAGCGCAACATGTCGATGATCTTCCAGAGCTACGCGCTTTGGCCCCACATGACGGTGGCGGAGAACGTCGCCTACGGCCTGCGCCTCCGGAAGCTCGACCGCGAAACGATCAAGACGAAGCTCGCCGCGATCCTGGCCACCACGCGGCTAGCCGAACTGGCCGATCGTTACCCGGGCGAGCTCTCGGGCGGGCAGCAGCAGCGCGTGGGGCTCGCGCGCGCGCTCGTCGTCGAGCCCGAAACGTTGCTGCTCGACGAGCCGCTCTCCAATCTCGACGCCAACCTCCGCGAAGAAATGCGCTTCGAGGTGCGCCGCCTCCACGACGCCTACCGCTACACGACGATCTATGTCACGCACGACCAGGCCGAGGCGATGACCGCATCGGATCTGATCGCGGTGATGAATGCGGGCCGCATCGAGCAGGCCGGCACGCCTGAGGAAATCTACCTACGCCCGCGCACCGAGTTCGTCGCGCGCTTCATCGGCGGCAGCAATATACTGCGCGGGCGCAATGTCGGCGGCGATCGCGCGGACTTCGCCGGCATCGCGTTGCGCTGCGACGGGGCGAAATTGGCGGCGAGCGGCGAAACCGCGGTTTCGATTCGCCCGCACGACATCCGCCTCTCGACCGCGGCGCCCGATGCATCGTGCGAGAATGTCGTGCGGGCCACGGTCGTGCGCCAGGTCTTTCTCGGCGGGAGCCGCGATTATATGGTGGAAGCGCCCGACGGCACGCAGTTGCGCGTGATTGCGCCCGCCGAACAAAGCATCCCGCCCGGCGCGGCGGTCTGGCTCCACTTGCCGCCCGAGCGATGCCGCGCCTTGGCCGAGTGAACGACGCCGCAGGAAGACGGCGCAACCGAAGCGAATAGGGAGGAACTGGCGATGACGAAGCGTAATCCGACCCGTAGAGACGTCCTCGGCGGCACGGCCGCGCTCGCGGCTGCCACCGTTTTCGCCGCGCCGGCGCGCGCCGAGGCGCCCGCCGCCGCGTCGGTGACGCCCACCCTGATCGAGGCGGCGCGCAAGGAAGGCAAGGTCGTCTGGTACACGTCGGTGGATCTGCCGGTGGCCGAGCGCGTCGCCAAGGCGTTCGAGGCGAAATATTCCGGCATCTCGGTGCGCGTCGAGCGCTCGGGCGCCGAGCGTGTGTTCCAACGCGTCGGCCAGGAATACAAAAGCAACATCCACGCGGTCGACGTCGTGCAAAGCTCGGATGCCGCGCATTTCATCGTCTGGAAGCGCGACGGCATCCTGGCGCCCTTCGTGCCCGAAGACGTGGCGAAGCATTTCCCGCCCGAGCACAAGGATCCGGACGGCATGTTCGCCACGTGGCGCGCGTGGCTGAGCGTCATCGGCTACAACACCAAGCAGGTGAAGGCCGAAGAGGCGCCGAAGAGCTTCGCGGATCTCCTCGATCCCAAATGGACCGGCAAGATCGTGAAAGCGCATCCCGGGTACAGCGGCACGATCCTGACCGCCACCTATCAGATGTCGCGCGACCTCGGCTGGGAATATTTCGAGAAGCTCGCCAAGCAGCGCATCATGCAGGTGCAATCCTCGGCCGATCCACCGAAGAAGCTGGCGCTCGGCGAGCGCGCGGTGATGGCCGACGGCAACGAATACAACATGTTCCGCATCAAGGAATCGGGTGGCCCGGTCGAGATCGTGTATCCGACCGAAGGCGCGCCGCTCATCGTCGGGCCCAACGCGATCTTCAAGGCCGCGCCCAATCCCAACGCCGCGCGCCTACTGCAGAGCTACATGTTCTCGGCCGAAGGGCAGCAGATCAACGTCGACATCGGCGGCCTGCGCTCGGTCCATCCGGGAGTCAAGGAAAAGCCGGGGCGTAGGCCATTCGCCGAGATCAAGAAGATGAAGGACGATCCGGTCGCGGTCGAAAAACAGAGCGACGAGATCAAGGCGCACTACACCCGCATCTTCAAAGTCTGATGCCGCGCAAGGCCGAGCGCGCCGGAGCGCCGCCGTGAGCGTCGCCGCGGCCGAGCCATTCGTCCGCCGCCCGTTCCTCGATGCTTCGCGCCCGATCCTCTGGGGCTGCGCGGCGCTCTTGTGCGCGCTCATCGTACTTCCGGTGTCGTGGCTGCTCGTCTTCGGCTTCAGCAATCCCGCCGGCGCCTTCACGTTCGAGAATTTCCGCCTCTTGGCCACCGACCCGAGTTTTCTCGAGCCCATGGTCACGACGCTCATCATCGCCGTGTCGTCGTCGGCGCTGTGTTGCGCCATCGCGGCGCCGATGGGCTGGTTGGTGGCGCGCACCGACGTCCCGCTCGGCCGCACGATCCGCGCGCTGGTGACGGCCTCGTTCGTGACTCCGCCGTTCTTGGGCGCCATCGCCTGGGAGCTGCTGGCGGCACCCAACAGCGGGCTTCTCAACCAGGCCTACCGCGCCCTCACCGGCGCGCCGCAAGACGACGCCTTGTTCAACATCTATTCGCTCGGCGGGCTCATTTTCGTCATCGCGACCTACACGTTCCCTTATGTCTTCGTACTCGTGGCCAATGCGCTCGAGCGGATACCGGGCGAGCTCGAGGACGCGTCGGCGATCCTGGGCGGGCGCATCTGGTACACGGCGCGGCGCGTGATGATTCCGCTTGCGCTGCCCGCCTTGCTCGCCGGCGCGCTCATCGCGTTCCTGCAGGCGATGACGCTCTTCGGCTCGCCGGCGATCCTGGCGCTGCCTTCGGGCTTCCACACGATGACGACGAAGATCTGGAGCCTGTTCCAATATCCGCCGAAGCCCGAGCTCGCGGCCGCCGCCGCGCTGCCGCTGCTCGTGCTGACCGTGGTGCTGCTCCGCACCCAGCGCGGCTTGCTCGGCCGCCGCGGCTACACGGTGGTCGGCGGCAAATTCGGCCGCCCGCGGCGCATCCGGCTCGGCGCGCTCAAATGGGCGGCCTTGGCGGCGTGCCTCGCCGTTCTCTGCCTGCCGGTCTTTCTTCCCTACTTCGCGCTGTTCAACGCGGCGTTCTCGCCGTCGGCGTCGACACTGATCTCGCCCTCGACGATGACGCTGCAGAACGTCCAGTTCACGTTCGAGCTCTCGACGACCAAGGTCGCCCTCAAGAACACATTCATCCTCGGCACCCTCGCGGCGACACTCGGCACGGGTTTGGCGCTTGTCATCGGCTACATCACCGCGCGCAGGGCCGTGGCCGGGCATCGCGTGTTGGCGTTTCTCGCCACGGCGCCGATCGCCATTCCCGGTATCGTGCTCGGCGTCGGCCTCTTCCTCGTCTATGCGCGGCCGCCGTTCCAGCTCTACGGCACGCTCTGGATCCTGCTCATCGCCTACATCACGATCGAGCTGCCCGCGGCCTATCAGCAGATGCAATCGGCCTTCAGGAGCGTGCACCCGGAGCTCGAGGATGCGAGCCGCATTCTCGGCGCCACGCGGCTGCAGGCGCTCGGCCACGTGACCGCGCCGCTGCTGCGCACCAGCGTGATCGCGACCTGGTGCTTCATCTTCGTGTCGGTGATCCGCGAGCTGTCCGCGGCCATCATGCTGTTCACCTCGGAAACCAAGGTCGTCTCGGTCCTGATCTTCGATTTGAAGGAAAGCGGCGATCTCGGCGCCATCGCCGTGCTCGGCCTTGCGATGCTGCTCATCACCTTCGCCGTGGTGATCTTCGCCAACCGGATTCCCGGCTTCGGCGTCGGCCGCATGCGCGCCGCCTAAGGTCCGGCGCCGTGCACACCAGCACGCCTTCGCCGTCCGTCGCGGAACGTCTTGCGGCCCGCATCGCGGCAGTGGCGCCCGAGCGTCTGCCGCCAGCGGTGCGGCGCAAATGCGAAGACCTGGTCATCGACGTGATCGGCCTCTGCGTCACCGCGCGCAACGAAGACTATGTCGCGAGCGCGCGCGCCGCCTGGGACGACGAGGGCGCGTGCACGGCGATCGGCCACGCCGGCACGATGAGCGCCGGCGGCGCGGCCTTCGTCAACGGCACGGCGGCGCACGGCGAGGACTTCGACGACACGTTCGAGGGCGGGCCCGTGCATGCCGGCGCGGTGATCGTGCCCGCGGTGCTGGCGGCGTGCGAGCGTTATGCGCTCGACGGCGCGTCGGCCCTCGCCGGAATCGCCGTCGGCGTGGAGACGCTCTGCCGCGGAAGCCTCGTGGCGCCGAAGGCAATCCACCGCGCTGGATTTCACCCGACGGCGGTGCTCGGCGCCGTGGCCGCCGCGGCCGGCGTCGGCGCGGCGCTGAAGCTCGAGCCGCGGCGCATCGTCGATGCGCTCGGCGTCGCCGGCAGCATGGCCGGCGGCATCATCGAATACCTCGCCGAAGGTGCCTGGACGAAGCGTCTCCATCCCGGCTGGGCGGCGCAGTCTGGCTTGCGCGCGGCGCTCTTGGGCCGCGCCGGCTTCGTCGGCCCGCGCACCGTATTCGAAGGCACGCACGGCTTCTTCAATGCCTTCGCCCACGGCGCTGCCGGCGATTACGGCGCGCTGGTCGATGGCTTCGGCGAACGCTGGCTGCTCGAAACGCTGGCCTTCAAGCCGTATCCGTGCGGAACGATGATCCACCCCTATATCGACTGCGCGCGCCGGCTCGCCACCCGCGGTTTGCGCGCAGCGGAAATCGAATCGCTCGTGTGCGAGGTGGCGGAGGGCACGGTGCACCGGCTCTGGGAGCCGATTGCCGACAAGCGCCGCCCAAAGAACGGCTACGCGGCCAAGTTCAGCACGCCCTATTGTATCGCCGCCGCCTTCTTGCACGGCGCGCTCGGGCTCGACGCATTCACCGATGCGGCGGCGGCCGACGCGGCCGTGCTCGCGCTCGCGGCCAAGGTGCGCTACGAGATCGACCCCGCCAATCCCTATCCCAAGAGCTTCACGGGCCACATCCGCGCCGTCCTCGAAGATGGCCGCGTTGTCGAGGAGCGCCAGAAGCATCTGCGCGGCGGCGCCGAAGAGCCACTGACGCGGCGCGAGATCGAGGAAAAGTTCCGAGAAAACGCGCATCACGGCGGCTGGCCGAGCGAACGCAGCAAAGCCGCGCTCGCGCTTGCCGGCAGGCTGTTCGACGGGCCGCTCGAGTTGCGATCTTTGCGGGGATGAGAGATGGCTGACGCGGAGCTTTCCGGGCGCGTGGCGCTCGTGACCGGAGCGGGGCGCAACATCGGCCGCGCGATCGCGCTGGCGCTGGCCGAGGGCGGCGCCACCGTCGTCGTCAACGCGCGCTCGAACCGCGCCGAGGCCGACGCGGTCGTGCGCGAGATCGAAGCGAAGGGCGGCCGCGCACTGGCCCGGCTCGCCGACGTGGCCGACGGGGCCGCGGTCGAGCGCATGGTCGCCGCCGCCGTCGAGCGCTTCGGCCGCCTCGACATCCTGGTCAACAATGCCGCGCTCCGGCGCGAAACGCCGCTCGAGCGCATGGACTTCGCGGAATGGCGCGAGATCCTCGGCTCGATCCTCGACGGCGCGTTCCATTGCACGAAAGCGTGCCTGCCGCATCTCCGCCGCAGCGGCGCCGGCGCGGTGGTGAACATCGGCGGCCTGAGCGCGCACACCGGCGCCAAGCATCGCCTGCACGTTGTGACGGCCAAATCCGGCATCGTCGGCTTCACGCGCGCCTTGGCGAAGGATCTTGCCGGCGACAACGTGACCGTGAATTGCGTTTCGCCCGGCCTCATCGAAACGCCGCGCAGCGCCGCCGAGCCTCAGCACCATCGGACGCACCAGACCGCGAGCGGCCAGCGCGGCGCGCCCGCCGATGTCGCCGCAACGGTGCGTTTCCTCTGCGGTCCCGCCGCGCGCTACATCACCGGCCAGACCATCCACGTCAACGGCGGCGCGTATCTCGGCTGATCAGCGCCCACCACAAAACTTGCGCAGCCGACGGCGCGGGTGCCATCGTGCGGCTGCCGCTTCGCGGGGACCCCGGCAGCGCATGGACGTCTATCTCTACGAGTGGCTGAACCTCGCCTTGCGCTGGCTGCATTTCGTGGCCGGCATCGCGTGGATCGGCTCGTCCTTCTATTTCGTCTGGCTCGACAACAGCCTCGAGGCGCCGGCCGATCCGCTGCTGAAGGGCAAGGGCGTCGCCGGCGAGCTCTGGGCCGTGCATGGCGGCGGCTTCTACAACCCGCAGAAGTATCTGGTGGCGCCGCCGCGGCTGCCCGAGCGCCTCCACTGGTTCAAGTGGGAAGCCTACACGACTTGGCTGTCCGGCTTCGCGCTGCTGGCGATCGTCTATTATCTCCAGGGCGCGGGCACGCTGTTGAAATCCGAGCTTGGCTGGCCCGGCTGGGCGGGCCCCGCCCTCGGCATCGCGGCGCTGGCGGCGGCCTGGCTCGTCTACGACGGTCTCTGCCGCAGCGCGCTCGGCCGCAACGACGTGGCCGTCGCCGCCATCTTCGCGGCCGTGTTCGCGTTCGCGGTGTTCGGGCTCTCCTTCGCAATGACCGGCCGCGCGCTTTATCTCCATGCCGGCGCCATGCTCGGCACGATCATGTCGGCCAACGTCCTGTTCGTGATCATCCCCGGCCAGCGGCGCATGGTCGAGGCGATGGCGGCCGGCCGCGCGCCCGATCCCGAATACGGCCGTCGCGGCAAGCAGCGCTCGGTGCACAATAATTATTTCACGCTGCCGGTGCTGTTCGCGATGATCAGCAACCACTACGCCATGCTCTACAGCGACGCGCTGGCGCCGCTGTGGCTCCTGGCGCTGATGGCCGGCGGCGCGTTGATGCGCCACACCTTCAACCTCCGCCACAAGGGCCGCTCGGGCCTCGCCTGGTTCGCGGGCGGCGCCGCCATCGTAGCCGCGGTCGCGGTGGCGCTCTCGCCGCGCCCGCCCGCCGACGCCGGCGGTCCCGCGGTGGCGACGGCCGAGCTCATGCCGGTGCTCGCGCAACGCTGCGCCAATTGCCACTCCGCGCGGCCCACCTTCCCGGGTATCGCCGCGGCGCCCAAGGGTGTCGATCTCACGAAGCCGGAATGGGTGCGCGCCAACGCCGCCCGCATCCACGCCCAGGCGGTAACCTTGAAGGCCATGCCGCCCGGCAATGCCACCGAGATGACCGAGGACGAGCGCGCCCTTGTCGACCGCTGGTATCGCGGCGGGGCGCGCTGATGCGCCCGGCTGGATCGGCGGCAGGAAGTGGCTAAGTTATTGCAGGCTATGATGCCCAAACGGGCCAAGCGCGAGGAACGCTGATGGGCGCACGCGAACGCGATAGCGAGGCCGGCCGCGCGGCGGACGCCATCCGCTTCGTGCAGCGCGGGCGCGTTCGCGAGCTTCGCGGCGTCGATCCCAACACGACCGTGCTCAATTGGCTGCGCGCGGAAGGGCTCACCGGCACCAAGGAAGGCTGCGCCGAAGGCGATTGCGGCGCCTGCACGGTCGCGCTCGGTGAGCCAGTCGGCGGCCGAGTGCGCTATCGCGCGGTCAACGCCTGCATCCAGTTCGTGCCGACGCTCGACGGCAAGCAGCTTATCACGGTCGAGGATCTGCGCGGCGCCGACGGCGCGCTGCATCCGGTGCAGCAGGCGATGGTCGATCACCATGGATCGCAATGCGGCTTCTGCACGCCCGGCATCGTGATGTCGCTGTTCGCGCTCCATCACCAGGGCGTGGCCGACCGCCCGGCGATCAACGATGCGCTCGCGGGCAATCTCTGCCGCTGCACCGGCTATCGCCCGATCGTCGACGCGGCGCTGGCGTCGTGCCGCGCCGACAAGGATCGTTTTTCGCGCAGCGAGCGCGAGACGCTGGGCCTGCTCGCATCGATCCGGCGCGAGCGCGGGCTCGCCTACGAAGCCGGCGGCCGCCGCTACTACGCGCCGGTGAGCGAAGACGAGCTGGCCGGCATTCTCGCGCGCGAGCCCGCGGCCCGCATCCTCGCCGGCGGCACTGATTTGGCGCTCGACGTCACCAAGCAGCATCGCGATCTCAACGCGCTCGTGCACGTCGGCGGTGTGCGCGGCCTCGGCGACGTCACCGGGAGCGCCGGTCACATCGAGATCGGCGCGGCCGCGCCCTATAGCGATGCAATGGCCGCGATCGGCGCGGTCTATCCGGACTTCGGCGAGCTGCTGCGCCGGCTCGGCTCGGTGCAGATAAGGAACGCCGGCACGATGGGCGGCAACATCGCCAACGCCTCGCCCATCGGCGATTCGCTGCCGCCGTTGATGGCGCTGGGTGCCACCGTCGTGCTGCGCAAGGGTGAAGACCGGCGCGAGTTGTCGCTCGACGATTTCTTCGTGGGCTATCGCAAAACCGCTTTGATGCGGGGCGAATTCCTCGTACGCATCCGCATTCCGAAGCCGCGGGCGGACCTGCGCTTTGCCGCGTACAAGATATCGAAGCGCTTTGATCAGGACATTTCCGCGGTCTGCGCTGCCTTCGCGATCGACACTAAGGACGGCATCGTTCGCGACGCCCGGATTGCTTTTGGCGGCATGGCGGCGACGCCGAAGCGCGCCACGGCCTGCGAAGCCGCGTTGCGGGGCCGTCCGTGGAGCGAAGCGACGGTGGCCACGGCGGCGGCGGCGCTGACACGCGATTTCGCGCCGCTCTCCGATATGCGCGCAAGCGCCCGCTACCGCGGCGCGGTCGCGCGCAATCTGCTGTGGCGCTTCTATCGCGCGGGGTCGCTGGCGCCGTCCGCGGCGCACGTGCTCCGCTACGGGACCTGAGCGGTGGCGCGGCGCCCGAAACAGGCTCGAGACGCGGGCGGGTTCGTCCGCCGCGCGATCGCGCATGATAGCGCCGTGAAGCATGTCAGCGGCGCCGCGCTCTATGTCGACGATGTGCCGGAGCCGCCGGGCACGCTCTTCGCGGCGTTCGGCCTCAGCGCCAAGCCGCACGCGCGCATCGCGACGCTCGATCTGGCGGCGGTGCGCGCCGTGCCCGGTGTGGTCGCGGTGATGGCGGCGGCCGACATCCCCGGCCGCAACGATTGCGCGCCCGTCTTCGGCGACGATCCGATCTTCGCGGACGGATCCGAAGGCGGCGCGGCCGGGGCCGTCGTGGAGCATGTCGGTCAATGCATTTTCGCCGTCGCGGCGACGACGGTTGAAGCGGCGCGCCGCGCGGCGCGGCTCGCGCGCGTCGAATATGAAGAGCTTCCCGCGCTGCTGACGGTCGAGGAGGCGTTGGCCGCGAAATCTTTCCTCGAGCCGCCGGTCGTGATGAAGCGCGGCCAGAGCCGGCGCGCCATCGAACGCGCCCAGCACCGGCTTCAAGGCCGGCTCAAGACGGGCGGCCAGGAGCATTTCTATCTCGAAGGCCAGGTGGCGCTCGCGATACCGGGCGAGGATCGCGACATGTACGTGCTCACCTCGACCCAGAACCCGACCGAGATCCAGCATGTCTGCGCGGCGGCGCTCGGCGTGCCCGACGCCGCGGTGACGGTCGAATGCCGGCGCATGGGCGGCGCATTCGGCGGCAAGGAAACGCAGGCGGCGTTGTTCGCGGCCGTCGCGGCCTTGCTCGCGCGCCGCACCGGCCGGCCCGTGAAGGCGCGCGCCGACCGGGACGACGACATCGAGATGACCGGCAAGCGCCACGATTTCGTCATCGATTACGACGTCGGCTTCAACGATGCGGGCCGGATCGAGGGCATCGAGTTCATGCTCGCGTCGCGCTGCGGCCGCTCGGCCGATCTGTCGCTCGCGATCAACGACCGCGCGATGCTCCATTGCGACAACGCGTATTATGTCCCCAACGTCACGATCACGTCCTGCCGCTGCAAGACGCACACGGTGTCGAACACCGCGTTCCGCGGCTTCGGCGGGCCGCAAGGCATGATGGGCATCGAATACGTGCTCGACGAAATCGCGCGCCATCTCGGCAAGGACGCGCTCGATATCCGGCGCGCCAACCTCTACGGCGGCAAAGGGCGCAACGTCACGCCTTACCACATGATCGTCAAGGACAACGTCGCGCCGGCGCTGTTCGACGCGCTCGAAGCCAGCGCCGACTACCGCCGGCGGCGCGTGGAAATCACGGCGTTCAACCGCACGAGTCCGATTCTGAAGCGCGGCCTGGCGCTGACGCCGGTGAAGTTCGGCATCTCGTTCACGACCACTCATCTCAACCAGGCCGGCGCGCTCGTGCACGTCTATACCGACGGCAGCGTGCACTTGAACCACGGCGGCACCGAGATGGGGCAGGGCCTCTACACGAAAGTGGCGCAGATCGTGGCCGACGAGCTTGGCGTGACGCTCGACCACGTGAGCATCACGGCCACGAACACCGGCAAGGTGCCGAACACGCCCGCCACCGCCGCTTCGGCCGGCTCGGATTTGAACGGCATGGCCGCGCGCAATGCCGCGCGTGCGATCAAGGATCGCCTGGCTGCGCTCGCCGCCGCCGAATTCGGCTGCACGCCGCGTGCGGTCGTGTTTGCGCAAAACCGCGTGCGCAATGAACGAAAATCGTTGCCGCTCGCCGATCTCGCCAAGAAGGCGTTCCTGGCGCGCGTCTCGCTCTCGGCCACCGGCTTCTACCGCACGCCCAAGATCCACTACGACCGCATCAAGGGCCGCGGCCGGCCGTTCTATTATTTCGCCTATGGCGCCGCCGCGTCCGAAGTCGTGCTCGACACGCTCACCGGCGAATATCGCGTGCTGCGCGTCGACATCCTTCACGACGTCGGCACGTCGATCAATCCGGCGATCGACTTGGGCCAGATCGAGGGCGGCTTCATCCAGGGCATGGGCTGGCTCACCGCCGAAGAGCTCTATTGGAGCGCCGATGGAAGGCTCGCGACGCACGCTCCGTCGACCTACAAGATCCCGGTAGCGTCCGATTGCCCGGCGGATTTTCGCGTCGCGATCTACGAAAAGGGCCGCAACCGCGAGGCCGCGATCCACCGCTCCAAGGCCGTGGGCGAGCCGCCGCTGATGCTCGCGATATCGGTCTTCCTCGCGATCAAGGATGCTCTGGCCGCGGCGGCCGGCCGCGCGGTGCATCTCGATGCCCCGGCGACGCCCGAGCGCGTGCTGCTGGCGCTCGAAGACGCGGCCGCCGCTGCGGCCGCCGCTGCGGGCGCCGCCGCGCCGAAGCGGGAGGCGGCGGAATGAACGCGTGGCAGGATACGCTTGCCGCGCTCATCGAGGCGGCGACGCCGGCGGTGCTCGTCACTGTCGCCGCGATCAAGGGCTCGGCGCCGCGCGGGACGGGCGCGGTCATGATCGTGACCGAGCGCGGCCTCGAGGGCACGATCGGCGGCGGCCGGCTCGAATATCGCGCGGCGCGCGTCGCGCGCACGATGCTGCGCGGGGGCCCCGCAGCGCGCCTCAAGGAATTCCCGCTCGGCCCCGAGCTTGGCCAATGCTGCGGCGGCCATGTGTCGCTGCACTTCCAGCGCGTCTCGGCCGCGGACCGCGCTTGGCTCGATCCGGTGCGCGATTGGATCGCAAAGGGCGGGCGCGCGGCGCTCGTCTTCGATCCGAACGACGAAGCGGGGCGGCGTCTCGCCGTCTCGGCGACGCACATCGCGGGCGATCTGGGATCGCAAACGGCGGCGGCGGTGCGCGCCGCGCGCAAGGCTCTCTCCGGCAGCGTCGCCGACGAAGGAGAGTTCATCGTGCTGCCGGTGACGCCGCCCGATTGCGTCGTCTATCTCTTCGGCGCTGGCCATGTCGGGCGCGCGCTTGCCGCGATTCTGGGCCAATTGCCATGCCGCCTCGTCTGGATCGACGAGCGCGAGGATGCGTTTCCGCTGTTCAACCCGGCCAACGCTTCGACGATTCGCACCACCGACCCGGCCGACGAAGCCGCGAAAGCGCCGACCGGCGCCTATTTCCTCGTGATGACGCACAGCCATGCGCGCGATCAAGCGATCGTCGAGGCCGTGCTGCGGCGCGGCGACTTCGCCTATCTCGGCCTCATCGGCTCGGCCACTAAGCGCGCGCGCTTCGCGGCGCGGCTGCGCGCGGCGGGGCTTTCCGAAGCAGCCCTGCAGCGGCTCGTCTGCCCGATCGGCGACGGCATTCCGGGTAAGGAGCCGGGCGTCATCGCGCTCGCCGCCGCCGCCGAGATCATGCGCCTCCATCGCGCCGGCGCGGTCAACGCCAGGCTC
>Ga0310812_10000617_pt1 | contig 13165 bp, 10 predicted proteins | sample NN3metagenome_FD_205747 | JGI IMG/M metagenome (GOLD analysis project Ga0310812, IMG submission 205747) | Soil microbial communities from experimental microcosm in Duke University, North Carolina, United States - NN3 | ecosystem: Engineered > Artificial ecosystem > Soil microcosm > Unclassified...
CGACGCGATGCGGAAAAAACTCGACGAATTCGTGCGCGCCTCCAAGAGCTGGGACCGGAAGACGGCGCTCATTCAGGTCACCGGCAGCGACCGCAACACGATCGAAGTGCGCGCGCTCGTCAGCGCCGCGAATTCCGGCGCCAATTGGGACCTCCGCTGCGAGGTGCGCGAGAAGATGATCGAATATCTGCGCGAGCACCACCCGCACTGCCTGCCGCGGGTGCGCCAGGAGCAATACCGGCTCGAAGCGCCGCCGCGGGAGAACGGCGCCGACCGCGACGCGGAGCGCATGGGCGGCGAAGAGGGCGGCGCTCCCGGCGTCGCCAAGGAGACGCCGCGCGAGCATTGATCGTCAGCCCGCGCTCAGAGAAAGCGCGCGCGGATATCGACCGAGCTTTCCTTGCCGATCTGCCCGTAGTGCGCGGCGAGCCACCGCTTCGCGGTTTCGCGGCCGCGGTCGCGCAGCTCGCAGAGGAATTTCCAATCGGTGTTGAGCTTGGACGAGGCGCCCAACGGCGCGATCTCGGTCTCCGATTCGATGAAATGTATGTTCAAGCGCTTGTATCGATCTGAATCGAGCTTGTGTTCCTCGACCATGCGCCCGACGAACGCGATCGCGCGCATTTCGCGCATCAGCGAGGAGTTGAAGCTGATCTCGGTCACGCGGTCGAGGATGTCGCGCGCATTGGTCGGCACGTCTGGCCGGTTGATCGGGTTCACCTGCACGATCACGACGTCCTTCGCATCGCAGCCGTAGATCAGCGGGAAGATGGCGGGATTGCCCATATAGCCGCCGTCCCAATAGGCCTCGCCGCCGATCTCGACCGCGTGGAAGAGATAGGGCAGGCACGCCGAGGCGAGCAGCACGTCGGTCGTCACCTCCTTGGTCTCGAACACGCGGATCTTGCCGGTCCTGACCGCGGTCGCCGAGACGAAGAGCTTGGTGCGCCGGCACTGGCGCAGCGCCGCGAAGTCGATGCCGTCATCGACGATCTTCCGCAGCGGATGGAAGTTGAACGGGTTCAGCTGGTAGGGCGAAAAGAAGCGCGACAGGATGTCGAAGGCGAGATAGCCGGGCGACCATTCGGTCTGGCGCTGCATGCCGGCGCCGGCCGCCGCCCAGCCGAACAGCCAGGCATTGAGCGGGCGCCCGGCCTCGCTCACCTTGCGCCAGAGATTCTCGAGCCGCTCGCGCGCGCTCGCGGCGCCGCCATGCTCCCAGCCGACCGCGAAGGCCGCGGCGTTCATGGCGCCGGCGCTGGTGCCCGAGAAGCCGTCGAAGTCCAGCCGCCCGTCCTCGAGCAGCGCATCGAGCACGCCCCACGTGAACGCGCCGTGCGCGCCGCCGCCCTGCAGCGCAAGGTTGATGCGTTTGGGTTTCGTGTCGCTCATGCGAAGCGCAGCAGGAAGCGCACGATGCGCCGCGTGCGCTCGGAGAACAGCGCCGGCGTGTAGTAGGAGCCGGCCGCGCGCTTCCCCACTTCGCCGAGCGTCGGGTAGGGCGCGATGTAGCCCGCGAGCTGCGAAATCTTCATGCGGTTGGCGACGGCCAGCACCCAGGGGTGGATCAGCTCGCCCGCGCTCTTGCCGACGATATCGGCGCCGAGGATGCGGCCCTTCTTCGTGGTGACGACCTTGATGAGCCCCTCCGTCGCGCGCTCGGCCTGGGCGCGGTCGTTCTCGTGGAACGGCCAGCGCAACACGCGCACCTCGCCGAGCCGTTTCTTCGCTTCGGCTTCGGACAGCCCGACATGCGCGAGCTCGGGGTCGGTGAACGTGACCCACGGCACGGCGCTCATGTCGGCGCGGGTCCAGAACAGGCGGAACAGGATCTGCCGGATCACGATGCCGGCGTGATAGTTGGCGACGTGGGTGAATTGATAACCGCCCGCCGCGTCGCCGATCGCGAAGACGCGCTTGTTCGAGGAGCGGAGATGCGCGTCGACCGTGATGCCGCGCTTGGTGGCCGCGACGCCGGCCTTTTCGAGATCGAGCCCGTCGACATTGGCGCTGCGGCCGGCCGCCACCAGAAGATCGGAGCCTTCGACGAATTCACGCTTGCCGGCGCGCTCGATCTCGACGGCGACGCCGCTGCCGCGTTTCTCGACGCGGAGAACCTTGGTCTGCTCGTGGAGCGTCACGCCGTCGCCGGCGAGGCGCTTGCGCACGATCTCGACCAGCTCGGGATCGTCCTTGGGCATGATGGCGAACAGCTCGAGCACCGTCACGCGCGCACCCAAGCGCCGGTGCGCCTGCGCCATTTCGAGCCCGATCGGCCCGCCGCCGATGACGATGAGGTGCTCGGGCCGCGTCTTGCGCTCGAAGATCGTCTCGTTGGTGAGATAGGGAACGGTATCGAGGCCCGGCACCGGGGGCGTGGCGGCACGCGAACCGGTGGCGATCGCAATCCATTTGGCGCGGATGCGCGTCTCGCCCGCATGGGTCTTGGCGATCACCTCCCGCGGCCCCGCGAAACGCGCCGCACCCAAGATCACCGTCACGCCGAGGCCGGCGAAGCGCTCGACCGAATCGTTGGGCGCGATCGCGGCGATGACGCCGTGCACGTGGTCGTGCACCTGGGCGAAATCGACTTGGGGCTCGTGCGGCGCCACGCCGAACGCACCGGGTGCCCGCTGTAGCGCCGCCACATGCGCGGCCGCGAGCAGCGATTTCGACGGCACGCAGCCATAGTTGAGGCAGTCGCCGCCCATCTTGTGCTTCTCGACGAGCGCCACGCGCGCGCCCATCTGCACGGCGCCGGCCGCGAGCGAAAGCCCGCCCGAGCCCGCGCCGATGACGCAAAGATCGACGTCGAGAGTGTCCGCCACGGCAATGTCCCTCGATTGACCGGCCCCGAAGCCGCGCCAGAGCTACCCTCGCCGCCGCCGTTGCGCGCGTCAATTGTCGTCACGTCCGCGTCAGCGCGCCCCGGCCGCCCAACCGGCGAAATCTCATGAGCCATTTGCAAAATCGGCATAACGCATTGATTTTGTGGGTAAATCACATTCCCGTGACCATCCGTATTCCTACTTAACAGCCGGTACGCATGTGTTAAAACGGCGGTGCCGCGCGCCAGAACGCGGCACACAAGAAAAGTCGACGAGGGAGGAGCAAACGCGATAGCCGGAGGGGCTTTCCGTGCCTGCTACACTCGTCGCCAACGGCGCATCCGCGTCACCGCCGGGCACGCGCGACCCGCGGCTCGATTTCTTCCGCGGTCTGGCGCTGATCTTCATTTTCGTCGATCACGTCCCGGCCAATCCGTTCGCCCATATCACGTTCCGGAACTTCGGCTTTTCCGACGCGGCCGAGATGTTCGTGTTCATCTCGGGCTATGCGGCGGCGCTGGCCTTCGGCCGCACCTACGTGCGCGAAGGTTTCGCCGCCGGCACGCGCCGTGTCGTCAAGCGCATCGGTGAAATCTACATCGCGCACATCCTGCTGCTGATCGCCTGCGTCGGCGGCATCGGCATTGCGGCGCGCGCGTTCGAAAGCCCGCTCTACTACGAATACATCAACCTCGTTCCCTTCGCGCATGAGCCCTTCGAGGCGATCTGGCGCGCGCTCGCGCTCAATCACCACCTCCTCTATCTCAACATCCTGCCGCTCTACATCGTGCTGCTGCTGTGGTTCCCGGCGCTGATTTGGCTGCTGCGGAAGCATCCGGCCTGGGCCTTGGCGGCCTCGCTGGCCCTCTACGGCCTGACGCGCCTGACCGGGCTCAATTTGCCGAGCTACCCCAACAGCGACGGCTGGTTCTTCAACCCCTTCGCCTGGCAACTGCTGTTCTCGATCGGCGCCATCCTCGGCCATGCGGCCGGAAAGGGCATGGTACTGCCACGCTCGCGCGCCCTCGTCGCCGCGGCGGTGCTTTATGCGCTCTTCGCCCTCATCGTGATCGCGCCGTGGACGAAGATCCCGGCCTTGGCGGAGTGGCGCCTCGTGCCCGGCGACCTGCTGGCGCCGATGAACAAGTCCGCGATGTCGGTCTGGCGGCTCGCGCATATCCTCGCGCTGGCCTATCTCGTTGCCATATTCGTTAAGCCCGGTGCCGCCTGGATGCGCCGCGGCTGGGCGCAGGGGGTGGCCGCATGTGGCCGTAGTTCCCTAGATATATTTACTTTGGGAACGTTCTTGTGCTTTGTTGCATTGTTCATACGGGTCGAGGCCGGACGGGATCTCTGGATCCTGACCGCAATCAATGCGTGCGGCATCGGCCTGATGGTGGTGGTAGCGAAGTGGCTTTTGCGACGGAAAGCGCGGCCGATCCCGAGCACGTCCCCGGCCCTAGTGCCGGCGGCGGTGCCTGGCGTTTCGTCCGCGGCACCGCCGCCCTCCTCGCTGTCCTGATCGCCGCGGGCGGCGCGCTCGCCGCCACGCCCTGCCGGGCGCCGAAGGACCTCGTGCGCTTCGGAGCGCCGCTCACCCACCTCGTCGAGGCGTTCAAGAAAACCAAGCTGATCCGGGTCGTCGCCATCGGCTCGTCGAGCACGGCCGGCAGCGGCGCGAGCTCGCCCCACGCCTCGTTTCCCGCGCAGCTCGACGACGAGCTCGAGCGCCGCTTCGACGGCTGGGACTTCAAGGTCACCAATCTCGGCATCGGCGGGCAGCTCGCGCGCGATATGTTCGAGCGGATGGAGCGCGACGTGATCTCGCGCGAGCCGCATGTTGTGCTGTGGCAGACCGGCGTCAACGACGCGATTCGCGACGTCGGCGTCGACAGCTACAGGAAGACGCTCAAGGACGGCGTCGAGCTGCTGCGCAAGCACGACATCGATGTGATCCTCATCCAAATGCAGTTCTACCCGAAATCCGAGCGGGTGAAGGGCTACGCCGAGTATCTGCAGGTGATGCAGGAAGTCGCGGCGAGCGAGGAGATTCCGCTGTTCCGCCGCTTCTCGATCATGAAGCATTTCATCAAGAGCGGGCAGTTCACGGCCGCGCAGCTGCTCTCGCCCGATCTCTTCCACATGAACGACCTTTCCTATGGCTGCCTGGCCGTGCTCATGGCCGACGCCATCGAGGATCAGGTCTCGCCGTTCCTGCAGGGCCGCGCCACCGCCACGGCACCCACCGCGCCGCGACGATAGCGCCGGCGCCCCAGTCTCAGTGTTGCGTCCAAAGCGGACGCAACCGGGTGGACGAACGGGGCCGGCGCTGGGGATGGCGAGGCGCTCGCGACGCGGCTTTATCGGCCCCGCGGTCCTGCTTCGAGCGCCCGAGTTCCCCTGCATTGACAGAGCCTTAAGCGGGGCCGATAGTCCGCGCTTTCCGCTGCCGCAGAGTCGGCGGCGCCGGCCTTCGGCCGGGGTCCGGCCCAAGACACGGCCGGGGGAAAGCGCCCGAAAGCGGAGTAAGACGCAATGAACGCCGCCGCACAAAAGCCGTCGGCCCCATCGGCCGTTCTACCGACCTACAACCGGAGCCCCATCGCCTTCAGCCATGGCGAGGGCGTGTATCTCTACTCGACCGATGGCCGCCGCTTCCTCGATTTCGGCAGCGGCATCGCGGTGACCGCGCTCGGTCACTGCCACCCGCATCTGGTCAAGACGCTCACCGAGCAGGCGGCGAAGCTCTGGCACTGCTCCAACATCTACACGATCCCGGAGCAGGAGCGCCTTGCCCAGCGGCTCGTCGAAAAGACGTTCGCCGACTTCGTCTTCTTCTGCAATTCCGGCGCCGAGGCGGCCGAGTGCGGCATCAAGATGATGCGCCACTATCACGACTCGACCGGCAATCCGGACAAGTACCGCATCCTCTGCGTCAACAACGCGTTCCACGGGCGGACGCTGACCACGATCTTCGCCGGAGGCCAGGCCAAGCACACCGAAGGCTTCGGCCCCGCGGTCGACGGCTTCGATCACGTGGCATTCGGAAACTTGAACGAGATGCGCGCGGCCGTGAACGAGAAGACGGCCGGCATCCTCGTCGAGCCCATCCAGGGCGAAGGCGGCTATTCGGCGACGCCGCCCGGCTATCTCCAAGGCCTGCGCGCGATCTGCGACGAGTTCGGCCTCTTGCTGATGTACGACGAGGTGCAGACCGGAAACGGCCGCACCGGCAAGCTCTATGCCTACGAAGTCTATGGCGTGGCGCCCGACATCATGGCCACGGCCAAGGGCCTCGGCGGCGGCTTCCCGGTCGGCGCCTGTCTCGCCAGCAAGAAGGCGGCGACAGGCATGGTCGCCGGCACGCACGGCTCCACCTTCGGCGGCAACCCGCTCGCCATGGCGGTCGGCAACGCGGTGCTCGACGTGATCACGGCGCCGGGCTTTCTCGACAAAGTCGCCGTGATGGGCAAGCAGCTCCACGCCAAATTGAAGGAGCTGCAGAAGAAGCACCCGCGCGTCTTCAGCGAGGTGCGGGGCCTCGGCCTCATGGCCGGCCTGCGCTGCGCCGAAGGGATTCCCTCGGGCGACATGGTGGCGAAGCTCCGCGAGGCGGGGCTCCTCTCCATCGGCGCGGGCGAGAACGTCGTGCGCTTGGCACCGCCGCTGATCATCGAGGCGAGCCACATCGCCGAGGCGCTCGCGATTCTCGACAACGTCGCGGCCAAGTGGCCGCTTCAGGAGAAGGCCCGTGCCGCGGGATAACGGCAGAAGCACCCGCGTCCGCGGGCGGCACTTTCTCGACCTCGACCGGATCGACCCCGCCGAGCTTCGGCGCATGCTGGATTGGGCGGCCGCCTATAAGGGCGGCCGCCCGCCCGCCGGCGATGCGAAGCCGTTCGCCGGCAAGTCGATGGCGATGATCTTCGAGAAGCCCTCGACGCGCACCCGCGTCTCGTTCGAGCTGGCGATGAAGCAGCTCGGCGGCGACGCGGTCGTGCTCGAGCGCGGCTCGAGCCAATTGGGGCGCGGCGAGACCATCGCCGACACGGCGCGCGTGCTTTCGCGCTACGTCGACGCGATCATGGTGCGGACGACGAAGGAGGAGAAGCTTCACGACCTCGCGGCCGCGGCCACCGTGCCGGTCATCAACGGCCTCACCGACCGCACGCATCCCTGCCAGCTCATGGCCGACGTGATGACGTTCGAGGAGCATCGCGGGCCGATCAAGGGCCGCGTCGTCGCCTGGAGCGGCGACGGCAACAACATGGCGACGTCGTGGATCCACGCGGCCGTGCAGTTCGGCTTCGAACTGCGCCTCGCCTGCCCGCCCGAATTGCCGCCGCCGGCCGACGTCATCGCCTGGGCCAAGCAGATGGGCGGCAAGATCAAGGTCACGAGCGCGGTCGAAGAGGCGGTCAAGGGCGCGGATTGCGTCGTCACCGATGTGTGGGTTTCGATGGGCGAACACGAGCCAACGAATCAACACAATCTGCTGCGACCCTATCAGGTGGATGAGCGCTTGATGGCGCTCGCCGACAAGGACGCGATCTTCATGCATTGCCTGCCCGCGCATCGCGGCGAGGAAGTGACGGCGGCCGTCATCGATGGGCGGCACTCGGTCGTCTGGGACGAGGCCGAGAACCGCCTCCACGCGCAAAAAGGCATCCTCGCCTGGTGCCTCAAGCCCGAGGGCTGGGCCAGATGACGGTTGGCGGAGCGCCCCGCCTCGACCTCACGCTGGCGCCGGACGACGACGCGATCCAGCCCTTCATGATCGAGGATCTGCGGCTGCGCGGGCGCCTGGTGCGCCTCGGGCCCGCGGTCGATGCGATCGTCACGCGCCACGATTATCCGCTGCCGGTGGCGTCGCTGCTCGCCGAAACGCTGTTGCTCGCCTGCACGCTGGCCAACACGATCAAATACGACGGCATCTTCACGCTGCAGGCGCAGGGCGACGGGCCGGTGCGGCTGCTCGTGGCCGACGTCACCTCGGACGGTCATGTGCGCGCCTATGCCGGGCTCGACCGCGCGCGCTTCGACGAGCTGAAGCCGACGTCGCCCGAAAATCCGGTGCCGCGCTTTCTGGGCGCCGGCCATCTCGCCTTCACCGTCGATCAGGGCCCGCGCACCGAGCGCTATCAGGGCATCGTCGATCTCGCCGGCGCCACGCTCGCCGCCTGCGCCCAGCACTACTTCCGCCAATCCGAGCAGATCGAGACCGTCATCCACTTGGCGGTCGGCCGGCACGCCGGCAAATGGCGCGCCGGCGGCCTCATGGTCCAGCGCCTGCCGCGCGACCAGAAGGATTTCGATTCGGCCTGGAACATGGAAAGCCTGGCCGAGGAAGAGCGCGAGGACGATTGGCGCCGCGTCGCCGCGCTCGTCGGTTCGGTCAAGAATGCGGAGATGCTCGATCCGCTATTGGCGCCGCCGCAGCTCCTCTATCGCCTGTTCCACGAAGACGGCGTGCGCCTCTACCGCCGCCGCCCGATCGCCGACCGCTGCCGCTGCTCGCGGGAACGCGCCGGCAACACTCTTCGTATGCTGGAGCGGCACGAGCTCGACGAGGCGAAGATCGACGGCGCCGTCGTCGTCACCTGCCAATTCTGCAATCGCCATGAACGCTTCGACGACCGCGACCTCGATGCGATCTTCGCCAAGCCCGCGCGCTGAGGCGGCGACGCCGGCATGAGACGCTCGCTGGCAACGGCGATCGGCTCGCGCCGCGCGGCGCTGGCCATGTTCGCGGCCTTGGCGCTCGTGGCCTGCGCGGGCGGCGTCGGCACCGAGCGCGCCCAGGCCGAGCGCGTCAAAGAACCGCCGCCGCCGCCGCTGCTGCCGCAGTTCAACCTGGCGGTGGCTGAAATCCAGATCGTGCCGGCCTATGCCTCGGCGCCCGGCGCGTCGGCCGACGCCGCCGTGCCGTTCGCGCCCATGACCGCGCTGGAAACCTGGGCCAAGACGCATGTGCAGGCGGTCGGCCGCCGGTGGCAGGCCTGGATCGTGATCAAGGACGCCAGCATCAGCGCCAAGAAAGTGGCGCCGAAGACGAGCTCCTGGCGCGATTGGTTCCGCCGCCAGCCGGTCGAGCGCTACGAGGCGGTGCTCGAGCTCGAGCTCCAGATCCGCGACGACGCCGGCCGCATCCGCGCCCAGACCGTCGCCCGCGCCACGCACGCGCGCTTCCTGATGGACGACTACCGCGACTACCGCCAGGAGCGCACGACCCAGCTCCAGGCGCTCACCGACGAAGTCATCGCCGCCGCGCTGCGGCGGCTCGAAGCCGAGGTTCGCGGCAACCTCGCGCGCTGGGTGCGGTAGGGTGCAGTAGATCAGACCGCGATCGCATAATCGATCCAGAACGGTCCTTCGCTGAAGGCCGGTGGCAAGGTGCCGAGCGGCGGCCCCTTTGGCGCGCCTGCGATCTCGATAGAATCGGAGCGCACCACCGCGGTCGCTCTGGCCGCAAGATTTGTCATGAGGTCGGGCAGCGGGATCGATTTCCACGGCGCATTTTGCGTCGATACCATGGCCGCGAAGCCGTGCTGGGTCATGCTGGCCAAGGCGGATTTGGGTGTCGCATTGTGGCTACCGTGATGCGCCACTTTGAGGAAGGAAACCTGACTCAGGATTTCCTTACCCGCCGGTGCGTCGATCCATGCCGCCCAATTGCCGTACTGGGCATCCCCTGGAAACAGCAAGTGTCGGCCTTTGAACGTCAAGTGGACGACCAGACTGCAGTTGTTGACGGCGTGATCGAGCGCGAAGGCAAGCCCTTCGGCGTCGGCGCAGAGGCGCTCGATGTCATCGGCCTCCACGGCGCTCAGTGGCGCCGGCGTTGGGCGGTCGATCCATCGATCGTCGAACGGCACGAGGACATTGACGTCGACGGTCGACCCGTCATCGAGTTTCTTCTTCCAACGCTCGCCCGAGGGTGGGTCCATGCGGCTCAAGAATTTTTCGTCGCGTGGCGGCCCGAGAGCGCGCGCGGCTAAGCCTGCGATCCCGGTATCCGGGATTTCCTTGCCGGCTTCGAAATAGCGCACGGCTCCGCCGTTGATACCGTCCTTGAGCAGGCTCAACGCCTTTTCATTGCCGGCGAGGTTGAGGATGGCGTTCATCGCCGCCAGTCGCTCTTCGCTTGGGACTTCGCCGGCCGCCGCCAGCGCGGTCAGGTGCATGTCGACCTGCTCGGTCAGCGCGAGCTGCTTGGCCTTGTACTTTGCGGCCTGCGGATCGTGCGGGTCCTCGGTCCACGGCAGCCATACTTGGCCCACGGAAAATCCGCGCAAGCGGTCGGCATACTTGGCGAACCCCGACAAGTGATCTTGGTGGGCATGTGTGCCGATGACGATGTCGAGCCGCTTGCCCGTGACGGCGGCCACGTCGTCCATGATTTTGTCGGACGTGTGGATATCGCCTTTTGCGTGGACTCCGAAGTCGACGAGCATGTAGCGCGTGCGGTCGGCGCAAGGAAACGACGTGAGAAAGCAGTCGCCAAATCCGATGCGGTACATGCGGATGCGGATAGCGGCCCCTGCGGCCGGCGGGGAGGACGGCTTGGACGTGGGCGGGGCACCGCTCGAGGAACGCTTGCGACTAGCGGGCGAGGCTGGCTTGCGCGGCATGGTTCAAACTCCCCGGTGCAGGGCCGAGAAATTGATGCCGGCGGCGAGCGCTTCGATCAGATAGGGCGCCGCGGCGTTGATCTGGTGGCGGTATTCGCGACGGCGCGCAATCCGTTCCGCGCTGTCGACGCTCTTGTGGATCACGTATTTGACCGTGCCGTCGGAAGCAAAGATCACGGTGGACCCGCCGCGCGCCGGCATGGTTTCGCCCGGCGCATCCGGACCGGCGTCGACATTCCGTTTCTGCATGAACTGGGCGATGCCCTCGATGTGGAGGCGGCCATTGGGGCCGATGCGATAGATCGGATGAAAGCCGTTCACGTAGAGCTTGGCATCGGCTGCCGTGGAGAGCCGCAAGGCGGCGGTATTGTCCATCGCGTAGCGATAGAGGAATTGAGCCTGCTGCTTGGCCGCATTGGTGGGTTGGGTGCGCAGCGTCTCCTTGAGGCCGACCCGCGGGTCGATGGCCCCGATGTCGGCGCCAAGGCGATGGAAATCGAGGCCCTCGCACGGCGGCAACGCTGTCGCCGGGCCGCCCCAACGCAATGCGTCCTCGGAATAGGAGATCACGCCGCGGGGAACGATGCCGCGCAGACGGAACGCTTTGACGAGTTCGGCACGATAGCCCCATGGGTCCTCCGGCACCGTGTCGCTGTCGACCGTGACGACCGCGCGCAGGAATTCGCCGAATTCGACGTCAAGCGGCGGCAGATAGTCGATGGCGCGGATGCAAATGCCGAGAAAGTGCCGTGCCGCCTTGGTCGCCTCGATTGTCAGCCTCTCCGCGAGATCGGGGTGTACATCGCCGCGCTCGTTGAGCGCACCGCCCGCGCGGCCGATGCGCATGAGATCCGCCGTGCGCTTCACGTAGATGCTGAAATAGGCATCGAAGACCGCTGCAACGAGAAGCGCGCCGCGATGATGCGGCTCGAAGACCTTCTGCATCAGGCCGGGATCTGGCGGCGTGCCAAGAGCCGAGCGCAGCGCCGATCGCGTGCCGATCGCGTGGCCGAACTGCCTGGCGAGTTCGACCAGCGGATTGGGCTCGGCGCGTTCGGCGTCGATCACGGTCTCGCCGCTCGGCTGCCAGTCGGGCGCCAACTCGCGGCGATGCAGCACGCCGCCGCTGCGGCGGATCGTGTCGATCACCGCATCCCGCATCATAAAATGCTGGAACAGCGCGACGATATCGGCGAAAGCCTCATGGAACGCCGCCGTGTCGGGCCCCGAGCCTTGATGCGTGAAGTAGGGGCGAACGGTGTCGAGCACGGCGTGCGTCGTCTCGTGCACGATGATGTCGTGCGAGAGGCAGGTGAACACGGCTTGACCCGGCAGGTTGTCGCCGGCGTCCTCCGCGGAGGCGCGGAAATAGCCAAACATAAGCGCCTGCCGCTCCGGATCGTAGAACGCGTTTGCTTGCTGAAACGCGTGCGGGAAGACGCGCAGCGGTGCACGGCGTCGTCGCGCCGGACCGCCCTCTGGGCCCGGCAGCGCACGATGCCAGCGAACGTCGCGGCCGAGCGCAAATTCGAACTGATCGATCGTGTTGCGCACGACCGCGTAGGCCATCTGCTGGTGAAAGCGCGGATCGGCTTCGCTCGGCGTCAGGCCGTCGGTCATTACGACGCGCCAATCGTCGAGATCGACCGCCTTGTAGTAGCGCCGATTGCTGGCGTCGTAATCGATGATCTCGATCTTCTTGCCGCGCGGTCCGGGCAGCAGCGGCTCATAGGGCACCCGCACCGTCATATGGTTGTTGAGCTTGCGGCCGAGCGTCGGATCGAACGCGTAGACGACGAGCTTGCGATAGGCCGGCGTCTGATAATCGTCGTTTGGGATGCGCGGGCTTGCGGCTGCGACCGGCATGGCGATCCTCCGGAAAGTCCCCGACGGAGAAAGACTATCACGGCCGGGCCGCGCCACAACCATCGCGGTCCTTACGGCGCTGTGACAGCGAGGCCCCTCACGCGCTGCAATTGAACCTGTTTTAGAACTCGGGAGCGCCCGCCGCCCAGTCCTTGAGCTTGCCCAGGAACGCCGCGCACTGCGCGAGCTGGTCGACGGCGACGAACTCGTCGGGCTTGTGGGCCTGCTCGATGTCGCCGGGGCCGCAGACGACGACGGAGATGCCGCTACGCTGGAAATGGCCGGCTTCGGTGCCGTAGGCGACGGTGCCGCTGCGGTTGGAGCCGGTGAGTTTCCGCGCCAAGGCTTCGGCGACGGAATTGGGCTCGGGGGCCAGGCCCGGTCCGCCGGCAAGCTGGATGAGCTCGGCGTCGGCGCCCGGATGCTTTTTCTTGAGCGCGGGCCGCAGCTCTTGCTCGACGAAGGCGCGGATGCGCGCCCCGAGTGCCGCGGCGTCGGTGCTCGGCAGCGGGCGGAATTCCCAATCGATCGTGCACTGGCCGGGCACGATGTTGATCGCCTGGCCACCCTGGATCTTGCCGACATTGATCGTCGTGAACGGCGGCTCGAACGAGGGGTCCTTGGCGCCCTCGCGCAGCTCCTGGGCGAGCGCTTGCAGATATTCGATGAAGCGCGAGGCCGCGAAGATGGCGCTCACCGCGTCCTCGATGCGCGAGGAATGCGCCTCGACGCCGGTGAAGATCGCGCGCCAGGCGGCAAGGCCCTTATGCCCGGTCACCACGCGCATCATCGTCGGTTCGCCGACGATGGCGGCACGCGGTTTTGGCAGGTCGCGCGCGA
>Ga0310812_10000620_pt1 | contig 13109 bp, 12 predicted proteins | sample NN3metagenome_FD_205747 | JGI IMG/M metagenome (GOLD analysis project Ga0310812, IMG submission 205747) | Soil microbial communities from experimental microcosm in Duke University, North Carolina, United States - NN3 | ecosystem: Engineered > Artificial ecosystem > Soil microcosm > Unclassified...
ATCGAGGAGCGGGCAGCGCACTTCGAGCGAGCTCGCCATGCTCATGCGGTCGGCCTTGGTCAGCATGTCGCCCGGCAGACCGAGCGCGATGTCGGCGAACAGCATCTTGTTGACCGGATCGCAATTCCCCGCGGCATTGCGTAGCGCTTCGACGCGCTCGGCAAGGGCTGCGCTCGCCGGCGGCGGACCGAGCAACGCAATGAGCTCATCCGGCGGAAGAAGCCGCATCCACCCGGCCTGGCGCTCGGCCGCCGGGGCGCCCGCATGCGCCACGAAGCGGCGCAGGCGGCGCGCCTTCTCCATCAGCGGATGGCGCTTGCTTTCGGGCAAGAGGTTCACGAGGGGCTCGATGACGCCGCGGCGCAGCGGCGCCGGCACGGCGCGATAGCGTTCGGCGAGTAACTCGCCCTGATATTTGCGATAGCCGCCGAACACTTCGTCGCCGCCGTCGCCCGAGAGCGCCACGGTCACGTGCCGCCGCGTCGCGCGCGAAACGAGATAGGTCGGAATCGCCGAGCTGTCGGCAAACGGCTCGTCGAGCCCGTCGAACACGTTCTCGATCGCGCCCAACGCTTCCGCGGCGCCGACCGCGATCTCGGTGTGCTCGGTGCCAAGGAAATCTGCGACTTGCTTGGCCGCCGGGCGCTCCTCGTAATAATCGGGCACGCCTTCGAAGCCCACGGTGTAGGTACGCACGCGGTTCGCGGCCTTCCGCATCGCGGCGACGACGATGGCGGAATCGATCCCGCCGGAGAGAAACGCGCCGACCGGCACATCGGCGACGAGGCGGGCGGCGACCGCGGCCTCGACGCGCTCGCGCAGCACGCGCGCGGCCTCGGCCTCGTCGGCAAAGCGCGGCTTCTCGGCCGCCGCGAGATCATACCACCGCTCGGTCGCGAACCCCGCGGGTGAGAGGATCGCCGCATGACCGGGCGGCAGCTTCACGAAACCTTGCAGCGCCGTCGCCGGCTCGGGGATGTAGCGGAGCGTGAACAGCCAGCGCAGCGCGGCGGGATCGAACGCGCCGGCGCCGGCGAGATGCTCGGCTGCGACAAGGTCGGACGCGAACGCGAGGCGCGCGCCCCATTGGCGATAGATCAGGGGCTTCTTGCCGAAGCGGTCGCGCGCCAGCACAAGCTCGCGCCGCGCCGGATCCCACAGCGCGAACGCAAACATGCCCTCGAGCTTCGGCAACAGCGCGCTCCGCCATTGCCTCCAGCCGGCCAGCAGCACTTCCGTGTCGGAATCGCTCGTGAAGCGGTGGCCGAGCGCCGCCAACTCGGCCCGCAGCGCGCGGTAATTGTAGATCATGCCGTTGAAGACGAGCGACATGCCATCGCGCAGCATCGGCTGCGCGCCGGCGGGCGAGAGGTCGACGATCGCGAGGCGCCGGTGGCCGAACAGGCAGTGCGCGTCGTCCCACAGGCCCTCGCCGTCGGGCCCGCGCGGCGCGAGGCGGTCAAGCGCGCGGCGCATGCGCGCCTTGGCGTCGGCGCGGTCGAGCCCGGCAAGATCGACAAGGCCTGCTATGCCGCACATAACGCAGCCTCACGCGAGCCACAACCATGATTGTCGTCCCCGCGAAGGCGGGGACCCATGCCGGCGCCGCCGCAACGCAAGAGCGTTGCTAGGGTCAAATCGCGCAAAGCGCGATTTGACGAAAGCTCGGCACTTGCCGAGCGACTGGGTCCCCGTTTTCGCGGGGACGACAAGGAAGTTGGAACGCCGCCGTGCAACGCTCTTGCGTCGCGACCGAGGCGCTTATAGACCGGCGCCAAAGCGGCGGTCCCTCCATGTCCTATCGCGGCAGACGCGTGCTCGTCACCGGCGCCGACGGCTTCATCGGCTCGCATCTCGCCGAGGCGCTCGTGCGCGAGAACGCCGAGGTGACGGCGCTCGCGCTCTACAACGCCTTCGACCGCTACGGCTGGCTCGACGAGGTCGACGGCGAGGCGCGCGCGTCGATGACGCTGGTGCGCGGCGACATCCGCGACGGGGTCGCGATGCATCGCCTGGCCGAGGGCCACGACGTCGTCTTTCACCTGGCCGCACTCATCGGCATTCCCTATTCCTACGATTCGGCACAGTCCTACATCGACGTCAACGTCACCGGCACGCTCAACATTCTGGAAGCGGCGCGTGCGCACGAGGTGGGCCGCGTCGTCCACACCTCGACGAGCGAGGTCTACGGCACCGCGCAGACGCAGCCGATCGCCGAGCATCATCCGCTGGTCGCGCAAAGCCCCTACGCCGCGTCCAAGATCGCGGCCGACAAGCTGGCCGAATCCTACGCGCTTGCCTTCGAGCTGCCGATCGCGATCCTGCGGCCCTTCAACACCTACGGGCCGCGCCAGAGCGAGCGCGCGGTGATCCCGACCGTGATCCGGCAGGCGCTCGATCCCGCCTGCGACGCGATCAGCATCGGCGACACAGCGCCGACGCGCGATTTCAACTATGTCGCCGACACGGTCTCCGCCTTCTTGCTGATGGGCGAGGCCGACCGGCTCGATTACGGCCGCGCCTACAACACCGGCACCGGCACTGCGGTCAGCGTGGGTGCGATGATCGATCTGGTGCGCGCCGCCACCGGCACCAACAAGCCGGTCAATCAGGAGCAATCGCGCTTTCGCCCGGAGAACTCCGAGGTGCGCGCGCTCATTGCCGATTCGCGCGCGCTGCGCGCCGCCACCGGCTGGGCGCCCAAGACGGAGCTGAAATCGGGTATCGGCACGACCGTCGCCTGGTGGCGCGACCGCTTCGCCAAGAACCAGGTGCGCGCCGGCGCGCATTACATGGTGTAGCGGCGCGCGCCGGCTCAAAACGCCGTGCGCACGGCGCCGAGCGGGACGACGAACGGAATCTGGCGCCCGAGCAGGCTCAGCAGGATCACGACGCGCTCGCGGTCGGCCACGCGCTGGAACCAGCCGATCTGCTCGCGCAGCGCGCCCGTCGTCACGCGCACTTCCTCGCCGGGCTGGAACGGCACCGGCGGCGCCACGGGCACGAGGCCGCCCGCGTCTTCCTGGGCGCGGATGTCTTCCACCACGCCGGTCGGCACCGGCACCGGCTTTTCGCCTTCGCAGATCAGGTGGCGGATGCCGATGGTGGACCGGATCGCGCGCCAGCGCGTCTTGGCCACGTCCATGCATACGAAGAGATACCCGGGGAACAGCGGCGCCTTCACCGTGTCGGTGCGGCGCGCATGGCGCCGGCGCTTCAGATAGCGCGGCAGATAGGCGGCATAGCCCTGGCGCGCCAGATGCACGAGCGCCTTGAACTCGGATTGCGGATGCGTTTCGGCGACGTACCAGCGTTCCATCACGGCGCCTCAGGCCTTGCCGTTGCGCGAAATGCGCAACAGGCGCGGGGTCAGGATGCGCTCGGGCGCCAGCAGCGCCTTCACCTCGTCGAACGCAGTCTGCGGCCGCGCGAGGTCGGTCACGATCACGGCGTCGACGGTGCCCGCGGCCTCGAGGCTGGGCGCGGCCGCGAGGCCGGCCACGCGTGCCCCGGCGCCCGGCGCCACCACGACGAGATCGAGATGGAACTCGGCATTGCAGAGCGCACCGATCTCGGTGAGCTCGCCTTGGCCCAGCAGCGCCACGCGCTGCCAGCCCTTGGCCTTGCAGGCGCCCATCGCCTCCTCGAGTTGCGCGCGGGCGCGGCGGAAGAAGGTGAACGACGAGCCCAAATATTCGGCCGTGAGCCGCGACTTCTCGGCGAAGCCCTTGGGCGTGAGGTAGTAGAGATAGCGGTTGGGCGGGATCTGTTTCACCTTGACCCAGCCCTTGCGCATGCAGCGCTTCAAGTAGGCGTTGGCGAGCCCCAACGCGATGCCGAGCTCGCTCGCGACCGAGCGCTGCGTCAGCTGCGCGTTCTGCTCGACCGCGTCGAGCACGCCGAGCGTGATCTCGGTTTCGGCGCCCGTGGCGCCGGCCGCCTGCGTCCCGGTCTGAGGATGGGTCTGCGCTTCGGCGGCCATGGCGGCCCCTTGTTCAGGAGCTGAACAGTACCGTGTTCACGTCTTGAACGTCAATCGTATGCCAGAGCCGCCGCGCGGGGGCGCCGCGTTGACAATGGCGGCGGCGGGCGGCTAGAGGGGCAGCCCCGCCAGCCTCGATTTCCGCCGAGAAAACAATGGATTCGCCCAAGCTTATCGCCGTCGTCGGCCTCGGCTATGTCGGCTTGCCGCTGGCCGTGGCGCTGGCGCGGCACTTCCCGGTGCTGGGCTACGATCTCGCCGCGCGGCGCGTCGACGAGTTGAAGCGCGGCTACGATCGCACCAACGAAATCGCCGACGCGGCGCTGAAGGGCACGGCCGCGCGATTCTCGTCCGCGGCCGCTGATCTCGCCGCGGCCGATGTCTACATCGTCACCGTGCCGACACCGGTCGACGAGCGCAATCTCCCCGATCTTGGCGCCGTGCGCGCGGCTTCGGCCGGCATCGGGCGCTACTTGAAGAAGGGCGACACGGTCGTGCTCGAAAGCACGGTCTATCCCGGCGTCACCGAGGAAGTGTGCGGACCTGAGCTGGAGCGCGCTTCGGGCCTCGCCGCGGGGCGCGATTTTTTCCTCGGCTACTCGCCTGAGCGCATCAATCCCGGCGACAAGCAGCACACGCTTGAGCGCGTCACCAAGGTCGTGGCCGGGCAAACGCCGGAGACGACGGAGCTCTTGAAGCGCGTCTACGGCGCCGTCACGGGCGGCAACGTCTTCGTCGCGCGCGATATCCGCACCGCCGAGGCCGCGAAGGTGATCGAGAACGCGCAGCGCGACATCAACATCGCGTTCATCAACGAGGTGGCGCAGATCTTCAACAAGATGGGCATCTCGGTGCACGACGTGCTCGACGCGGCGCGCACCAAGTGGAATTTCCTGCCCTTCGTGCCGGGCCTGGTCGGCGGGCACTGCATCGGCGTCGATCCCTATTACCTCGCCTACAAGGCGCAGGCGTTCGGGCACAATCCCGAAGTGATCCTGGCCGGCCGGCGCATGAACGACGGCATGGGCGGATACATTGCCGCGTGCATCGATGAAGCGCTCGGCAAGCCCTCCTCGGTGCTCGCGCTCGGGCTGACGTTCAAGGAGAACATCCCCGATCTCCGCAATTCCAAGGTCGTCGATATCATCGGCGGCCTGACGCAGCGCGGCCACAAAGTGACGGTGCACGACGCGTTCGCCGACGTCGAAGAGGCCGAGGCCGAATACGGCATCGCGCTCGCCGGCGATCTCGCGAAGCTCCAGGGCTTCGATGCCCTCGTCGGCGCCGTCGCGCATGCGCCCTACGCCGCCTTGGTCGCCGCCGATTTTGCGCGCCTCGTGCGCCCCGGCGGCCTCGTCGCCGACGTCAAGGGCATGTGGCGGAAGGCGGCGTTGCCGGAAAACCTGCGGCGCTGGCAGATCTGAAGGCGGCCAAGGCGCTCGTTCTCGGACCGACGCAGTTCCGCCTTCTTTTCGCGCTCCCATGCGCGATGCGCTTCATCGTCCTGGCAATGCTGCTTGCGCTGGGCGCCTGCACCGGCCAAGCGCCGCCGCCGCCGCCGTCTGGCGACCCGATCACGTTCGGTCACAGCGTCTGGTGCGGCACCAATCCGCCTTCGGGTTATTGCATGTACGACTGATCGCGCGCCCGCCCTGCGCGCGGGCCGGCGACACAGCGCCTCGTTCGGCGAACGGGCTCCACGCTCGGCCGTTTTAGGGTGAAGCGGCTCGACCCGCCCCAATGACGGAAATGAGGAGCAAGGATATGGCGAACCCCGAACAGCCCATGACCGCAACCGGCCGCTCCGCGTCGGAGATCGGTTTCGTGCTGCGCCGCGCGAAGTGGCGGAGCGGGCCCGAGGTGCTGCGCGATATCGCGCGCGCCGATGCCGAGCCGCCCGAAGCCGTGCGCGATCGCGCCGCCGCGGCGCAAACGGCGCCGCCCGGTCGGCGCGCGCGCTAATCCTCGAAATCGACGACGACGGGCACGTGGTCCGAGGCGCGGGCCCAGTCGCGCGCGTCCTTGAGGATCGCCGTGCCCTTCAGGCGCTCGACGAGATCGGGCGTCACCCACACATGGTCGAGGCGCCGCCCGCGGTCGGAGGCGCGCCAATCCTGCGCGCGATAGCTCCACCACGAGAACAGCTTCTGCTCGGGCGGCACGAAATGCCGCACCGCATCGACCCAGGCGTGCGCCTTCTGAAGGCCCGTGAGGAGCTTCACCTCGATCGGCGTGTGGCTGACGACGTCGAGGAGCTGCTTGTGCGACCACACGTCGGTCTCGAGCGGCGCCACGTTGAGGTCGCCCACGAGAATGCGCTTCCGTGCCTTGCCGCGGCCTTTCCACCAGCGCGTCTGCTCGCGCAGGAACGAAAGCTTGTGCGCGAACTTGTCGTTTTCGTCGGGGTCGGGAATGTCGCCGCCGGCCGGGATGTAGAGATTGTGGAGCTCGGTGCCACCCGGCAGCGTCGCGAACACGTGGCGGCAATCCTCCTTGTCGCACCAATGAATGTGCCCGGATTTCACGATCGGCAGGCGCGAGAGTATGGCGACGCCGTGATAGCCCTTCATGCCGATGATCGCCTGGTGCGAATAGCCGATCTTGGCGAGGGCATCGCGCGGGAACAGCTCGTCGGGGCACTTGGTCTCCTGGAGGCAGATCACGTCGGGCGACCAGTCGCGCGCGAGATGCGCCACGAGATCGAGTCGGAGGCGGACCGAATTGATGTTCCAGGTGACGAGGCGCATTGGCAGGCGATGAAAAAAAAGAGCGGCGCGCCGAATTTACCTGCGCGAGCCGCGCGCTCAAGCGCCGGGCCCCAATAAAGTGGCGCGTCGCGAGGGGGATCGCGACGCGCCCGGAAGGACCGTATACGGTTCCGCGTTCGCCGGGAGGGGACCGGCTCGGCGGACGGCCTCGGCCTGAGGAATCCGAAGCCGCTTCGGCCACCGATATGGGAACGGTGCCGCGTTCAAGCAAGAGAGCGGGCGTAACACCGCCGTGAGCCCGGCGCATGGCGCGGCCGGGCGGGCGCAACCCCGCGCGGCGCCTCGAAATTTCGCGCTTAGGCGGCGGGGGCGGCGGCGAACAATGCGGCGATCCGTCGCTGAATATCGGCGGCGGCGGCGGCCGGATCGGGGGCGGCGCGGATCGGGCGCCCGACCACGATGTAGTCGGCGCCGTATCGGAAAGCATCCTCGACATCGACCGTGCGCTTCTGGTCGTCCGCCGCGCGGTTCACGAGCGGGCGGATGCCGGGCACCACGACGAGGAGCTTCGGGCCGAGCTCGCGCCGGATCGCCTCGGCCTCGAGCCCCGAGGAGACGATGCCGTCGCAGCCCCTGGCCAGCGCATTGCGCGCGCGCGAGAGCACGATGGCTGAGACGTCCGCCTTGAAGCCCAGGCTCTCGACGTCCTTCTGGTCGAGGCTGGTCAGCACGGTGACAGCGAGGATGCGCGTCGAGCCCTTGTTGGCGCAGGCCGCTTCGACGATGGCGTCATTGCCGTGCACGGTCGCGAAATAGGCGTTGCGGCCCTGAAGCTGGCGCACCGCCGAGCCCACGGTCTGAGGCACGTCGAAGAATTTCAAGTCGACGAAGACTTTCTTGCCGCGCGCGCCGAGCCAGTCCATGAGCTCGAAATAGCCGCCGGCCATGAACAGCTCGAGGCCGAGCTTGTAGAACCACACCGCGTCGCCGAGCCGCTCGACCAGCGCCTTGGCCTCGCCGGCATTGGGCATGTCGAGCGCCACGATCAGGCGCTCGCGCGGCGGGATCGGCTTGGCGGAGAGAAAGGCGGCGGTCATGGACCCTCGCGCAGCAGCGCCGCGGTTCTGCCACCGGGCGCGGCCCCAGGCAACGTCATCCTGAGCGGCGGGCCGATGGCCGCGCGAAGGATCTCTTCGCAGTGAGGCTCCGGCGCGACAGCGATGACTTCACGCGCGCATGCCGTGCTTGGCGGCCCAGAGATCCTTCGCTTCGCTCGGGATGACGGCTTGGATTACACCGCGCGCACGGCCGACACGCGTGCCCGCGCCCGCGCGCGGCAGGCGTCGCCGAAGGCTTTGAACAGCGCGGAGCTCAACTTGTCCTCGGTCGCCTTCCATTCGGCATGCCATTGCACGCCGATCGCGAAGGCGCGCGCGCTCTTGACGCTCACCGCTTCGATCGTGCCGTCGGCGGCGTGCGCCTCGGCCTGGAGCGCCGGCGCCAGGCGGTCGATGGCCTGGGCATGCAGCGAATTGACCATGATCTCGCCAGTGCCGGCCAAACGCGCGATCGGCCCGCCCATGCGCAGCGTCACCGGATGCGAGGGCTCGTAGCGCTGGAGCGGCGGTTTCGATTTGTCCGAGCGGTGATCGAAGCGGCCCGGCACTTCCCAGAGCCGCTGATGCAGCGTGCCGCCGAGCGCCACGTTGAGCTCCTGGATGCCGCGGCAGACCGCGAACAGCGGCACGCCGTCGCGGACCGCCATGCGGATGAGCGGCAGCGTCGTCGCATCGCGGTCGGGATCGTGCGCGGTGCCCTCGACGCTGGGCGGGCCGTCGTAGTGGCGCGGCTCGACATTCGAGGGGCTGCCGGTGAGGAATAGGCCGTCGAGGCGCTCCAGCAGCGCGTGCAGCTGCGTGTCGGTCAAGGCCGAGGCGCCGAGCGCCGGAATCTGGATCGGCACCGCGCCGCCCGCTTCCGCGACTGCGCGGAGATAGCGCTCCGCCGTCCAATGGCCGGGGAAATGCGTGTCCTTGATCTGGCGGCAGGCGCTGACGCCGACGAGCGCGAGGGTTTCGCCGCTGCGCGGCACATTCGGTATTTCGTTCATTGCACGCGTTCACCCGATTTCGTCAGACGCCCCGATGCGCCGCTCACTATACGCCATTCGTGGCAAAATTTGTCCAAGCTCTTCGTGCCCGGAAAATGAGCCGAGGTTCTTAACGCCCCTTCAATGCGCGGCGCCGCGCCTGGCGCACGAAGTCGGGGCTGCCGAGGATCGAGCGGTGCATGAGCTTGGGTTCGAGCGCCTGCACTTTTTCGCGTTCGGCGACGCCTTCGGCGATGTGCGCGCGCCAAGCCTCCTGCGCCTGCGGCAACGCGAAGGCGTAGCTGCCGATCATCCAGGAGAGATCGAGCAGCGGCGGCAGCGGCGCGGAACCGGCGGTGGCGCGATAGCTGCTCCAGCGCCAGGCCGCCGGATCCTTGACGAGATTCGCCAGCACCGGATTCAGCACGACGTAGCGAATGAGCGGAATCAGATAGGATTCGCGCTCGACGAGGATCGCGTGGAAGCGCCCGCGGAAAAGATGTCCGTCGCGGCCATGGCGTCGGTTGAAGGCCTGGGTGTAGCGGGCCGAGAAGGCTTGCATGCCGGCCGAGAGGTTCGGCTGCGGCGTCTGGAGCACGAGGTGGTAGTGGTTCGTCATCAGGCAGTAGGCATAGCAGCGCCAATCGAGCGGCGCCGCGATCTCGGCGAGGAGCTCGATGAAGCGCTGGGCGTCGGTGGCGTCGGCGAAGATCGCCTGCCGCCCATTGCCGCGGTTCATCACGTGATAGACCGCGCCGGGAAACTGAATGCGCAGCGGCCGCGGCATGAACGCCTCCTCTTTGTCGAGGCGTATCGTAGCAGCATGAGCTGGCCGCAAAAAGGGGTCAGACCCCTTTCGTAATTCAGAGGGTCTGACCCCGAGTCAATCGCACTTGCTGATGAAGCCGAACAGATTGACGTCCAAGGGAATTCCGGCTTGGACGTTCTCGAGCGAGACCTGCGTCGGGCCGCCATTCTGGTCGATCACCGTCCAACCGATGAGCTGCAGCGGATTGGCGCGGAAGACGAGGCGCATCTGGCCCTTCTCGGGCGATTTCGTCTCGATGATCGTGATCGTCACCCACTGATTCTCGCGCTGCACGCGCGTGACGGTGAACTCGCCCGAAAGCGTGATGCGCTCTTGGATCAGCAGCCCGGCCGGCGTCGAGCGCAGCGGCAGATATTGCGGCTCCTTGACCTTGCAATCCTCGACAATGAGCCATTGGGGAGTCGCGAAGACGCGGAGCTTCACCGGCGGCCGGTATTCGACGCGCAGGCGCCCGGGGCGCGAGATCCACATCGTTCCGCGCGCGGTCGCCCCATTGGGAGCGATCTGCACGAAATCCGCTTTGAATGTCGTGAGGCGGTTGATGTAAGCCTCGATCCGCGCCACCTCCGCCTGGTCGGCAGGCGATAATCCCTGCGCCCAAGCCTGGCCTGAGAAAATTACGAACAGTATAAAAGGGGTCAGACCCCTTCTAAAGTTAAAAGGGCCTGACCCCTTTGACAAGGGTGCCAACCCTTCGCGCAGCCGACGCATCGCGAATACTCCAATCGAATTCAGCTTATCTAAGTGTAACGCACGCGGGGGCTAGATCTCGCGCAGGATCTCGCGCTTGCCGGCGTGGTTGGCGGGGCTGACGATGCCTTCCTCTTCCATGCGCTCGACCAGGCGCGCGGCGCGGTTGTAGCCGATTTGGAGCTTCCTCTGGATGAAGCTCGTCGAGGCCTTGCCCTCGCGCAGCACGATCTCGACCGCCTGGCGATAGAGCCCGCCATCCTCGCCCTCTTCGCCCTCGGCGCCCAGGCCGAGCGGATCCTCTTCGTCTTCGTCCTGCGTCACCTGCTCGATGTAGGAAGGCTGGCCCTGCGCCTTGAGGTGCTTCACCACCTTCTCGACTTCGGTCTCCGAGACGAACGGCCCGTGCACGCGCGTGATGCGCCCGCCGCCGGCCATGAACAGCATGTCGCCCTGGCCGAGCAATTGCTCGGCGCCCTGCTCGCCCAGGATCGTGCGCGAATCGATCTTCGACGTGACCTGGAACGAGATGCGGGTCGGGAAATTCGCCTTGATCGTGCCGGTGATGACGTCGACCGAGGGCCGCTGCGTCGCCGTGATGAGGTGGATGCCGGCGGCGCGCGCCATCTGCGCCAAGCGCTGCACTGCCGCCTCGATGTCTTTCCCCGCCACCATCATGAGGTCGGCCATCTCGTCGACGATGACGACGATGAACGGCAGCGGGTCGAGAGGCAGCGGCTTCTCCTCGAAGATCGGCTGCCCTTCGGGATCGACGCCGGTCTGCACGCGCTCGGTCGGCGTCTCGCCCTTGGCCTTGAAGTCGAGCAGGCGCTGGTTGTAGCCGTCGAGATTGCGCACGCCCATCTTCGACATGGCGAGATAGCGCCGCTCCATCTCCTTGACGGTCCAGCGCAACGCCACGATCGCCTTCTTGGGCTCGGTCACGACCGGCGCCAGCAGCTGCGGAATGCCGTCGTAAATCGACAGCTCCAGCATCTTGGGATCGACCATGATGAACTTGCATTTGTCGGGCGGCAGTCGATAGAGCAGCGAGAGGATCAACGTGTTGATGCCGACCGATTTGCCCGAGCCGGTGGTACCGGCGATGAGCAAATGCGGCATGCGCGCGAGATCGGCGATTACGGGCGCGCCGCCGATGTCCTTGCCCAGCACGAGCGCCAGTGCCGCATTGGTCTGCTCGTATTGCTGCGAGGCGAGCAGTTCGCGCAGATACACGGTTTCACGCGTGCTGTTCGGCAGCTCGATGCCGATCACGTTGCGGCCGGTGACGACCGCGACGCGGCACGCGACCGCGCTCATCGAGCGCGCGATGTCGTCGGCGAGCGCGATCACGCGCGATGACTTGACGCCGGGCGCGGGCTCGAGCTCGTAGAGCGTCACCACCGGGCCGGGGCGCACCTTTACGATGCGGCCTTTCACCCCGAAATCGTCGAGCACCGTCTCGAGGTAGCGCGCGTTCTCGGCGAGCGCGGTTTCGTCGGCGACGGCCGCGGCCTGGCGCGGGCCCTTCTGCAGCACGTCGACCGGCGGCAGCTCGTAGGCGCCAGGCTCGAGCGAAAGCTTGCGCTGGCGGCGCTCCTCCTCGAGCTTGCCCGGCGGCGGCTTCTTGGGCGGCGCGGCGACGATGGTTTCCTTCGTCCGCTTGCGGCCAGGCGGCACCTCGGGTTCCTCGGCGGGCACGGTCTCGAAGGTGGGCCCGGTCACGATCGGGTCGCGGTCCTCGGCCGGCGAGACGCGCGCGCGCGGATGCGCCGTTATTTCGATCGCGCGCGCGGGAGCGCCGCCGCGCTCACGGCGGCGGAAGGCGAGTGCCACGAGCCAGGCGGCGGCGGCGAACAGGGCTAGGGCGATCGTGCGAACGACGGTCCAGGTGATGCGCCCGATTCGCACATACGTCGCGCGCGCGAGGCCGAGCACGATTCCGAGCGCGGCCAGCGCGCACGCTGCGGCGCCGATCGCGATGAGCCAGCGCGGGGTCGGCCAATCGAAGCGGTGGAAGAGATCGCCGGCCGCGCTCAGCAGCAAGCGCCCGGAGATGCCGCCCATGCCGCTCTCGACCGGCCAGGCGGAGAGCGGAAATGCCGCGGTCAGCGCGATCGCGGCGAAGACGACGAGAAGCGGCAGCGCCACGAGGCGCCACGGTGAAACCTGCGGCGCTTCGCCGGCGGCCAGGCGCACGCCCCATATCAATACGATCGCGGGCGGCAACAGGGCGCCGAGGCCGAGCCACTGCCAGAGGAAATTCGCGGCGAATGCGCCGGGTCGGCCGAGAAGATTCTTGGCGGCGGCGCTGGTCGCGAAATCGCCCGAAGGATCGCTGCGGTTATAGGTGAGCAGCGCCATCAACACCGTGAGCGCGACCGCCAGCAGTGCGAGGCCGCAGAATTGGCGGAAACGGCGCCGGCCGAGGTCGCTCCATTCCTTGGGCAGCAGGCGCAACGGCTCCGACTTGCGCCCGCCCCGCCGCCTCGTGCCCACCGCCGCCGCGCGTCCGCTCATCGCCCGACCTGTCCCGCCGTCCTGATCCCGCTCTTACGCATCGCGCCCGGCGATCAACACCGAGCCAGCCCCTACTTCCGCAGTATACAGCGTTAATCGCGTACAATAAACAAAAGCCGCAACGATTTGAAAAACCCGCGATTCAACGCCGCTAAGCCTTTCAACAAAGGGGTCAGACCCCTTTTTTATGGATAGGGTCTGAGCCAATTCGTTACGCGATATGCAGACTGCGACGTCGCCGGAGCAAGGCACCCGGCGGCGCGAAGAATGCGGGGCGTAGTGGGCCAGATC
>Ga0310812_10000625_pt1 | contig 13044 bp, 7 predicted proteins | sample NN3metagenome_FD_205747 | JGI IMG/M metagenome (GOLD analysis project Ga0310812, IMG submission 205747) | Soil microbial communities from experimental microcosm in Duke University, North Carolina, United States - NN3 | ecosystem: Engineered > Artificial ecosystem > Soil microcosm > Unclassified ...
GCGACGAGAAGCGCGCCGAGGACATCCAGCTCGTACCCGATTGGCTGATCGACTGGATGCACGAGCACGGGCACGAGCTGCCCGACGTGGAGCCGTCGCAGGCCGAGGGTTCTGCGAGCCCGACGGCCAGGGTCGCGTGACCGCCTAGCACGCTTCGTCGGGCCGCCGCGGAGTTTTGCGTCCGAGGCGGACAGAGTACGTCGTACGCTCCTGGTGACCACCCGCCCGCGATGCCGCAGTCGCGCCGCTCGCAGAGCCGGTGCTCCGCCGCGAACGCCATGCGGTCGTCGAGGAGCGCCACGCGGCCGAGATAGCGCACGCGTGCGGGCGCTCCAGCGTCCGCCACTGGGTTACTCGGGCTCGTTGCCTCTGCCCCGGGAGCCGCGGCGGCGTGCCCGCGTGACGGCCTTGACCATCTCGCGCAACCACATCACCGAGCTGCCCGTCGCGGCGCATCGAAGCCAGTCGCCCGCGCCGAGGCTCACCGTCGAGAACGCCTGCTGCAGGAAGGGCACGTAGATCACCGCGGCCTGCAGCGAGAGGGACAGCAGCACCGCGGCCCACAGCCAGAGGTTGGAGAAGACTCCGACGAAGGCGCTCCGCTCGTCGGAGCGTGCGGAGAAGATCGTGAAGAGCGAGAAGAACACGAGGGTCGTGAACGCCATCGTGTGGGCGTACCGCATGTCGTGCGTGCCTTCGATCAACCCGCCCGGCAGGCTCGCGTCCAGCACGAGCAGGGTGCCGATGGCGGTGATCGCGCCGACGAAGAAGATTCCCCGCCACATGTGCGGCGTGATCACCCTCTCGTGGCTGGAGCGGGGGGGCCTCGCCATCGCGCCCTCGTCGGGAGGATCTACCCCGAGAGCGAGTGCGGGTGCCCCGTCGGTCACGAGGTTGATCCACAGGATCTGGGTCGCGAGGAGGGGCAGCACCACGCCTCCGCCCCCGGCCCCCGGCAGTCCGAGCACCTCGGCCAGGACGACGCCGAAGAACATCGTCAGCACCTCGCCGATGTTGGACGAGAGCAGATAGCGCAGGAAGGAGCGGATGTTCGAGAAGACGGTGCGCCCCTCCTCGACCGCGGCCACGATGGTGGCGAAGTTGTCATCGGCCAGCACGATATCCGCCGCTTCCTTCGAGACGTCGGTGCCGGTGATGCCCATGGCCACTCCGATGTCGGCGGTCTTCAGGGCCGGCGCATCGTTGACGCCATCGCCGGTCATCGCGACGATCGCGCCGTCGCGCTGCAATGCCCGGACGATGCGTAGCTTGTGCTCGGGATTGACTCGCGCGTAGACCGAGACGTCGCGGACGGTCCGCTTCAGCGCGTCGTCCGGCATCTTCTCGAGCTCGATCCCGGTGACCGCCCGCTCACCGCTACCGATCCCGAGCTCGGCCGCGATGACCGCGGCGGTCACCGGATGATCGCCGGTCATCATCATCGGGCGTATCCCCGCCGCCTTCGCTCGGGCGACCGCCTCGACCGCCTCCGCACGTGGAGGGTCGATCATGCCGATCAGGCCGGCGAACACCAGATCGTGCTCGACCCGCTCGTCGACGGCGTCACCGTCGAGAGTCGCCGCGGGCAAGCTCCGGAAGGCGACCCCCAGCGTGCGCAGGGCGTCCCGGGCGAGCGCCTCGTTGGCCTGCCGGATCGCCACGCGCCGGGCGTCGGTCAGCGGTCGGAGGGCCTCGCCCTCGAGCTCGTGCGAGCAGCGCGCCAGCAGCACGTCCGGCGCGCCCTTGCTGAACACGAACAGGCGCTCGCGCCGCTCCGAATCGGCGTGGACGGTGGTCATGATCTTCCGCTCGGATGAGAAGGGCACCTCGCCGATGCGCCGGAAGCGAGCGTCGAGGGCCGCATCCTCGAGACCCGCCTTGCGCGCGGCCACAATGAGGGCGCCCTCGGTCGGATCGCCCTGAACGGTCCAGCGCCCGTCGTGTTCCTGGAGCACCGCGTTGTTGGCGCGGTCACCCACCGCGAGGGCTCGCTCGAGCTCGATGCGCAGGGGGCCGTCAATGGCACGCGGCGGACCATCGCCGGGCCGGGCCGAGGCCCGGGTCACGCCCCCCTCGGGCTCGTAGCCGGTGCCATCCACCTGGACCCGGCCGCTCGCCGTCACCACCATCCGCACCGTCATCTCGTTCCTGGTCAGGGTGCCGGTCTTGTCGGAGGCGATGACGGTCGCCGAGCCCAGGGTCTCGACCGCGGGAAGATGGCGCACGATGGCGTTCCGCTTGGCCATGCGCTGAACGCCGATGGCGAGAACGGCGGTCACGACCGCGGGCAGACCCTCTGGCACCGCGGCGACCGCGAGCGCCACTCCCAGAATGAGCACGTCGAACAGGGCCGAGAAGCCATGGATGCGCTCCACGAGGACGATGGTGACGACCATCACCACCGCGATGGCCATGACGATAGCCCCGAGCAGCTTGCCGACACGAGTGAGCTCCTTTTGCAGCGGGGTCGTCTCGAGCGGGGTGTCCTTCAGCATCCCGGCGATGCGCCCCATCTGGGTGAGCATGCCGGTCGCGACGACGACTGCCTTGCCCCGGCCGTAGGTCACGGCGGTCCCGCTCCAGATCATATTGTCGCGGTCGCCGATGGACACCTCCTCGTCGGGAATCGGCTCGACCTCCTTCGACACCGGCAGGCTCTCCCCGGTGAGGGCGGCCTCCGCGGTTCGTAGCGCGGTGGATCGGACGAGGCGCGCGTCGGCGGGGACGGTGTCGCCTTCCTCGATGAGGATCAGGTCGCCCGGCACCACTTCAGTCGCCGCGATGGTCTGGCGCTCGCCGTCTCGGACCACGCGGGCGTGGGCGGCCGACATCTGGCGAAGAGCGGCCACGGCCTGCTCGGCCCGCGACTGCTGGACGTAGCCCAGCAGCGCGTTGAGCAGGACCACGGACAGGATCGCGATCGCCTCGTACGGTAGGGCCGAATCGCGCTCGATCAGCCACAGGCCGGCCGAGACCGCGGTTGCGACGAGCAACAGGATGACCAGCGCGTCCTGGAACTGAGCGAGGAACTTCCGCCACGCCGGGACCGCCTTCTCCGCCATCAGCTCGTTTCGGCCGTGGCGCTCGAGCCGGAGGCGCGCCTCCTCCTCGCTCAGACCCTGCTCCCCGTCGGTGCCGCTGGCGGCCAGCACCTCGTCGGCTGAGTGTCGGTACGGCTCGAGGAGGGAGGGCGAGGTTGTCATCGGCGAGGCCCGCCCAACGGGAAGATACGAGTGGTACCGCCGGCGAACTCGTTCAACTCAGCCGCATCGAGACGTTCAAGAGGGAAAGAGACCGGACGTTGAGTCAAGCCCCGGTGGACGTCTTCGCCTTGCGGCCAGCCGCCAGGATGCCGTCGACGAGGTCGTAGGCGCGGCTGCGATCGACATTCCGAAGGTGGTGGCCGATGCGGTTGCGAGCGGCCGAGGTGAGATAGAACCTCTCGTAGAGGACGTTCCGTCCCGCCAGGCTCGACCCGACGAAATCCCAAGCCAGGCGGAACAGCGCAGCCCGGTCCTCGGCGCCGACGACCCCGGCGCCGTGCAGGAACTCGTCGATCAGCGGGCGGAGCGTGACGTCGTCGAGCTCGCGGCGGCTCGGCGCGGCCAGGAGGTTGTGGCTGCCGATGAGCGCGATGATCTCGTTCACCCGCGGAAACCACGTGGCCAGGAGTGACCGCATGGGTGCAAGGGGCCGTCCGTCCGGAAACCACACCCCATCGCCCACGTGCCGTCCGTGCTCGGCGGAAAGTAGGACCGCGCTGCGAGTGACCTCGACGTAGTCGAGCAGTTCCCCCAGCATTTCCTGAGTCGTCGCGCTGGTGTCGCCGATGGCCTCCGCCATGCGGGTGGCTAGCCCGTAGGCGAACTCAAGCTTGGTGAGCGCGCGGACGGTGGTCTGGTTCGTCATGTTGTCGCGGAGGCCGGTCGTGGTGACGCTGTTGTAGAGGTCGATCTGGCCGTTGATGAACAGGCGTTCTCGCGGGACCTCGACGTCGTCGAAGATCACGAATGCATCCTGCTCGTCGAACCGGGTCGACAGGGGGCGGTCGAACACGTGCGCGCCGGGCGTGGCCGCGCTGTCGCGGCACACGAAGACGAGTCCCGGGGTGTCCACCGGTATCGAGAAGGCCAGCGCATAGGCCTCGGCCCCGGGCGGGAGCGGGTGTGCCGGGTAGACCGCGATCTCGTCCGCGAACGGCGCGAGGGTCGCCAGGATCCGGGCGCCGCGCAGGACGATCCCCGGGGATGTCTCGGCGATCTTGTGCACGGGCACCCGGTTCCCAACGATCTGGGCATCCGTCGACTTGTCGATGGTCGGATGGATGATCGTGTGGGTGAGCGAGATGTCCTCTCGCGCCAGGCGTTTCTGGAACGCAACGAGGTTGTGCGCCCCCTCCTCGTTCCGCCCGTCCGCGCCGAGCCAATCCTTCCAGCGGCCGGCGAAGCTGGCGAACTTCACGTTCATGTAGTCCGGCGTGCGGCCCATGAGTCCGACGGTGGCCTCGGCGATGCGCGCGAGGCCCCGGTTTCGGCGCTTGAGATCTTCGATCGAGCGTGGGATCATGTGGCCGACATTCAGCGGCTCGCCCGTCTCGGGGTCCGGGGTCAGGCACTCGTCGGGGAACGCGAGGACCCGGTCGAAGATGCCGGCCAGCGTCTGCGCTCCGCCCGCGAGCGCGGGATGCGCGGTCACGTCCTCCACGCGCTTCCCCTCGAGCCAGAGCTGCCGCTTGGTGCTGCGCAAACCCTCGAGAAAGCGCTCCCCCGATCGTGCCCCCATTGGTCTCCGTCGTAGAAGATGCGTGCTGGTCCGGCGCCTTCAATAGCCAACCGTGAAGGGGGCCGAAGTGAGCCGAGGAGTGATTATGAGGCCCGGCGCGTCTACGGGACGAGGCGCTCGCTCGTGAATCGTCCCATGTAGTTCACGAAGTGGGCTCCCTGCGCCCGGAGCAATTCGGCGGCCCGCTGCTTGCGCTCCTCGGTCGGCGCAAGAACCAAGAGAACGAGGCCGCCGGCCCTCAGCGCTTGCTCGTACCGCCGCTTCTCCTCCAGCTCGTCGTTCAGGATGCCGAGCCCTTCCGCCAATCGCAGCACGGCATCCACGAGTCCGGTGCGGCCGCTGCTTTGCCGCACGCGATCGGCCGTCTCCACGCCACAGACTACCGTGATCTCCGACGGAAGAAAGCCTCCGGCGCTCAGGGTGCGCAGGGCCGCGCCCGCGGCCTCGGGCGTATCGACGATCCCGACGACGTGCCCCTCCGGGTAACGCATAGGCTCGCCGTCGCGCACCTCGGCGGGCGGCTCTTCTCGTTGGTTCGCCATGTCGATGGAAGTCTCGGCTGCGACAAGGTCAAAGTCAAGCTGCGACCGGGTTCGGGACCTCGTTCGGGCCCGGTGGGGGGGGTCGCCCGCCGACGGCATGCCATGCAGCCGGAACCGTGGCGCCCCGGTAAAGGGGGCCACGAGTCACAACAGGGGAGAGAGCACTCGGGCTACCGAATCCCGGAACCGGGTCACGGCACCCCGCTCTCGATAGGCGGCCGGATCGAACTCGGTGCAGTAGGCAAGGTCGCGGTCGAATGCATCCTCCAGCTCGCCGGCAAGCTGAGCGCTGTAGAGCACCGCATTGATCTCGTAGTTGATGCTGAAGCTGCGGATGTCGATGTTGGCCGAGCCGATCGAGCAAACCTGCGAGTCGATGCTGATCGTCTTGGCATGCAGGTAGCCTTTCTGATACAGGAACACGCGCACGCCCGCGGCCACGATATCCGCGACAAAGGTGTTCCCCGCCCAGTCCGGAAGCCGATTGCCCGAGGGGCGTGCGCTCACCATCACCCGGACATCGATGCCCGACAGGGCCGCCGTGGTCAGGGCCTCGGCCAGCGTCGCGTCGGGGAGGAAGAAGGGCGACTGCACGCGCACGTGCCGCTGGGCCGCGACGATCATCGAGGCGTAGAGTTGCCGGATCCCGGCCCACTGTGAGTCGGGGCCCGACGTCAGGATCTGGACCGGAACTATGCCCTCGGCTGGGTCGGGTGCGGCGCGAGGGAAGTATGTCGCGGCGAAGAGATTCTCTCCGACCGCGTTATACCAGTCCACCATGAACACCGCCTGGAGGATCGCGGCGCCTTCGCCAACGAGCCGGACCTGGGTATCGCGCCAGGAGTCGAATCCCCGGCCGCCGTCCAGATGTTCCTGGCCAATATTCATGCCGCCGGTATAGGCGATGGCGCCGTCGATCACGGTGATCTTCCGGTGATTTCGATAGCTAATCGTATGTAGTCGGTAGAGGGGTGACGTGGGCGCCATGCGGACGCCAGCCGCCTCGACGTCGCGGACGTACCTGCGGCTGACGTGGGCCTGGGACCCCACCGGATCATAGAGGAGCCGGACCTCGACGCCCGCCCGCGCCTTCTCCATGAGGATGCGCTTGAGGCCGTCGGTGAAGGGATCGACGCCCCAGACGAAGTACTGGAGATGGATGGAGTGCTGAGCGGCCTTCAGGTCCACGACGAGGCTAGGATAGAACCGCGCGGCGTCCTGCTGGATCTCGACGTGGTTGCGAGTCGTCAGCACGGAAAAGGAGTTGTGCCGCACGAGCATCATCAGCTTCCGGTGGAGCACGCTCCGGGTCGCGAGCGCGGTCAGCTCGGCATCCTGGCGGGACAGGAGAGGTGACAGCAACGGGAGGGCCGTCGCCCGGAGATCCTGCATCAGGAGCTTGCTTCGCCGGCTGAACGCCTTGGTGTCACGGCCGAAGAGGAGGTAGACGAGCAGGCCGATCCCCGGAGCGAAGACCAACACCAGCATCCAGGCCAGCGTCGACTGGGGCCGCCGATTCTCGGACACGAGGAACACGCCGGTGACCAGCGCGTAGAGAGCCAGCGCGGTCGTCAGGATGGTGCCGAGATCGGGCATGAGTCACGTCCTCGTTGACGGCCGGGAGGGCCGGTTTGAAATGGAGACTCATCGGTGCTCGGCATCATATCGCCTCAATGCTAGCCGCGGACTGTCGAAGCTACGCCCCCGACGAAACGCTTCATAGGTGGTCATCCGAGCCCTCTTCGCGGAAGCTGATGGCTGCCACGCTTCGACTTGATCTCAACGAGGGCGCCGATCTTCCTATTGGACAGCCAGGGAGCATCGCGTAACGTTACTGGAGAGCACTTCTCGACACCTCGAGCCGATGCGTATCTCCCGTCTTGTAGAAACGATCGATGTCCGCGGAGGAGCGAGATGAGACGGCCCAGGCTCAACGTGCTACTGGCAACGGACGGATCGCCGCAGGCGCGCGGCACTCGCATTCGCCGCGGCCTTCCCGTGGTCGGAGACCGCTCGAGCCCACGTGGTGATGGCCCGAGGTGGCCTGCCGGCTCCCCGACGGGCCGATCCCTGGCCGGCCGGCACGTGGCGTGCGCTCGATGACGCCTTTGAGCGCGAGGCGCGGCGGGCGACTCGCGTCAGGTGTCCGTGTCGAGTGCGCCTCCGATCGAGGCGATTCTCGAGGAGGCGCGCCGTCACCGGGCGGGAGTGATCGTGGTCGGGTCTCGAGGGCTTGGATCCGCGCGTCGCTTGATGGGCGGCAGCGTCTCACGATCGGTCACCGGTTCCGGTACTGTTCGTCAGCTGACCGCCCTTGGGAAGGGGCACCCGTTCCCGGGTATCCCACAGGTCCCGCTCACCGCGCTGGAGCTGTGGTCGTGGGTGCCTGCTCGGCTCCAGTCGCGTTGGTTGAGACCGTGAAGCTCCTGCCGTCGAGGTAGAGTGTGGGCATGCCGACAGACAGTCGCGCCAGCGCCGACGTCGGAGTGATCGGACTTGCCGTGATGGGCCAGAACCTCGCGCTCAACATGGCCGATCACGGCTACCGTGTCGTCGTCTACAACCGGACGACCGCCGTCGTGGAGAAATTCGTCGCCGGGCACAGGGGCACGCCGGACGGCCTGGTCATCCTCGTCGAGGCGGGGGCGCCGGTGGACGCCGTCGTCGAGCAGCTCCTCGGCGCGGGGGTCGAGCCTGACGATATCGTGGTGGACTGCGGCAACAGTCTCTGGGCCGATCCTCAGCGCGCGGCCTCGGTCCGGAAGGGAATGCCGCGCACCGGCCATGCGTGGTGATGATCGTCACGCTCCCGATCGGTTCGAGTCTCGCGTGAGATCGAACTCGAGAAACGCAGCCGCGATCGACTGCGGGTGTGGTCGCCTGCGCTGACCCCGGTCACGCGGGCCCGGGGTCGTGACCTTCCGAGCCGGCGACGGGCCGCATTGCGGTGTCCAGCGCCGGGGCGGGCGGAAGCCCCGTGACCTCGAGAATCTCCTGCTCGCTGAGGGTCTCCCTCGACACGAGGGCTTCCGCCAGCGCATCGAGCTGCTTGCGGTGCGAGGAGAGGAGCCGCCGTGCCTCGTCGTGGCTCTCGTTGATGATCCGGAGCACTTCGGCGTCGATCGCCTCCGCGGTCGCCTCGCTGAACGGCTTCTCGCCCGTGTAACCCCCGGAGCCTCCCAGGTAGGGATTCTCCCGCGGCGCGAGCTGCACCAGCCCGACCCGCTCGCTCATGCCCCAGCGCGTGACCATCCGGCGGGCGAGGGAGGTGGCCTGCTCGATGTCATTCTCGGCCCCGGTCGTCTTGGTGCCGTAGACGATCTCCTCGGCGGCGCGACCTCCCAGCGCCCCCACGATCCGGCCTCGCAGGTAGGCCTCCGGATAGTTGTAGCGGTCGCTGTCGGGGCGCTGATAGGTCACGCCGAGGGCCTGCCCGCGCGGCACGATCGTCACCCGGTTCACCGGATCCGCGCCCGGCACGACCAGGCCCAGGATCGTATGTCCACCCTCGTGGTAGGCGATGCGTTCCTTGTCGGCGCGGCTCAGGAGGAGCGGTCGCTCCGGCCCGAGCACGATCTTCTCGAGGGAGTCCAGGAAGTCTTTCTGATGGACCTCGTTCTGCCCGCGCCGGGCGGCCAGCAGCGCTCCCTCGTTGACGAGGTTCCGCAGGTCGGCCCCCGAGAATCCCGGGGTGGTCGCGGCGAGGTCGCCCAGGCTCACGTCGCTCGCGAGCGGCACCTGACGCGTGTGGACCTTGAGGATCGCCTCGCGGCCGACCTTGTCAGGCAGATTCACCACGACGCGCCGGTCGAAGCGGCCCGGCCTCAGGAGTGCCTTGTCGAGCACGTCCGGCTGATTGGTCGCCGCCAGGACGATGATGCCCTCGCGGCTGGAGAAGCCATCCATCTCGGTCAAGATCTGATTCAGGGTCTGCTCCTGCTCGCTGGAGCCTCCGATCACGACCTGTCCGCGCGCGCGTCCGATCGCATCCAGCTCGTCGATGAAGATGATGGCCGGGGCGTGCTCGCGCGCCTGCTTGAACAGATCCCGCACCCGCGCCGCCCCCACGCCCACGATCATCTCCACGAACTCCGAGCCGCTCATCGAGAAGAATGGCACGCCGGCCTCGCCCGCGACCGCCTTGGCCAGCAGGGTCTTGCCCGTCCCCGGCGGTCCCACGAGCAGCACGCCCTTCGGGGCGGTACCGCCCAGACGGGTGTACTTCGGAGGATCCTTGAGGAAATCCACGATCTCGACGAGCTCGTTCTCGGCCTCGTCGATCCCGGCGACGTCGTCGAACGTGACCTTCGTACCCTGCTCCTGGTCATAACGGCGAGCCTTGCTCTTGCCGATGCCCATGAGCCCCCCGCCCATGCCTCCGCCCTGCTGCGCCCGCCGGAACATCCAGACGTAAAAGCCGATGATGAGCACGGCGGGACCGAACCCGAGGAGCAGCGTGGTCCAGGGGCTGCCGCCTTCGTCGATCGGCTTGGCGCTGATCTCGACGCGGTGGTCGATCAAGAACGCTTCCAGGCCGGGGTCGACGAAGGAGGGCAGTACGGTCGTGAAGGCGGTCACGCTCTTGGGCGCTTCGGGCGCTCGCGAGCTCCGAGCGCTCGTGGACGATGGCTCACCCTTCGGAGTCGAGCCTTTCTCGCCCGAGGTCGCACGGTTCTCACCCTCTGGCGCGTAGGTGATGGGCACCTTGAAGTGGCCGGTGATCGTCGCGCCTTGGCTGTGGATCGCCTGGACGTTCGCTTTCCCGACCTCCTCCTTGAAGAGGGTATACGGGATCGTGACGGGTGCGTTCGGGCTGGGCAGGAGGAATCGCGAGAGCAGAAAATTGGCGAGCAAGATCAACAGGAACCAGAGCCAGGTTTTCCGCGGCGGCATCTTCGCGGGCGGGGGCCCCTTCGGCGATCCAGGCCGCGTCGGCGTCGTTTCGGTCTTGCCGGGTGACTGCTGTCCGATCGGGCTCATAGTCGCCTCCTGCTCAGGACGTGTTCGGCGGACGTCGTGACGACAGACTCGCGGGCCGTCCGGCCAGGGACCGTGGGGCTAGGAGTGGATGCTCCGTTTCGCTACCGCGAGCGCGGCTTCTCGGACCGCCTCGGCCAGCGTCGGGTGGGCGTGGGAGGTGCGGGCGATGTCCTCGGCGCTGGCGCCGAATTCGATCGCCAGGACGGCCTCCGCGATCAGCTCGGAGGCGTGGGGTCCCAGGATGTGGAGCCCGAGGATCCGATCGCTCCGGTCGTCGGCGACGACCTTGACGAGCCCGTCCCGCTCGCCCATGGCGCGAGCCCGCCCGTTGGCCGCGAAGAGGGAGGTGCCGATCGTGATCCCGAGGCCTTGCGCCCGGCACTCCTGCTCCGTCTTGCCGACGCTGGCCAGCTCCGGCCACGTGTAGACCACGTTGGGGATCGCCTCGTAGTTGACGTGACCGGCCTGGCCGGCGATGCGCTCCACGCAGGCGATCCCTTCCTCTTCGGCCTTGTGCGCCAGCATCGGTCCGCCGATCACGTCACCGACGGCGTGGATACCCGGGACGGAGGTCTCGAAGCGCTCGTCGACCCGGATGTGGCCCTTCGGGTCGAGCGCCACGCCGAGCGCCTCGAGCCCCAGGCCGGCCGTGACCGGGCGCCGGCCGACCGCCACGAGCACGCGATCGAAGGTCTCGGTGACCGCGGCGCCGTCGGCCTCGATCGTCACCTCCACCGTGGCCTCCTTGACCACCGCCTTGCGGGCCGCCGTGGAGAGCCGGAACGAGAGCCCCTGTTTCTCGAGCGCGCGCTGCAGCGCGCGCGTCAGATCGCCGTCCATGCCCGGGACGATGCGGTCCGCGACCTCGACGACCCGGACCTCGCAACCCAGGCGCGCCCAGACCGAGCCCAGCTCGAGTCCGACCGCCCCGGCGCCGATCACCAGGAGGCGCGCGGGAACGGCGTCGAACGCCAGCGCCTCCTCGGAGCCGACGAGGCGGGTTCCATCCAGCTCGAAGCCGGGCAGGGCGGCCGGCACCGATCCGGTGGCGATCAGGATACGCGCGGCGCCCACCGTGCCGGAGTCGGGGCCCTCGATCGTCACGCGACCCGGCGCGGCGATCCGCGCGGTGCCGTGTCGCCGCGTGATCCGGTTCTTCTTGAAGAGGCCGGCGACCCCGCTGGTGAGCCCCTGGACCACCTGGTCCTTCCGCCGCATCATCGCGGGAAGGTCGAGGGAGACCTCCCCGACGCACACCCCGTGGGCGGCGAGGTGGGTGCGCGTCTGCCAGAAGCGCTCGCTGGAGTCGAGAAGCGCCTTGGACGGAATGCAGCCGATTCGCAGGCACGTGCCGCCGAGCGCCGGCTCCCGCTCCACGCAGAGGACGCGCATGCCGAGCTGGGCGGCGCGGATGGCGGCCACATAGCCGCCGGGACCCGCACCGATGACCACGAGGTCGTAGTGCTCGGTGTCGGCCATGGCTCACACCTCGAGGAGCATGCGGATCGGATCCTCGAGGCGCTCCTTGACCCGGACCAGGAAAGTCACCGCCTGCGCGCCGTCCACCAGACGGTGATCATATGACAATGCCAGGTACATCATGGGGCGGATCACGACCTGACCATCCACCGCCACCGGCCGGTCCTCGATCTTGTGCATCCCGAGAATTCCGGACTGCGGCGGGTTCAGGATCGGGGTCGAGAGCAGCGAGCCGAAGACGCCGCCGTTGGTGATGGTGAAGGTGCCTCCGGAAAGCTCGTCCGGCGTGATCTTGCCCTCGCGGGCTCTTCGGGCCAGCTCCTCGATCCGGCGCTCCAGGTCGGGCAGCTCGAGCGAGTCCGCGCCCCGGACCACCGGCACCACGAGCCCGCGCTCGGTGCTCACCGCGATGCCGAGATGGACTTGACGATGATAGACGACGTCGGATCCCTCGATCTGGGCGTTGACCACGGGCACGACCCGGAGCGCCCCGACGCAGGCGCGAGCGAACAGGGACATCAGACCCAGATCCACGCCGTGCCGCTCGCGGAACGCCTCGCGGTGGCGGCGGCGGGCGGCCAGGAGGGCGGAGAGATCCACCTCGTTGAACGTGGTCAGGATCGCCGCGGTCCGCTGCGCCTCCACGAGCCGCTCGGCGATCCGCCGCCGCAGCCGGCTCATCGGGACTCGCTCCGGCATCTCGGCCTCGGCGGGCCGCGATGCCGCGTGCGGCGCGGGCGCGGGCGGTTTCGTTGACGGCCGGGCGTCGTCCGCGGCCCGCGGCTCGGTCGGACGAGGGACGGGTGCCCCGGCCGGAGCGGAAGCCGGCTGCTCGAGATGACGGAGCACGTCGTCCTTCGTCAGTCGCCCGCCCTTCCCGCTTCCGCTGAGCCGGGCCGGGTCGAGGGCATGCTCGGCCACGAGCTTGCGCACGGCCGGGCTCAACGCGGGGTCGACCGGCGGCGGCGCGGCGATCGGCGTGTCCGGCGGGCTCGGTCGGGGCGGGGCGGCCGTCGGCGCCGCCTTGGCGGCGGGGGCCGCCGTCGGCGCGCCTTGGTCGATGCGCGCCACCACGGTGCCCACGCGCACCACCGCGCCCTGCGGCTCGACGATCGAGAGCTGTCCCGACATTCCGGCGGGGATCTCCATCGTCGCCTTGTCGGTCTCGAGCTCGAGCACGGGCTCCTCGGCCTCCACCATGTCTCCGGTCTGCTTCAGCCAGCGGGCGATCGTGCCTTCGGTCACCGACTCGCCCAGCTGC
>Ga0310812_10000626_pt1 | contig 13042 bp, 16 predicted proteins | sample NN3metagenome_FD_205747 | JGI IMG/M metagenome (GOLD analysis project Ga0310812, IMG submission 205747) | Soil microbial communities from experimental microcosm in Duke University, North Carolina, United States - NN3 | ecosystem: Engineered > Artificial ecosystem > Soil microcosm > Unclassified...
CGCGCTCACCCAGATCGGTAACGTGGGGCCGGAGCTCGGCCAAAACTACATCGTCGACTCGTTCATGGTGGTGGTGACGGGCGGGGTGGGAAAGCTGGCCGGCACCGTCGTGGCGGCCGTCGGCATCGGCGGGCTGAACAAGCTCATCGAGCCCGGCCTGGGCGCGGTGTTCGGCAAGGTGGCGATCCTGGTGCTGGTCATCCTCTTCATCCAGCGGCGGCCATCCGGTCTCTTCGCCGCCAAGGGCCGATATGCCGACTCGTGAGCGCTGGGCTCTGCTCGCCGGCGCCTCGCTCGTCGTCGTGCTGCTGCCGGCGCTGAACGCGCTGCCCCAGCACTCGCCGCTCCACGTGAGCGATTTCACCCTGAACCTCTTCGGCAAGTTCCTGACCTACGCGATCCTGGCGCTGGGGATCGACCTCATCTGGGGGTATGCGGGGGTGCTTTCGCTGGGGCACGGCGTGTTCTTCGGGCTGGGCGCTTATGCCATGGGGATGCACCTCATGCTCGAGATCGGCACGCAGGGCGTGTACGGCAACGCGCTGCCCGACTTCATGATATGGAACCGGGTCACCGAGCTGCCGCTCTTCTGGCGCCCGTTCTACAGCGCCGGGTTCACGCTGCTCGCCGTGGTCGTGGTGCCCGGCATCGTGGCCGCGGTGTTCGGCTTCCTCACCTTCCGGAGCCGCATCCGGGGCGTCTACTTTTCGATCATCACGCAGGCACTGGCTCTCTGCGCCTGGCTGACGTTCAACCGCAACGCGATGAACCTCGGGGGGACCAACGGGCTCTCGGGCTTCAAGACCATCTTCGGCTTTTCGCTCAGCGAGCCCGCGACCCAGCGGAGCCTCTACGTGGCCAGCGCGCTCGCCCTCTGCTTGGCGTACCTCCTCTGCCGCGGCATCGTGCGGTCGCCCGCCGGCAAGGTCCTCGTGGCGATCCGTGACAGCGAGACGCGAGTGCTCTTCTGCGGTTACTCGCCGGCCGCCTTCAAGCTCTTCGTCTTCGTGGTCTCGGCGGCGCTGGCCGGAGTGGCCGGGGCGCTGTACGTGGGACAGGTCGGCATCATCACGCCCGCCCGCATCGGCGTGCTCCCGTCCATTGAGATGATCATCTGGGTGGCGGTGGGCGGCCGCGGCACGCTGCTCGGTCCCGTGGTGGGCGCGGTGGGGGTGAACTGGCTCCAGAGCCGGCTCACTAGCCACTACCCCGATCTCTGGCTCCTCGTGCTCGGCGGCATGTTCGTGGGAGTGGTGCTGTTCTTTCCCGAAGGCGTCGTAGGGACCGTGCAGCGACTGATGTCACGCGTGAAACGCGACCGCAATCGAGGATCCCGAGGCCTCGCAGCGGTGGGGGGGCCTGGAGGAGGAGGGGCGATCGCTCCCCCCCAGCCTGAATGATCGGATCATGACCGTCGGCGGCGCGGCGCAGGGGTCGATCATTTATCTGGAGGACGTGACCGTCGAGTACGACGGGTTCAAGGCGCTGAACGCCCTGAACTTCTTCATGGACTACAAGGAGCTTCGCGTCGTCATCGGGCCCAACGGCGCGGGCAAGACGACGCTGCTCGACGTGATCACTGGCAAAGCGCAGCCGAGTGCGGGCCGCGTCATCTTCGGCCGAAGCACCGATCTCGTGGGCCGCCGCGAAAACGAGATCGCGGCGCTTGGCGTCGGCCGCAAATTCCAGAACCCGTCGATCTTCGCCAACCTGACGGTCCGGGAGAACCTGGAGCTGGCGCTGGCCAGACCCAGCAAGGGCGTTTTCGCGACGATCCGCGCGCGCCTCGACGGCGGACAGCGCGCCCGGGTGGACGCCACGCTGGAGGCGATCGGGCTCGCCGCCGAGGCGGGCTCGCGGGCGGGCGGGCTCTCCCACGGCCAGAAGCAGTGGCTCGAGATCGGGATGGTTATCGTGCAGGACGCCGAGCTGCTCCTGGTGGACGAGCCCGTGGCGGGCATGACGGACGAGGAGACCGAGAAGACCGGCCGGCTCCTCCAGGACGTGGCGGGGGAGCGGGCCGTGCTCGTTATCGAGCACGACATGGAGTTCGTCCGGCGCATCGCGCGGACGGTTACGGTGCTGCACGAGGGGAGCGTGCTCTGCGAGGGACCGGTGGACGCGATCCAGAAGGACGAGCGCGTCCTGGAGGTCTATCTCGGCCGCAACCGGGAAGATCGGAGCCCGGCCCATGCTTGAGATCCAGGGACTCGACGTCGCGTACGGCGAGAGTCAGGTGCTCTGGGACGTGTCGCTCCACGTGCCCCCCGCCCGCGTCGTGTGCCTCATGGGTCGGAACGGCGTCGGCAAGACCACGCTGCTCAAGGCCGTCATGGGCCTCTTGCCCGCGCGGCGCGGGCGCATCGAGTTCGACGGTGTGGACCTGGTGGGAGGGCGTCCCGAGGCGCGCGCGGCCCGAGGCATCGGCTACGTGCCACAGGGCCGCGAGATCTTCCCCAATCTCACCGTGGCCGAGAACCTGCGCGTGGGTCTTCTCGGGCGCGCCGTCACAGGGACGGGGAACGGCCACGGCCCGCGCGGCGACTTCGACGAGGTGTTCTCGCTGTTTCCGAAACTCGCGACCCTGCTCAAGCGCAAGGGCGGCGTGCTCTCGGGAGGCGAGCAGCAGCAGCTCGCGATCGCCCGCGTGCTCCTCGCCCGGCCGAAGCTCCTCCTCATGGACGAGCCGACCGAGGGGATACAGCCGAGCGTGATCCTGCAGATCGAGGATGCGATCGCTCGGATCAAGGCGCGCGGGATCGCGGTGCTCCTGGTCGAGCAGTACCTGGAGTTCGCGTGGCGGCTCGCCGATTCCTATGCCATCATGCGCAAGGGCGCGATCGTGGCGAGAGGTTCCACCGCGGATCTCCGCCAGGACGCCGTCCGCGAGCATCTCACCGTCTAGGACGCTCTAGGGCCCATCGCGTGCACCTGACTCCGCGCGAGCAGGACAAGCTCCTGGTGTTCGTCGCCGCCGAGGTGGCCCGCCGCCGCCGTGCGCGGGGGCTCAAGCTCAACTATCCCGAGGCTATGGCGCTGATCACCGCGGAGATCCTCGAGGGCATTCGCGACGGGCGCTCCGTGTCCGATCTCATGGCCTACGGCATGACCATCCTGAGCCGCGCGGATGTGATGGACGGTGTGCCGGAGATGCTCGATGAGGTCCAGGTCGAAGGCACCTTCCCCGACGGCACGAAATTGGTGACGGTGCACCACCCCATCCGATGACGGAGCGCGCATGATTCCGGGCGAGTACCTGCTGGGGGACGGAGACATCGAGGCCAATGTCGGCCGGGAGACGGCGCAGCTCACCGTGGCGAACACCGGAGACCGGCCGATCCAGGTGGGGTCGCACTTCCACTTCTTCGAGGCCAACCGCGCGCTACGCTTCGACCGCGCCCGCGCGTTCGGCATGCGACTCAACATCCCCGCGGGCACGGCGGTGCGCTTCGAGCCTGGTGACGAGAAGATGGTGACGCTGGTGGCGCTGGGGGGGGCGCGAGAGGTGCACGGTCTCAACGGCCTCACCGATGGGGCCACCGCCGCCGCGGCCCGCGCCGCCGCGGTGGCGCGGGCATCGCGCGGTGGCTTCGAGGGCGCGGGGGGATGAGCCTCCGCATCCCGCGGCGGCAGTACGCCGATCTCTTCGGACCCACCGTGGGCGACCGGGTGCGGCTCGCCGACACCGAGCTCTGGATCGAGGTGGAGCGCGACTTCACGGTGTACGGCGACGAGGTGAAGTTCGGCGGCGGCAAGGTGGTCCGCGACGGCATGGGGCAATCCGCGCGCGCCACCGCGGGTGAGGGCGTGCTGGATCTGGTCATCACCAATGCGCTCATCCTCGACCACTGGGGCATCGTCAAAGCCGACATCGGCGTGCGGGCGGGGCGGATCGCGGGAGTGGGAAAGGCCGGTAATCCGGACATCATGGCGGAAGTCACTCCGGGGCTGATCATCGGCGCCTCCACCGAGGTCATCGCGGGCGAGGGCCGCATCGTGACGGCCGGCGGTATCGACAGCCACATCCACTTCATCTGTCCGCAGCTCGTGGACGAGGCGCTCGCCGCGGGGCTGACCACGCTGATCGGCGGCGGCACGGGACCGGCGACGGGAACCAACGCCACGACGTGCGCGCCCGGCGCCTGGAATATTCACCGGATGCTGGAGGCCTCCGACGGCCTGCCCATCAACCTGGGCTTCCTCGCCAAGGGGAATGCGTCGCGGCCCGAGCCGCTGCGCGAGCAGGTGGCGGCGGGCGCGATCGGGCTCAAGCTCCACGAGGACTGGGGAACGACGCCGGCGGCTATTGACGCCTGTCTGTCGGTGGCCGAGGAGACGGACACCCAGGTCGCGATCCACACCGACACGCTGAACGAGGCGGGCTTCGTGGAAGCATCCATCGCCGCCTTCAAGGGCCGGACCATTCATACCTATCACACCGAGGGCGCGGGAGGCGGCCACGCGCCCGATATTCTCCGCGTGTGCGGGGAGGCGAATTGCCTGCCGTCCTCCACGAACCCGACCATGCCGTTCACCGTGAACACCATGGACGAGCACCTCGACATGCTCATGGTGTGTCATCACCTGAACCCGAAGATCCCGGAGGATCTCGCCTTCGCGGAGTCGCGGATCCGGGCCGAGACGATCGCCGCCGAGGACGTGCTCCACGATCTGGGCGCGATCAGCATGCTGTCATCGGACTCCCAGGCAATGGGCCGCATCGCCGAGGTCATCACGCGCACCTGGCAGACCGCCGACAAGATGAAGCGGCAGCGCGGCGTGCTGGCCGGAGACGGTCGCGCGGACAACGTGCGCGCGAAGCGCTACGTGGCCAAGTACACGATCAATCCGGCGATTTCACACGGTATCGCCCATGAGGTCGGCTCGATCGAGGCGGGCAAGCTGGCCGATCTCGTGATCTGGAAGCCGGCCTTCTTCGGCGTGAAGCCCGAGCTCGTGGTCAAGGGCGGGCTCATCGTCACCGCCGCCATGGGGGATCCGAGTGCCTCCATCCCGACGCCGCAACCGGTGCGGTACCGTCCGATGTTCGCCGCCTACGGGCGCGCCGTCGGCTCCACCTCCGTGACGTTCGTGTCGCGGACGGCGCTGGAGGAGGGCGTGCCCATGCGCCTCGGCCTCCAGAAGCGGGCCATCGCGGTGCGCGGGTGCCGCGGCCTCTCCAAGGCGGCGATGATCCACAACGCCTATGTGCCCCGCATGGAAGTGGACGCGGAGACATACGAGGTCCGGGCCGACGGCCAGCTCCTGACCTGCGAGCCGGCGTCCGTCCTCCCGATGGCGCAGCGCTACTTCCTCTTCTAGGCGACGCGCGCATGATCGTGATCACCGAGCCGCATCTCCACGTCTCCGAGGACGCCCTGCAGGGACGAGCGCGCGATACGCTCTGCCTCACCTGGGAGGAGCGGCGCTGGACCCGGAAGCGCGTGCTGACCAGCACCGGCCGGGAGGTGGCGCTTGCCCTGCCGAGGGGCAGCGTGCTGCGGCCGGGCGATGTGATCGCGCTGGAGGCGGACTGGTACCTGGCGGTGGAGGGACGACCTGAGCCGGTGCTGGCGATCGCGCCGCGTGACCGCACCGAGGCGATTCGCGTGGCCTTCGACGTGGGCAACCGGCACTTCTCGCTCGCCCTGGACGGAGACCTGATCCTCGTGCCGGACGACACCGCGATGGAGCAGCTCGTCCAGCGGCTCGGCGTGCCTTGGGAGCGGCGCAGCGCGGTCTACGACCCCATCGGCGGCGGTGGCCACCGCCACGCGCCCGGCCAGAGCCCGCTGGACGGCCACACCCACCCGCAGCACGGGCACGAGCACTCCCATGCCTGATCCCGCGCTGCTGCCCCTTTTGCATCTGGCCGACACCGCGTTCCCAACGGGCGGCTATGCGCACTCACTCGGGCTCGAGACGTATTGCCAGGACGGCCGCGTCGCCGACGCGGAGGGGCTCGCGGCGTTTCTCGCCATGCACCTCGAGGCTGCGGCCGGGCCAAGCGATGCCACCGCCGTGGTGGCCGCGCTGCGCGCCTTTGCCGCCGAAGATCTCGCGGCGTGCCGCGCGCTGGACGCCCGGCTCGAGGCGATGAAGCCGGCGCGGGAGCTGCGCGAAGCTAGCCGCCAGATGGGCCGCCAGACCCTGCGCGTTGTGCGGACGCTCAGCGGCGACTCGCGGCTCGGCGTCTATGCGACGGCGGTCGATGCGGGTGAGGCGCCGGGACATCACGGCGTGGCCTTCGGCATGGCTGCGGGGGCGCTGGGGGTGGGGGCCGAGGCCGCCGCCACCGGCTACCTCTATTCCGCCACGTCGCTGCTCGTCGGCGCCGCCCTCCGCCTCATGCGCCTCGGCCAGCTCGATGGCCAGCGCGTGCTCTGGCGGCTCCATCCCTTGATCGGCCGCCTCGCCGCCGAAGCCGCGGCCCGCGATCCCGACGACATGTGGAGCTGGGCGCCCGGCCTCGAGCTGGCGAGCCTCGCCCACGAGCGGCTGGACGCGAGGCTGTTCCGCTCATGAGCGTGTCGACGGCCCCGCGCGCCCTGCCGCGCCCGCTGAAGATCGGCGTCGGCGGCCCGGTTGGCTCGGGCAAGACAGCGCTGGTTGAGCGGCTCTCGCGCCTCCTGCGCGACCGCTACGACATGGCGGTGATCACCAACGACATCTACACGCAGGAGGACGCGCAGTTCCTCATCCGGCGAGGCGCGCTGGCCGCCGAGCGCGTCATCGGGGTGGAGACGGGCGGCTGTCCTCACACCGCGATCCGTGAGGATGCCTCGGTGAACCTCGAGGCCGTGCATCAACTCGTGAGCCGATTCCCGGGGCTCGAGCTCCTCCTCGTCGAGAGCGGCGGGGACAACCTCGCCGCCACCTTCAGCCCGGAGCTGGTGGACGCGACCATCTACGTGATCGACGTCGCTGAAGGGGACAAGATCCCCCGAAAAGGCGGCCCGGGCATCACGCGATCCGACCTGCTCGTCATCAACAAGATCGACCTGGCTCCGTACGTCGGCGCCGATCTCGCGGTGATGGAGCGTGACGCCAAGCGCATGAGAGGAGACCGGCCGTTTGTCTTCACGAACCTTCGCGATGGTGACGGCGCGCCGGCCGTGGCCGAGTGGATCCGTCTGTTCGAGGGCTGACCGCGATGGAGAGGCTGCGCGGCGCACCGGCCGCGATGGGCTGCTGGTCCTGGGCTTCGAGCGGCGGGGCGACCGCACCGTGCTCGCCGAGCGGCGCTACGCCCTGCCGCTCCAGGCGCTCGAGTGCATGGAGCTGGAGGATGGCGTGGCTGCCCTCATGCTCCTCAATCCCACCGGCGGCGTGCTGGGCGGCGATCGCCTCGACACCCGCGTCCGCGTGGGCGCGGGCGCCCATGCGTGTCTCACCACGCCCTCGGCCACGCGGGTGTACCGGAGTGTGGGGGAGCCAGCGCGGCAGCGCGTCGTCGCCACCGTGGCGGCGGGCGCGCGGCTCGAGTACGTGCCCGATCACCTGATCCCGTCGCCCGGCTCGCGCCTGCGACAGGAGACCGAGATCGTCCTCGAAGCCGGTGGCGCGGCGCTGGTCTGGGACGCCTGGTCTGTCGGCCGCCCCGCGCGGGGCGAAGTGTGGACCTTCGCCGAGCTGGATCTGCGCCTGGATGTCCGCGACGCGAGCGGCCCCATCCTCCACGAGCGGGCTCGGCTCGATGGGCGCAGCGTCTGGGACGGGCTAGGCGGCGCCGAGGGCATGCCGTATCTCGGCGTGTTCGTGGTCGTGGAGTCGGGGCGAGCGTCGTGGGGCCCGGTCGCGGAAGCGCTCGACGACGCGTTGCCGCGCGGTCGCACGATGGTCCGCGGTGGAACCGCGGTGCTCGGCCGCGCGGGCGTGCTCGTGCGCGTGGCGGCGCCCTCGGCGCCCGCGCTCACCGAGACGGCGGAGGCGCTGTGGGCGGCCGGTCGCCGCGCCTTGCTCGACCGCCCGCCGTTACGGTTGCGCAAGCTCTGAGAATCGGGTGAGGATGGCGCCGATGAGCTACCCGGCGCTCGATCCCTCGGAGGCCCGCGCGTATGCCGAGCGCGCCGCCGCAGCCATCGGCCTACCCCTGTCGGCCGAGCAGATGCCCGCCGTCGCGCAGCAGCTCGCGATGCTGCTCGCGGCCGCCGCCCTCGTGCTCGACTTTCCGCTGCCCGAGGACAGCGAAGCTGCGCCCGTCTTCGAGCCATGAGCACGGCGAGTCTGGAGGCGAGTGACGCCGTCGGCGTGGCCGAGTCGGTACGGGCGCGCCGTGCGACTGCGGCCGAGGTAACGGAGCGCGCGCTCGCGCGCATCGCCGCGCGTGACCACGCGCTGAACTGCTTCACCGCGGTGCTGGCGGACCGCGCGCGCCGCGAGGCGGCGGCCGTCGACGCTGCCGTGGCGCGCGGCGAGGATCCCGGCCCGCTCGCGGGGGTGCCGATCGCCGTGAAGAACCTCTTCGACGTGGAGGGGCTCACGACGCTGGCGGGCTCGCGCATCAACGCCGAACACCCTCCGGCCGCGCGTGACGCCGCGTGCGTGGCCGCGCTCCACCGGGCGGGCGCCGTCCTCCTGGGCGCCCTCAACATGGACGAGTACGCCTTCGGATTCACCACTCAGAACACCCACTACGGTCCCACGCGGAATCCCCACGATCGGGACCGCGTCGCCGGGGGATCGTCGGGCGGCTCGGGGGCCGCGGTCGCCGCCGGCCTGGTGCCGCTCACGCTCGGCTCCGACACGAACGGGTCCATCCGGGTTCCCGCGGCTCTCTGTGGCGTGTTCGGGTTCAAGCCGACCTACGGACGCGTGTCCCGGCGTGGCGCCGCGCTGTTCGCGGGCTCCTTCGACCACGTGGGCCCGCTAGCGCGCTCGACGCGTGATCTCGCCGCCGCCTTCGACGTGCTCCAGGGCCCCGACGCCGCCGATCCCGCGGCGAGCCGTCGTCCCGCCGATCCGGTGCGCCACGTGCTCGGGCAGGGGATTGCCGGGCTCCGGATCGCGGCGGTGGGTGAGCATTTCGCGCGGGGCGGCGAGCCCGAGGCGCTCGCCGCGGTGGCGGAGGTTGCAAGGGCGCTCGGGGCGCGCGAAATCGTGACGCTGCCCGAGCCGCATCGCGCCCGGGCCGCCGCCGCGATCATGACCTCGGCCGAGGGCGCTCAGCTCCACTTGACCGATCTCCGGAGGCGTCCGGACGACTTCGACCCCATGACGCGCGATCGCTTCCTGGCCGGAGCGCTACTCCCCGCCGTCGCGTACGTGGCCGCACAGCGCTTTCGGGCCTGGTATCGCGCCGCCGTACGCCGCCTCTTCGACCACGTCGACGTGCTGCTTGCCCCCACCACGCCATTTCCCGCGCCGCGCATCGGACAGGAGCGCATCATGGTCGCGGGCGAGGAGGTGCCGGCGCGGACCACGCTCGGCCTCTACACCCAGCCGCTGTCGTTCATCGGCCTCCCCGTGATCTCGGTCCCGATGGCGCGCGCGCCGGGTCTCTTGCCGCTGGGCGTGCAGCTCGTGGCCGCGCCCTTCCGCGAGGCGGTGCTGCTGCGCGTGGCCGCCCATCTGGAAGCCGAGGGCGTGGTCTCGGCGCGAATCGCCTGAGCCTCTTTCCCGAAGGGAACGCCATGGAGATCAACAATCCCGAGGTGGTCGCCGAGGTGACGCAGGCCTTTCGCCGCTACGAGGCGGCGCTCACCACCAACGACATTCCCGTGCTCGAGGCATCGTTCTGGGATCATCCCCTGGTGATCCGCTTCGCCCTCCACGACAACGGCTACGGCCCGGACGCGATCGCGCGGGCGCGCCGCAGCCGGGACAACACCGACCTGCGACGCGAGCTCGAGCACACCGTGATCACGACCTTCGGCCGCGACTTCGCGACCGCGAACACCCAGTTTCAGCGCGTGGACTCCGGGCGCGAGGGGCGCCAGAGCCAGAGCTGGGTGCGGACCGACACGGGTTGGAAGATCGTGAGCGCTCACGTCTCCTGGCTGACCCCGGCTCTCTGACGGCTCTGCTCAAGTCGCAGGCTGGGCTGCTGATCTTCTGGGCAGCGCGCAGGCTCGGGTCCGAGGCCGACCCGCTCAAGCCTTTGATTTCCTTCGCCTCCGGTGGCGGCACACGGCTTGCTGCCAGGTGGGTCATCGTCCGGTTGTCGACGGGCAAGGAGTCAGGGGCATGGACACGAAGCAGCTGGAGACCGAGCTCGAGCGTCTGGTGCTGAATGCCTTGCCGGCGCTCGTGCGTGAAGAAGTGACCGCCGAGCGAGGGCGCCTGTATCGCGCGGTCATGATGCGACTGGAGCTGCCGCTACTCCGCCACGTGCTCGATTTCTCGGGTGGCAATCAGCTCAGGGCGGCGCGCTTGCTGGGCATCAATCGCAATACGTTGCGCAAGCGGCTCCGGGTGCTCGGCCTCCTGCCGCACGCCTCCGCCCGGAACGGGACGTCGGCCTAAGGTCCGTCGCTCTGGTCGCGCGCCGGAGCACGGGGTACACTCCCTCCTCGTGCGCCCGCCCTCGTCCTTCCGAGCGGCCTTCGCGGCCGCCGCGCTCCTGCTCGCCACGCTTGCCGGGTGCGCCGCCTTGCCGTCCGAACCGGTCCCGGGCGAGCCACCGCATCATGCCCGGGGGGGCTTCCGGAACCCCGCGGCGGACTTTCACCGTGCGGGCGGCTGGGCGCGTCTCAAATTCCTGGCGAGCCGCAGCTGGCAGAGCCTCGTGTCCCCGCGCACATTCGACACGCCGCGAGAAGGTCCCGAGGGGCTCGCGGCGGGGCAGGCGCTCCTGGCAGGCGCCGAGCCCACCATCACCTGGATCGGGCACGCGACCCTGCTGGTCCGGCTCGACGGCGTCACGATCCTCACTGATCCCACCTGGAGCGAGCGGGCCAGCCCGTTTTCCTGGGCGGGCCCGAAGCGGCTGGTCCCACCCGGGCTGCCGTTCGAGAGCCTGCCACGGGTGGACGTGGTCGTGCTGTCCCACGATCACTACGATCACCTGGATCTGCCCACCGTGCAGCGGCTCGCGAAGGCGCACGACCCGCTTTTCGTGGTGCCGCTCGGCCTCAAGGCGTGGCTGGCAGAGCGCGGTGTCACCCGGGTCGAGGAGCGGGACTGGTGGGGCCGGGTGGAGCACCGGGGCGTGAGCTTCGTGTGCACGCCCGCCCAGCACTTCTCCCAGCGCACCCTCTGGGATCAGAACCAGCGGCTCTGGGCCACATGGGCGGTGCTGGGCCCGTCGCGCCGCGTGTACTTCACCGGCGACACCGCATACTTCGATCAGTTCAAGGCGATCGGCGCGCGCTTCGGCCCGTTCGACCTGGCCGCGGTGGCGATCGGCGCGTACGTGCCTCCCGAGATCATGCGCTCGGTTCACCTGACGCCCGAGCAGGCGGTGCAGGCCGCGCAGGACGTCGGAGCGCGCATCACGCTCGGCATACACTGGGGGACCTTCGACCTCGCCGAGGAGCCGCTCGGCGAGCCGCCGACGCGCATGCTCGCGGAGACTACCCGGCGTGGCATCGGCCCCGAGCGCGCCTGGATCCTGAAGATCGGCGAGACGCGCCGCTGGTAGGGCCGCGCTGGTAGGATGATGCCGGCATGGCGAGCCGGGTGCTGATCGTCGAGGACGAGCCGGACATCCGGGACCTGCTGACCTTCCATCTCGAACGCGACGGCTTTCAGGTCGCGCGCGCGGGCACGGGCACGGAAGCGCTCCACCAGGTCCGCCTCACCCGGCCGGATCTCGTGATCCTCGATCTCATGCTACCGGAGATGGACGGGCTCGACGTGTGTCGGCGCCTGCGCGCCGATGCCGCGACCGCGGCCCTGCCCATCATCATGCTCACCGCCAAGGGCGACGAGGTGGATCGAGTGGTCGGTCTCGAGATCGGCGCCGACGACTACATCGTGAAGCCCTTCTCGCCGAAAGAGCTGATCGCGCGCATCCGCGCGGTGCTCCGTCGGTCCGGCGCGCCGCTGACAGGCGCGCCGCTCGTGGTCGGCGGCATCCAGCTCGACCGGGCCTCCCACCAGGCCCTCGCCGCCGGCCGGCCGCTCGCCCTTACCCCGAAGGAGTTCGCCCTGCTTCGCGCGCTCCTCGAGGCGCGCGGACGCGTGCTGTCGCGCGAGTTCCTCCTCGATCGGGTCTGGGGCTATGCGCGGGCGGCGGAGATCGAGTCGCGCACGGTGGACGTGCACGTTCGTCGGCTTCGGGCCAAGCTGGGCGCCGAAGGTGAGCGGATCGTCACCGTGAAGAACGTGGGCTATCGCCTGGACCCGGACGCCTGACCGTGCGCGCCCTCGTCCGGTTCCTGGGGCGGCGGATCGCGCTCAAGCTGACGCTCACGTTGGTGGGCTTCACCGGCATCGCCGCCCTGGCCGCCGGCCTCTACGTCAACCACGCACTGGAGGGGTTCGCCGCCGATTCCCTCGAGGCGCGACTCGCCGCGGTGGGGCGCGTGCTGCACGACGAGACGCGCGTGCAGCTCCCGGCGGACGTGGGCGCGCCGAGCATACAGGGCTTCGCGGCTCGCGCCGCGCGCACCACGGGAGCGCGCGTGACCGTGATCGCGCCCGACGGACGCGTCCTCGCCGAGTCGGAGGCTGCCCCGGGCGGCGTGGCGGCCATGGACAATCACGCCGGGCGTCCCGAGGTGCGCGCGGCGCTGGCCGGCCAGGTGGGGCGAGATCTCCGAAGCAGCGCCACGCTGGATGCGCCGCTCCTCTACGTCGCCATGCCGGTGCGCGCCGGCGACCGGCTCGTCGGCGTGCTACGCCTCGCGGTGCCGCTGTCCGAGGTCACCGCGTCGTACGAGAGGATGCATCGCGTGATGCTCGCGGGGGGGCTGGTGGCCCTCACGGTGGCGCTCGGCATCGGCCTCTTCGTGTCCGGGCGCGTGACACGGCCGGTGGTGGAGATGCAGTCGATCGCCCGGCAGCTAAGCGAGGGCAATTTCGGCGTGCGTGCGCCGGCCCGCTCGCCGGACGAGATCGGCACCCTTGGGCGCTCGCGCAACGTGGTGGCCGCCCGCCT
>Ga0310812_10000627_pt1 | contig 13015 bp, 11 predicted proteins | sample NN3metagenome_FD_205747 | JGI IMG/M metagenome (GOLD analysis project Ga0310812, IMG submission 205747) | Soil microbial communities from experimental microcosm in Duke University, North Carolina, United States - NN3 | ecosystem: Engineered > Artificial ecosystem > Soil microcosm > Unclassified...
CGAGCAGCGTTTCCCGGGTGGTGGCGGAACCATCGTCGACACGGCGGTCGCCGAGCTACAGAGTGCGCGCGCGGTCGGTCATCGCTCGCACCAGCCGACGCGGACGATGGTCTTCGACTTCGCGGCGAATGAGGCTACGGGCACCGTCACCGTCACGCCGGCGTCGCGCGACTCGATGCCGCGCGTCGAAAATGTGCGACAGAATGTCGGCGGTCCGATCTTCGACTCGAACATCATCGAGATGGTTGTCGCCGCGCTCCCCCTCGCGCCGCGGTTCGCAACCGAGCTGCCGTTCTTCATCTATGAGCGTGGGGGGCGCGTTTCGATGCACGTCGCCGTTCAAGAGCGAACCAGCGTGCAGTTCCCGCTGCTTGGCGCCCGCGACGCGTGGGTCGTGTCGGTAGCCGTTCCGGGCGCGCCGGCCACGGTGTGGGTCGACGCTCGCACGCGCGACGTCCTGCGCGTTCGATACGACATTCGCGCGCAGGACGTCGCCTTCACCGACGATCGGATGACACCATTGCATTAAGCAGGTCCTTGAGATGTAGAAACGGGTCGCCTTTTGGCGGCCCGTTTTGTTGCCTGCGATGAATTTGATAATAAACATTTGCCAGCGTCGTCGGCGATCAAAGTATTGCTGGATGTTTGTGAGTTCAGGCTACTTGCGCATTGTCACAAAGCGGGCCCAAGCTTGGGCCTCCCACCAGAGCGAGTGACAATGGCTCCCAAGAACGTGAAGGTCGAGATCGGCGTGTCGGTTTCGAACGCGAGTAACGGGAAGCTCGAGATAAAAATCAAACCGTGGAGGATCCACATCGCGGCCGCCGACACGGTCGAGTGGGTGCCCGTGGTGCACAACACAGACGACATCGTGAGCTGGTTCCGCATTGACACGGTGGCCCACACACCTCCGTGGCCATTCCCCGACGCGCCGCCCGACGCTGCCTATACCGGGAACCACGCAAAACATGCCAAGACGCCGCACGGACGCACGGCCGGCCTACCGGTGGGCTCCGTTATCCCGTACAGTGTCGCCATCGCGTTCACCGACGACGACGGCAATGAGCGATTTGCAGAAGTCGACCCCGACATGGTGATGGACTAACCGGACGGGCGCCGCATGGGCGAAACCCCGGAAGAGTTTCCGCAACGCATAGGGCCTTACCAGATTCTTCAACGCCTGGGCGAAGGTGGCATGGGCGTGGTGTACGAGGCCGAAGAGTCTGGCCCTGTGCGGCGGCGCGTCGCGGTGAAGGTGATCCACGCGGCGCATTACTCGCGGGACGTGATCACGCGGTTCGAAGCCGAGCGGCAGGCGCTGGCGCTCATGAACCACCCGGGCATTGCCAAGGTCTTCAGCGCCGGCGCCACCGAAAGCGGAGAACCGTATTTCACGATGGAGCTCGTTCGCGGGCTCCCGATCGGGGAATACTGTGATTTGCACCGCCTGTCGATCAACGAACGCATCCTGCTGTTCATCGACGTTTGCCGGGCGGTGCAACACGCTCATCAAAAAAGCGTGGTTCATCGTGACCTGAAGCCGTCCAACGTTCTCGTCATGGAGCAGGACGGAGCTCGCCAACCAAAAATCATCGACTTCGGCGTGGCGAAGGCCCTCGGCCAGCAACTGACCGAGCACACTCTGGTGACGTTGAGCGGTACGGCGATCGGAACCGCGGCGTACATGAGTCCGGAGCAGGCCGACGCAACGATGGATGTCGATACGCGGTCCGACATCTACTCGCTGGGCGTAATGCTCTATGAGCTTCTGGTTGGTGCGCTCCCGCTCGACCCGGCCCAGGGCGGGATTCATGTCTTCCTGGCAAACATCGCGTCGCGACGGACGGATCCACCGAGGCCCAGCGCGAAACTGAGCGGCGAGCCGGCGAGCGGCGCGGTCGCCTTCTCGCGCCGCACCAATGTCAAGCGGCTGCGCTGGGATCTGTCTGGTGACCTCGATGCGATCGCGATGATGGCGATGCATCCGGATCGATCGCTACGGTACCCGTCGGCAGCCAGCCTCGCCGACGACCTTCGCCGCCATCTCGATCACCAACCGGTGATCGCGCGATTGCCGAGCACGCGCGACCGCGCCATCAAGTTCATCCGACGCCACCGGGTCGGCGTGGCCTCCACAGCCCTCGTCGTCGCGGCGGTTCTCTCGGGTAGTGTTCTCGCCACCGTCGGATTGGTGCGCGCCCAGCGCGCGGAACGGATCGCCGCTCAGGAGGCCGCGGCGTCGACGCAAGTGACGGCGTTTCTCACCGACGTGTTCAGTGTCAACGACCCGGGCCGTTCGCGCGGGGGTGCGCTCACCGCGCGCGAGTTGCTTGCGCGCGGTGCCGCGCGCGTCAGTGCGGGACTGGAGGGTCAGCCACTGCTTCAGGCCAGGTTGATGCAGACGCTGGGCACGGTGCACGCCCAGCTTGGCCTGTACGACGAGGCGCGGCCGTTGTTCGATGGAGCACTTCGCATTCGCGAGCGCGAGCTCGGGGCGAACGACACGCTGGTTGCGGAAACGCTGCAAAGCATCGGAGACGTCGCGCGTTTCAAGGGGCAAACGGCGTTGGCCGATAGTGCACTCCACCGCGCTCTGGCGATTCGCGTGGCCGCCCTCGGGTCCGCTCACTCCAGCGTCGTCACGACCATGGCAGCGCTTGCGACTTTGCGCTATGCGCAGGGCAGATTGAGCGAGGCGGAATCCATCTATGCGCGCGCGCTGTCACTCGACTCGATGTCCGGACGACCGGACGATGCGGCGAGGGCCCGGCGGTTGCGCGGACTTGGGGTCATCTATTGGGGCCAGGGGCGATTCGAAAAAGCGGAGCCACTCTTCAATCGCGCCCTGGAAATCGAATTGCGCACGCTCGGGCCGGATCATTACGACGTCGGCGGGACCCTGAATAACCTCGGCGGCGTGTACTACGGAATGGGGAAGTACCAGCAAGCGCTGGAGTCTTACGAGCGCGCGCTCCCGATATTCGAAAAGTCGCTGGATGCGTCGCACCCGAATGTATTCGGTCTATACAACAACTTCGGCGAGACATACTGGAAATTGGGGCGCTTCGCGCCAGCCGAGTCGTTGCTACGGCGGTCGCTCGTGATGAAGGAAAAAGTTCTCGGCGCGAGCGATCCGTCCATCGCCAACACACTGCATGCCTTGGCCGGTGTGCTGCGCGATGAGCAACGCTATGGCGAAGCCGAGTCGGCGTACCGGCGCGCCCTGGCGATCCGCGAGCGCGCGTCGGCCACGAATCCCCGTCCAGTCGTGGAAACGTTGCTCGATTTCGCCGAGTTGATGCGACGAACGGGCCGTGCGCCCGAAGCCGCGCGTTTCGCGGCCCGCGCGAAAGATCTGTCGGCGACGCAGCGCTAGCAAATCGGGTAGGAAGAAAACGGGCCGCCATTCGGCGGCCCGTTTCGCGTCTTCGATGATTGACCGCCGGCGACGTCTTACTGAGTCTTCGTCGCCTCCCATTTCACCTTCGCCAGCACCGAATCCGGCTTCGACGCGAGAACCGAGACCACCGTGCCCGTCCACTTGTTGCCGGAGAGCCGGCCGACGACGTGATCGATCTGCTTCGGTGACTTCGGCGGTGTCGGTGGGGTATGGGCTGCGGACACCCACATGACGCTGTCGGCGCCGCTCAGCGTATAGGTGTAATCAACGGTGTCCTTCGGGGCTGCCGCATTTACGCACTTCGATACACTGCTTCCGGACGCCGTGGTGCAGACGAAGGTTGACACGACCGAATCGTTCGGCGGCGCCATGATCTTACCGCTGACCGTGCCGACGAGATCGGCCGCGGTGACGGCAGCTGGAGCAGCCGGAGCCGCCGGAGCGGCCGCTGCCGCAGGGGCGGCAGTATCGGTCTTTGGGGTTTCGTTTTTCGCGCACGCGACGAGGGACACGGCTGCGATCAGCAGTCCTGCTTTGCGCATAACGCCTCTGGGGAAGAGTGGTAGGTGGTGGAGCACCTTCGACAACCCGAGGAATCCGGCGGCAACACTAATCTGCAAGGTTCGGCGATTCCCGCCAGGCTGCCCGGCGAAGTCTCGCGGCTGGTCAGTACCGCAGCAGCCGATTGATCTTGAAGACGAACGCCCGGTTTTTCAGCCCGCGGACCGTTGTCGGGGTCACGAACCGGTCGTCCGTGGCGTCGCGCTCGTCGGTGTAGACGAGAAAGAGCTCGCTCCCCGGGCGATACTCCCAGCGGAAGCGGAGGTTGCTACTGACGGCGCCATCCGTCGAGTTGTACTGGACCAGGGCGCTGAAGAACATGAGCGGCGAGAAGCCATAGTCGGCGCGCGTGCGGAGGAGTCGCGCGGTGAAGGATCCGCCGCGCAAATCGAAGCGCGTGAGCGAGACCGTCGGCTCCATCGAGAGCTGCGGCAAGATCGAGATCCGGCCGCCCGAGGTGAAGCTGTTGGTGGCCAGGCCGAAGCTCAGGCTCGTAATCCGGCCGTCGTAATACTCGCCCGCCTGCGCGGCGACTGATCCGGAGATTCGCCGCTGTCCGCCGAAGGTGTACGAGGCGCCGATCTGGTCGAAGGTGTAGCCCCCGGGGGCGATCGCGACCGGTGAGCCGGCCGGCGTGAATGGTTTCAACAGGAGCTCGTACTCGCGCAGCGCGTCGATGGAGATCAGGTCGCTGTTCACCAGCTCCGTGCCGAAGTGCCCTGTCCACGTGCGCGACTCGACGTGGCCGGCGCCGTTCACGAACAGCTCGCCGTTGCCGCTGTACGTGAACTTCCGGACATCCGGAATGTTGGTCGGCCGTGGGCTGAAACGCAGCTCGCCGAACGAGCGCTTGAAGTCGGTGCGGCGAACGAAGCCGACTTCCGGGTTGAAGTTCTTGCCGACGACGAGGAACTCGCCCCGTGCCCCGTAACGGTCGGCGTTGTAGTCGTACCGCCCCTGGTAGCTCTGATCGTTGCCGCTCCGGTTGCTCGTCTCGGTGCGGGCCCAATACAGGGCGGTCGTCACGTTGTCGAAAAAGGAGAACGTGCCGTCGACGCCGTAGGCCTGATTCGAACCGCTATCCGAGGCGGCCAGCGAGCGATTGGTCGCCATGACGCCAATCGCGCTTCGCTTGAAGACGTCGCGTTTCACGCGCGCGACAGTGAAGTTGGTCGGCCGCGTGAGCGAGACAGCTTCTTCGCCGGTTTGGATATTCATCAACCCCACGGCGTATGGGCCGACTTTTCCGGTGAGACGGCCGCCCGCGTCGATCGGGATCACGCGCCCGGCGTTGAGGCCGATCCGTCGCGTGTAGAAGAGGTAGGGAAGGTCACTCGTGTTCGACGGCGCGATCGCGCCCAAACCACCGCGCGCGAAGTCGAAGATGCCGCGACCCTCGAGGAAGAAGTCGCGCTTCTCGGGGTAGAAGAGACTGAACCGCGTGAGGTTCACCTGTTGCTCGTCGATCTCGACCTGGGCGAAATCGGTGTTGTAGGTGAAGTCCGCGGTCAGGTTCGGCGTGATGCCGTACTTCATGTCGCCGCCGAATTCGTTTCCAAACTCGTTCGAGATGGCCGGTGTGCGGAGCCGGTCGGTCGTCATGCGCGACACCGCGTACGGTTTGAGCTCGAGATTCTTCCCGCTTTCAGGAAGATCGAGTCCGACCAGCGTGCCGGCCGCGGAGATGCGATTGAGCGCCTGCGGACCGGCGAGGCTCTGCGGCACGGGCGTGAGGTATCCCCACTCGTTCTTGCGTCGCACCGATCGTCGCAGTTGCACGCCCCACACCTGATCGTTCCCGGCGCGATAGCGAATGGATTTCAAGGGAATCGCCATCTCCACGATCCAACCGCCGTCGAAGCGTCCCGTCGCCGACGTCCACACCGGATTCCAATCCGTGTTCGAGCCCCCCTCGTCGACGACGGAATAGTCAGCCCGCGCGCCCAAAGGATTGGTGTAGAACGCGAACCCGCTGCGGCGATCGTAGTACGTGTCGAACATCACACCAAAGTGATCGTTCTGCCGCAGGCCATTCGTGTCGCGACGCAGCTCGTTGGCGATCCATTCGCTCGGCGGCGCGGAGTCCCAGCATCTGCACGTGACGTAGATGAATTCGGCGTCGTAGGTGATCCAGACGTCGCTGCGCTCCGTCATCAGCTCCATGTAGTTCGGCGTAACCTGGATCAATCCGCCGAACGGCTTCTCCTGGGCATAGACCGCTTCGTCGAGGCGTCCATCGAGCTTCAGTGGCGACGTGAGCTTGATCGCGCGCACCGTCGCCTGCCCGGATGATGCGCGAGTGATGACCTCAGGCGCGATTGGGCGCGGAGGGCCGTCGATCTCCTTCGTTTGCGCGCGAGCCTGAACGGCGGTGACCGTCAGGCCGAGGATGGCGATGGAACGGCCGGTGGGAAGCGTCATTCCCTTGTTGCGGTGGATGTCTACGTCGCGGCGAGTGCTGCTTTCCCCGTCTTGTTCGGAACGCCGCGCAGGAAAATGAGCGACGCGATGAAGAACGCGGCGACGGTCAGCAACGCGGTGCGATACGCCACGCCGGTGCCGAAGCGTGGCTCGAGCTGATCGACAGTCACTGCCCACACGATGGGGCCGAGGAACGACCCGGCGCGCGATGAGAGGAGCAGCAAGGAGAAGAAGCGGCCCGCGTCCTTTTCCGGGACGAGACTGAGCAGCAACGGACGCTCGGCGGCGGGCACCCCACCGAACACGAGGCCGATCGCCGCACCGATCGTCCAGAACGCCGACTTGCCCGGGAAGAATGACATCGTCATGAGCAAGCCACCGAATCCGACGATCACTCCGACGAGCGTTCGCTTCGCGCCGATCCGGTCGACGAGGCGGCCAACAACGTAGCTGCCGATGATCGCCGGAACGGTGAGGACGATGTAGACCTTGTTGACATCGGCCTGTTCGAATCCCACGGCCTTGATCGCAAAAAGTCCCAGCGCGAAGACGACCGTGCCGACCGCGTCCTGATAAATGAGGGAGGCGATGATGAAGCGGAGCGTCCCCGGATGCTCGCGTGCATCGCGAAGCGTGCGTCGTACCTCGGCGAACGCGCGCCGCCAATCGACTCTTGTTCCGCTCGGCGCGGGATTGCGGTCGTGGCAGAAGAAAAAGATCGGCAGCGAGAACAACAGGAAGAGCACTGCTGTCGGTACGAACGTGGCAACGCGCCCGCCGGTCGACGTCGCCGGCACGACCGAATGAAGGAAACGCATCACGCTGCCGGGAACATCACCGAGGAACGGAATGTTGCCGGCGAGGAACGGCGCGACGAGAACGAGCCCGAAGATGGTTCCGATGTAGCCGATGGCCGTGCCGATACCCGACAAGCGGCCGAGCTCTTCGGGGGGCACCAGGTCGGGGAGCATCGCGTTGTAGAAAGGCTGCGCCGCCTGATAGCAGTAGCCGGCGATCGTGAACGCGATCACGATCATCACCAACGGGGCGCCGCTGATGTGATAGGAATCCGGGCGCGTCGCGCCGCCGATAACCGACTCGCCGTACAATGGCACGCCGCCATGGACGCCGATCCAACCGATCGCCGCGGTCGCCACGCAGGAAACGATCGTGAACCAGACGACCCAGGGCTTGCGTCGCCGCCGATCGTCGGAGATCGCACCGAACACCGGCGCCGAGACCGCCATGAGGATCGACGCGAGGGCGGTGCCCCACGCCACCGCGGAATTCGAGGATCCGAGGTCGACGACGAGCCACGTCGCGAAATACAAGGACGAGATGTTCATCGACCAGATCGTGTTCGCGAAGTCATAGAGCGCCCAGCTGTAGCGCTCGACCCACGAAGCGCGACGAACGCCCGGCGACGTAGGCGTCCCGTGCAAACCGATCGACCCGACGGCGGAAGCGGTGTGTGTCATGAACCCGGTTTTTCGTTGACCCAATCATCCTGGCAAACACGGCAAACCGGAAGGGTTGCGCCGGCCGGTTTTTCAACCCTAATTCCCGCCACTTCCGTCAATCGAGCGCAACGTGCGTCCTCTCCTTCGATCGCTTGTCGCCGGGCTGCTTCTCAGCGCGCTAGGGCCGAGTGTGGCGCGGGCCACATGGTCGGTCATCGCCGTAGACCTCAGCACGGGACGCATCGTGATCGCATCGGCGACGTGCGTCGATCGCGACGATGCATTTCTCAAGGGCGTGCAGGCGGTCGTCGTCCCCGGAAAGGGGATCGCCGCCTGCCAGGCGGGCGTCGATAACACGCACGCGAACCAGATGCTGGTGTTCGCCGAGCTACAGAAAGGCACCGCGCCGGAGAAGATCATCGAGCTGCTGTCGGCCGATCCGGCATTTCAGTCACGCCAGTTCGGGATTCTCGATCTGCAAGGGCGAAGCGCCGGCCATTCCGGTCTGTCCAACGGGTACGTGACGCAGGATATCCAGGGTCGCGTCCCCGGAACGCAGATCTATTACTCGATTCAAGGAAACATTCTTCGACCGGGTGAAGTTGTGCCGAAGGCGGTGCAGGCCTTTCTGTCGACCAACGGCGCGATCACCGACCGGGTGATGGCGGCGATGGAAGCCGCGGACGGGGCGGGGGGTGACAGCCGATGCACCTGTCCGCCACCGCCCGAAGACGGCTCGGCGCCCGCGATTCCCTGTGACTCCAAGACGGCGCACGTGGCGTACATCCTGATGGCCGAGCGAAACGACACGAACGGCGATTCGCACAACAACGGTCAGTACACGATGTACCTCACGGTGAATCAACCGGCGCAAGGCGGACCAAACGCGATCAAGCCCGGGGAGAATCTCAATCCGGTGAAGACGCTGCGCATGCGCTACGACGCGTGGCGAAAACTGCAACCGGCGTCATTCAAGTGAGGCGCGCGCTGCGACGTCTTTCGGGCGCGCTACTGACGACAGCTGCGCTGCTCGTGCTCGTGCGAGAGAGCATCGCACAAGTACCACCCGCCGGAGCACCAGCGGGGCAGCGCGGTCGCGGCGGCGGTGGACGCGGTCGCGCGATTCAAGTGATGACCCTGACGTCGAGCGGCTTCGCGGACGGCGGCGCGATCCCGATCAAGTTCGCGCAGCCGGGCGTCGAGGTGTCGCCACCGCTCGCGTGGAGCGGAGTGCCGGACAGCAACGTCGTGAGCTTCGCGCTCGTCGTGCACGACCTCGACGCCGCGGGAAGCAACGGCGACGACTTGCTACACTGGCTGGTCTGGAACATCCCTGCCGCCGCGCGATCGCTTCCCGAGGGCGTTCCTCAAGGACCGCAGCTCCCCGACGGCGCTCGACAGATCAGCGTGAGCGGTCCGTACTATCGCGGTCCCGCCGCGCCGGGCAACGGGCCGACGCATCACTACGTCTTCGAGCTCTACGCGCTCGATGCGACGATCGACGTCCCTCCAGTCGGCGCCGCACCGGCCGCGACGAGGGCGGCGGTCATGGCGGCGATGGCCGGTCATGTGCGGGGGAAGGCCGTGCTCGTCGGGACGTTCAAGCGCAAATCCTGACGTGCAGCCACCGCTCGATGCGATCGCCGTGCGCGTCCTCGGCGCGCTGATCGAAAAAGAGATCACGACGCCGGACAACTATCCGTTATCGCTCAACGCGCTCGTCGCCGCGTGTAACCAGACGTCGGCCCGCGAACCGGTGATGAATCTCGACGAGGGCACCGTCAACCGGACGGTCAACGATCTGCGCCAACGGTCGCTCGTGCGCGCGGTGCAGCAGAGCGGTTCTCGCGTCATGAAGTTTCGCCATCTCATGATGGAGTCGCTGAACCTCGACGGGCCTGAGCTCGCCGCGATGTGCGTGTTGATGCTGCGCGGACCGCAAACGCCGGGCGAGATCAAGGGGCGCAGCAATCGCCTGTTCGATTTTCCCGATCTCGAGAAAGTCGAGTCGACGCTCGACGCGTTGATCAACCGACAAGCGCCGCTCGTCGCCCGTCTGCCGCGCCGTCCGGGACAGAAGGACAGTCGCTACGCGCATCTCCTGTCGGGGGACGCACCGGCCGACGTGCCCGAGGCGGTCACACTGAGCGCGGTAGCCGAGAGTGGACGGTTGGAAGCGCTGGAGCATGCAGTGAACTCGCTGCGCGCCGAGCTAGTCGATTTACGCACGCAGCTCGACGAGTTCCGAAAGCAGTTTTAAGAGTTCAGATCGATCAGGTCGGACACCGTCGCGTTTCCTACATTCAGCTCGTCGGCGAGAAGGGCAATCACCAGCTGACGATCGCTTTCCGTCGCCTGGCTTCCCTCGCGTGTGATGACGATCGATGTCTCTCGCCGGTCGTCGACGAGCAGGCCGGCGGGAGCGAGGCGCTCCGTCAGAGTGCGACGAAGGGCGCCCGCATCTCGATCAGCCGTGGCGCGCACGATGAAGCCAAAGGTCGGGCAGGGCGCACTCATCGCGGCGCCTCGGCCGCAATTGCCGGCAGAAGATCGCAGAACGCAAATCGATCCTCGCGAAGAACAACCTCGCCATGGGCGACGGGGATGGCGTGCTCGAAGATCGGTCCGGCCGAGACGAAGGTGTGGAACTCGCCGCGCTCGCCGCAGGGGTCGGTGTTTGCCGGGAGGTCGACGAGCAACGAGCGATCGAATTGGCGACCAGCGAAGTTCGCCGACAACTGTTGTGTATCGACGCAGACGAGATGCGCGACGAAACCGGCGTCGATGAACTCTTCGGCGAGCGCGCGCGTGTCGCGTCCCCAAATCGGGAATAGCGGAGTGAAACCGGAGCCGGAGAGCAGACGCTCGCGATACGCGCGAACGTCCTCGAGAAAGAGATCGCCAAAGGCGATCGTTGTTGCGGTAGGAAATCGTGTCCGCAACCGATCGAGAGCACCGAAGAAAGCCGCCTCATAGGCAGGGTTGGACGACTGCGGCTCGAGCTCGATCTCGAGGAGTGGCAGTCCAGCGGCCGCGGCCTGCGCGTGGAGCAGCTCGCGTCGGACGCCGTGAATGCTCACGCGATCGTAGGCACGCGTAACGCTCGTGAGGAGGGCGACGACCTCGTATCGCGGATCGCCGCGCAATCCCGCGAGAGTCAGGCTGCTGTCTTTCCCACCGCTCCAGCTGAGTATGACGGATTCGCGCTTCACGGCATCGGATTCAGCCGCCGCACGGCCGGCAGAGACTGGGGGAAACGGGTTCAACGCAACGGGCTTGAATTTAGTATCATAAAGAGCCGGGCGTGGCCTGGCGATCCCCCACAAAGAGCGTTCCAACCGTGACCCATCAATCATTGGCGCGGCGCGTCGCGTGCGTCGCCATCATCCTTGCCGGAACGTCGTTGCGGCTTTCGGCGCAGCAGAAATGCCCCGCGATCGTCGGCGGGGCGATGCCACTCGCGTATAGCGGTGGCCCGACCGTCGCCGACATCACCGCGTGCGACCTCATGACGCGGTTATACATCTACGCCGCGGACTCGATGCGAGGACGCGAAGCCGGGACGCCGGACGCGATGCGTGCCACAGCGTACATCGAAGCCGAGGTGAGGCGCCTCGGCCTGAAGCCGGCCGGCGACAACGGCACGTATTTCCAGAATCTGCCCGTCACGGCTCGTGTGCTCGGGGCGGGTTCGTCCATTACCAGCGGCTCGACGACGTTCAAGCCGAATCAGGACTTCTCGATCACGGCGCTCGGAGCAGATCGCAAAGTCTCGGGCGACGTGATCTTCGCCGGCGCGCTTGCTGATACGTCGAACATGCTCACGGCCGATCAAGTCCGAGGCAAGGTTGTCCTCGTGACGGGCGCCGTGGGCGGCCGCGGCGGATTCGGCGGGGGACGCGGAGGCGTGGGCGCGGCCAATTCGTTGAGTGGCGCGGTGGCAATCCTCACGGTAGTTCCGGCGATCGCCCCACCGCGCCTCGCCTTCACTCTGAACGATACCGCACAGACGGAAGGGCGCGCGGCGTACAACACGGCGCATCCCGAAGCGGCGGCCGGGCGCGGCGGTCGCGGCGGCCGCGGTGGCTTTGGCGGTGGGCAGCAACTGCTTGCCGGCACGATTACGTCAACCGTGGCGGCGGCGCTGCTCGGCAAGTCCGTTCAGAGCGCGGTGCGCGGTGACGTCGGCGCCGCGGAGACGATCGACGTCCGCGTCGAGACTATTCCGGCGCCGACGCGCAATGTCGTCGCCATCATTCCAGGAAGCGATCCAAAGTTGCGCGGACAGTACGTCGTGATCGGCGCCCACTCGGACCACGTCGGCATGTCGGCCGCGCGGCCGGTCGTCGAGCACGATTCGCTCAAGGCCTACAACATCGTCGCGCGGGTCGAGGGTGCCGATACCCGCAACGCCGCGCCGCCAACGGCGGAGCAGTGGGCGCGGATCAACGCGATCAAGGATTCGCTCCGCAAGATCTATCCGGCGCGGCCCGACTCGATCAGCAACGGCGCGGACGACGACGGCTCAGGCAGTGTGTCGATCCTCGAGATCGCCGAGGCGTTCGCCCGGGGGCCGGTGAAGCCGAAGCGTTCGCTCATCTTCATCTGGCAGATGGGCGAAGAGAAGGGCCTGTGGGGCTCGCAGTACTTCACGAACCACCCCACGGTGTCGCTCGACTCGATCGTCGCCGATCTCAATCTCGACATGGTGGGTCGCGGCGAAGCGAGCGACGTCACGGGCCGCAGCAAGGACGACGTCGAGCTGACTGGCGCGGCGAACTACGTGCAGCTCGTCGGGTCACGCCGGCTCTCCACCGAGCTGGGTGACATTGCCGAGGACGTGAGCACGAAGCAGCCGATGCCGTTCAAGTTCGATTACGCGATGGATGCGAACGGACATCCGCAGAACATCTATTGCCGCAGCGATCACGCCAACTACGCCCGCTACGGGATTCCGGTGATCTTCTTCACCACGGGCGGCCACGCCGACTATCACCAGGTGACGGACGAGCCGGAGTACATCCAGTATCAGCACATGGCGCGCGTCGACAAGCTCGTGTTCGACATCGCGACGCGCGTCGCGAATCTCGACCACCGTGTGAAGGTGGACGGTCCCAAGGCGAACAGCCCGTTCGCGGGCTGCCAGCAGTAGCTCCTTAGAATTCTCTAAGCG
>Ga0310812_10000631_pt1 | contig 12959 bp, 11 predicted proteins | sample NN3metagenome_FD_205747 | JGI IMG/M metagenome (GOLD analysis project Ga0310812, IMG submission 205747) | Soil microbial communities from experimental microcosm in Duke University, North Carolina, United States - NN3 | ecosystem: Engineered > Artificial ecosystem > Soil microcosm > Unclassified...
GAAACCGGCGGCGATCGACGATCCCATGGCGACGTATTCCTTGAACAGCTTCTTCGTTTCCGGTTCGCCAGGTTCCTTGGCGAAGCTCGCCGAGACGCTCGGCGCGGGAATCGTCGGAATACTTCGATCGGTACACCCGGCGAGCGGAAGACCGAAAACGGTGAGCAATGGGAGAATGAACGCGCGGCGCGACATCGGAAGCCTCCAGGGCACTTGCCAGGTTACCCCGCGAGTATGTCCGCGCCAGGGCCGCTCGGCAAGCCAACCCGTGTACCAAAACAGTACAGCCCGAACCCAAACCGCGGCCTTAGGGGTCAGACTCGGAAAAATGCTAGCAAAACCACGGCGTTAGGGGTCAGACTCCGAAGTACGGTGCTCCGAAGTACGGTGTCTGACCTGTATCTCGCCCCGATTTCGCCGGCGGGTTAGCGATGCATCGGGAGCTTCGAGTCCGACTCCTCGGCCGTGGCGGGCTCACCGCTGGCGTTCGCGAACTCCCGGCGGAGGACGTCCATCATCTCGCCGCGCTTCTCGTAGAGGCGGCGCAACGGACGCTTGTCGTGCCGCGCGTGCGCATAGGCTGTTAGCAAGGGCAGCGCGACCGTCGAATCGAGATAGCAAACCACGGCGTCCGGCAGCCGGTCGGGATCGATCTTGCCCCAGCTCACCGCCTCGGCGGGCGTCGCGCCGGAGAGACCGCCGGTGTCCGGGCGGGCATCGGTGATCTGCAGGAAGTAGTCATGACCTTTCTCGTCGATGCCAAGCACTTCCTGGATCTGCGGCTCGGTTTGGAGCATGAAGTTCTTCGGTGATCCTCCGCCGCAAATCAACACGCCGGACTTCCCACCGCCGCGCTTCGCCGCGAGCACGATCGACGCCGTCTCGTTCACGTCGAGGTTCGGATCGATCACGCACTTATTTCCCTCGAGCGCGAGCGCGGCGACGTTCATGCCGATCGAAGAATCACCCGGCGACGACGTGTAGATCGGCACGCCCGCGCCGTACGCCGCGGACAACAACGACTTCTGTCCGATGCCGAGCGCCTTCTCGCGCTCGCGCACGTATTTGCCGCACAGATAGTGGAACTCCGCGCTCGACATCGCGCGCTGGAAGTCCGGACCTTGGATGATCGTGCGGAAGAACGCGTCGGTCGACAGGAGCACGTCGTAGTCGAAGAAGATGTCGTAGATGCGGACGACTCCTTCTTCGCGCAGCACGACGTCCGACTCCTGGGCGTTGCCACGATGCATCGCCAAACCGAGCCCGAAGTGCGTGTCGTGGTAGAGATTCGCGCCGGTCGAGATGATCCAGTCGACGAACCCACTCTCGATGAGCGGGATGAGCGCCGCCATGCCGAGGCCCGCCGGCGTGAGCGCGCCGGTGAGTGTCATGCCGACAGTGACGTCCACGTCCAGCATCTTGCGCGTGAAGAGCTGACACGCCTCGCGGAGACGGGCCGCGTTGTACGCCAGGAACGCGTTGTCGATCAGGTCGGCAGTCGTCTCCGCGCCATTGATCGGCTTCGGCTCGATCCGTTCGCCGCGCAAGAATTTGGATCGTTCGTGCGACGTGTGGCGCGACCCGGCGCGCTCGCGCTCTTCCGCTGCGCGCTTCTGCTCGCCCTTCGGGCCGGCCGCGCTCGGACGCTTAGCGGGCATTCTGCGCCTCCCACGCCTGGATCACCGCGTGCGCGGCTTCCTGCGGATCGTCGGTGAGCAGAATGAGATCCAGATCGCCCGGCGAGATCTTCGACTCGCTGAGCACGCGCGACTGGATCCAACGAATGAGGCCAGCCCAGTAGTGTCGTCCGAACATGATGACCGGAAATTGGTAAATCTTGCCCGTCTGAATAAGCGTGAGCGCCTCGAACGCTTCATCGAGCGTGCCGAAGCCGCCCGGAAAAATGATGAACGCGTTCGAATACTTGATGAACATCGTCTTTCGCACGAAGAAGTAGCGAAAGTTGATCAGCGTATCGACGTACGGGTTGGCGCCCTGCTCGAAGGGCAGCTCGATGTTGCAGCCGATCGACGTGCCGCCGCCCATCTTCGCGCCCTTGTTCGCGGCCTCCATGATCCCCGGTCCCGCCCCGGTGATGATCGCGAAGCCCGCCTCGGCGAGGAGGCGCGCGACTTCTTGCGCCGCCGTATACTGCGGATCATCCGGATGCGTCCGCGCCGAGCCGAAGATGCTGACCCCGCGACGCACGTGGGCGAGGTTGTCGAAGCCCTCGATGAACTCACCCATGATCCGGAGCACGCGCCACGGATCGGTGCGCGTGAAGTCGTCGCGGTCGCTGCCGGCTTGGAGGAGCTTCTCGTCTTCCGTGACTGGCGCGTAGGACCGAATCGAATCATCCACAACCTTGACGGCGCCGGACGATCGCGCGGGGGATTTTTCCGAGGGCGGCGTGCGGCCGGCCATGCGATGGCCCGCCTCCGTTCGCTCCCGCGTTCCTTCGCGCGCCGTCGCCGATGCCTCGGCGAGGAGTTCGGGACTCGCCTTCTTTCCACCAGCCGTTCGCGCGACCTTTTGTTTCGGAGCGCGCCTCTCTCGTTGTGCCATGCGTAGAGTTTACGGGGTTGAGGCAGGTGCGCACAGAGGCGAGCTTGCCATCCTACCATCACGTATCCGTCATTGCCCGTTGTCATTCTGCTGGCCGACGGCGCGCGTCCCGACACATTGGACGCCGCCCTGCAACGTGGAGCACTTCCCGCGCTCGCGCGCCTGCGCGACGAGGGAGGCTTCCATGTCGTGACGTCATGCTTTCCATCGGTGACGGGACCAGCCTACACGCCTTTTCTGATGGGACGCTTCCCCGGGCCCGTAGGATTGCCGGGGTTGCGCTGGTTCGATCGAGCGCGAACCGCGTGCCGCTTTCCCGATTACACGCGAAGCTACGTCGGCTACCAGATGTCGGCCGTGGATCGCGACCTCGATCCGGACGCGCCGACGATCTTCGAGCTGTGTGAGGAGAGTCTCGCCGCGCTCAGCGTCATCAGCCGAGGCTTGGACAAGGGGCGTCGCATCGGCGCGATCACGGCGCGATCGGCCTTTCGCGCGGCGACGACGCATTTTCGCGGGAATGTCGCCGGCTGGCTCGACATCGATCGCGACGTCGCCGACCAGATCGTCGACCGCGTGCGTCAGGATCGTCCAGCGTTCACCTTCGCCGCGCTCACCGGCGTCGACAAGGTGTCGCATGCGCGAGGGCACGAATCGCCGATGGTGCTCGACGCGCTTCGCATCGTCGACGACACCGCGGCGCGCATCCGCGACGACGCCGAACGAGACGGGCGCTGGGAAGCGATGTCGCTGTGGGTCGTCAGCGACCACGGCCATTCTCGCGTGTCGCATCACGAAGACCTCGCGGCGCTGATCGAGGCAACGGGACTGCGCACGATGTCGCACCCGTGGGTCTACAACATCGCGCCCGAGGTCGCGGTCATGGTGAGTGGGAACGCGATGGCGCACTTGTATCTGGATGTACCGGACCGATCGCGATCGCGGCCGACCACGCGCGACGCGCGCTTTCGCTCGCTCGTCCCGATGCTGCTCGGGCGCCCATCCGTCGATCTGCTCATCACCCCCGCGCACGAGTCGGCGATCGTCCGCGCGCGCGACCGTGGCGTCGCAACCGTCTGGCGCGACGCGCGAGGCTACCACTACCGTCGCGACTCGGGCGACCCGCTCGGACTCGGCACCGACATCTCCGCCGCGTCGACGAGCGAAGCGTACGACGCAACGCTCGAATCGGACTATCCCGACGGCATCATTCAGATCCTGCACTTGGCGACCGCGCCGCGATCGGGCGAGATCATTCTCTCCGCCTCGCGCGACTGGGATTTCCGGGCGCGGTACGAGCCGATCCCGCACATCAGCTCGCACGGCGCGCTGCACCGCGAGCACATGCTCGTGCCGCTCCTCGTGAATCATCCGGTGAAACGGGAGCCGCGCCGCACCGTGGATGTGATGCCAAGCGCGCTCGCCGCGCTCGGCCTTCCGGTGCCGCCGGGATTGGACGGTGAGTCGTTTCTGTAGCTAGCGTTCATACCATGAGCGCACCGGTCGCGACGAACGGGAGTTGGACGAGGCTTGTCGCCACATTGACATGGCGCGCGCTGCGCAACCCGCGCACGGCGGCCGCGCTGCTGCGGGTCGGCTGGCGTTTTCGCGCCCGCGATTGGTATAAGCGCTTCCCTTTCCTTCCCGTGCCGGACGCCGGCTATCTCCGATGGCGCATGTACACCGCGTACGGCGATGAGGAGATCGTGCCTCCAGCGGACGACATCGTGCGTTACGCGCGTTGGGCGGTGCGCGACCGGTGATCGCGGCCGAGCGTGGAACGATCGAGCAGCTGATCAAAGCCCAGGCGTATGGCCTGGGCTTCGATCTCGTCGGCATCACGACGCTCGGCCCGGCCGAGACCGTGGCGGCGTTCGACGATTGGCTGGCGTCGGGGTACGCGGGCGAGATGGAGTATCTGGCGCGCGGCGCGGAAAAGCGGGCCGACACCCGACGGCCGGTGCATGGGGCCAAGTCAGCAATCGTCGTGGCACTGGATTACGGCGGGCGTGAGCCGTCCGGGCCGGTGTCGCGCTATGCTCGCGGCGATGACTATCACGACGTGATGGTATCGCGCCTTCGCGAGCTGCATCACTACATCGAGACTGCCGTTGGTGCGCCGGTTTCCGGCAAGCCGTACGTCGACACCGGACCGATTCTCGAGCGGGATCTGGCGCGGCGCGCGGGGCTCGGCTGGTTCGGCAAGAACACGATGCTCATCAATCCGCGAATGGGCTCGTTCTTCTTTCTCGGCGAACTCCTGCTCGATCTCGAGCTCGAGCCTGATGCTCCATTTGAGGCGGACCGGTGTGGCAGCTGTCGCCGCTGCCTCGACGCGTGTCCGACGAGCGCGTTCCGAGAACCGCGCGTGCTCGATTCGACGCGCTGCATTTCGTATCTCACGATCGAGCTGAAGGGAGAGATCGACGACGCGATCAAGCCCGCGATCGGCGAACGGGTGTACGGATGCGACATCTGTCAGAGCGTGTGTCCATGGAACGTTCGATTCGCACGAGCGTTGAAGGAGCCCGCGTTCGCGTCGCGGGCCGCGATCGCCGGGAAGGATGCGCGGACGTTGTCGCGCGAGATCCTCGCGATGAGCGATGAGGATTTTCGCACGGCGTTCAAGGGATCACCGATGAAGCGAGCGAAGCTCGGGGGGCTCAAGCGCAACGCGGCCATCGTGCTCGCCAACCTCGGCTCCGAGACGGGTATCGCCGAGGTGGAAGTGGAGACGGACCACCCGCCGGATTCTCTTTCTCGGTGATCACCTGACCCGTGCGTTCGCTCGCATCACTTGTGCAACGAAGCACGAGCGATGCGAAAGCGGACTGTTCTCGTCACCGGCGCCACGGGCTATGTCGGGGGCCGGCTGGTGCCGGCGCTGGTTCGCCGAGGCTACCGCGTGCGTTGCCTGGTACGAGAGCCTGAGAAGGCACGTGGCCGATTCGAGCCAGGTGTCGAGATCGTCGGCGGGGATCTTCTGCAGCCCGACTCGCTCTCTGTCGAGCACTTCGACGCCGGCGCGGCCTACTACCTCGTGCACGCGCTCGCCTCGTCCGGCGATCTTCGGGAGGAGGAGACGGCCGCCGCGACGAACTTCGTCCGCTCGGCTCTTGGGGCCGGTGTCGAGCGGCTTGTCTATCTCGGCGGCCTGGGGTCGGAGGCGACGACGTCGCCACATCTGGCCACTCGCCACGACGTGGGACGCATCCTGCGCGACAGCGGAATTCCGACGCTCGAATTTCGCGCGTCGATCGTATTGGGATCGGGAAGCCTGTCGTTCGAGATGATCCGCGCGCTCGTCGAGCGACTGCCCGTCATGGTCGCGCCGCTTTGGGTCGGTCGCCGCGCGCAGCCCATCGCGATCGAGGACGTGCTTGCCTATCTGGTTGCCGCCCTCGAGGTGCCGTTGGCCACGAGCGAAGTCGTGGAGATCGGAGGCGCGGACCGCGCCTCGTATCGCGACATGCTGCTGGAGTACGCCCATCAGCGCGGGCTGCGCCGCGCGATCATCCCGGTGAAAGTGCTAACGCCGACACTGTCCAGCTGGTGGCTCCGGCTCATCACACCCTTGCACGCGCGGGCGGGCCGTCGCCTGATCGAGAGCGTGCGCGAGGACACCATCGTGCGAGACCCACGCGCTCGCGAGCTGTTCCCGGATGTGAAGCCGCGCGGGATGCGAGCCGCCTTTCAACGAGCGCTCGCCAACGAAGACCGCGAGTTTGCGGAGACGCACTGGTCCGACCCGGTTTCGTCGCGCGGGCGCTCGCAGAGTTGGCACGGCGTCCGGTTCGGCGTGCGTCGCGTCGATTCGCGCGCGGTCGAGGTGAACGTGACTGCTCGGCAAGCCTTCGCGCCGATCGCTCGCATCGGCGGAACAACAGGCTGGTACTACGCCAACGCGCTCTGGCGGCTGCGCGGATTCGCTGACCTCCTGGCGGGCGGGGTCGGCGTGCGGCGCGGACGCCGGCATCCCGAGCGTCTGCTGGCGGGCGACGCGCTGGACTTCTGGCGCGTGGACGAAATGATCCCCGACCGCCTGCTGCGTTTGCACGCCGAGATGAAGCTCCCGGGCCGTGCTTGGCTGCAGTTCGAGGTAAGCGGCGTTGGTCCGGTCGTCATTCGACAGACGGCGACCTTCGATCCAATTGGCTTGTTCGGGCTTCTCTATTGGTATGCGCTCTATCCCGTCCACGCGCTGATGTTCGCGGGGATGTTGCGGGCGATCGCGCGGTCGGCAGAGGAGCGACCAAAAGCGTCACAGACTTGGTGATCGCTGTTTGAAAACGCTGAGCCTTCGAAACCTCTAGGCGGACTCACACAGATTCGCGACTCCGGGGCGCCCGTTGTCGACGTTTTGCCCGATCGCTTGGCCGGCTTGCGGACGGGCGGGACGAGTGGCGCGGCAGCCGCAGAGTGAAAGTCGTCCCTTCGTCCGACGACGAATCGACGTGGACGGTTCCACCGTGCGCGACGATGATGCTGTGGACGATGTAGAGGCCGAGCCCGAGATGATCGTTGCCCCGCGCCTCATCGTCGGGCGTCGGTGCCATGGCGTCGAAGAGTCGCCCCAGCCGCTCCGCGGGAATGACGAGTCCGTGATTGTGCACGGAGACAGCGATCTCACTCGGCGTGCCGCGCGCTTCCACGTGGATCGACGAGTTGGTTGATCCGTGCTCCACAGCATTCGTGACCAGGTTCGTGATGGCTTGCGCGATACGGCTGGAGTCCCACTCACCGCGCAGATCTCCGGCCACCTCGACACGCACGTCGCTCTCGGGTTGCGACGCTGTAACTTCGGCAACGACTTCTTTAATGACTGCTTCCAGGTCCACTGGACCGGTTTCGATCGGAATTCCGACCCCGAAGCGGATCCGCGCAAAATCGAGGAGGTCCGACACCAGGCTGTTCATCGTCTTCGCGCTGGCGGCGATTCTGGCAACGAGGTCCCGGTGGGGCTCGCTGAGATCTCCTGCTTCACTCAGGAGATCGGCGGCCATGATTGTTGCGTTCAGTGGCGAACGCAGATCGTGGCCGAGGATGGCGATAAACCGATCCTTCGCGTGCTCGAGATCGGAAGAGTAGCGCGTGACGGATTCGGCGATCGCTTGATCGATTGCCTCGTTGAACCGGCTCATCTCGAGGAGATCGATCCTGTCCATCTCGCGTTGTCGGGTCATCCAGAGGGTGATGACGCTTACGCGCAGCGCGCGAAACTCCGCCACGATCTCGGAGAGACTGAAACCTCGATTTGCGCGGCCGGCTCCATGCCCCCGCGCGGCGCTCGAGACATCGGCACCGGACTTCTTTCGACCCTCGGCATCCGCGGCCGCCAGCTGGGGTGTCCGTGGCGTCTCGATTTCGCGCGCAATCGCGTCGAGCATCTCCCGCGCATGATCGCGGAGCGCCTCGACGTTCATGGAGGCACCCTGGGTGAGGCTGCGGGCGAATGCATCCCATTCGGCGAGGATCTGCTCGCTGTTTTCGCGGATGAAACTCGCAAGTCCGGTAATCGACGACCTCGTCGGCAGGCGCGCACATGTGCGAACGACCATGTTTAAATGCATGGCCAGCGCCAGAGCGCCTCGGCGCCGCCCCTCTTGTCGCCGAACCGTACTTCCGCATGTACGTATGAGAGTCGTATATCATGTGTTCGGCGAGCGTCTCAAACGAGCCAAAATGCGCTCGCCATCGAGTGCCGTGGCGTAATCAGAGTTTTTTTCGGATTGCCCTCGACCGTTTGCCCGTCGGCGCACGCGTAATTTTACGGATGCACGGATCGGACTACGCATGACGCCGAACTCACCAGAGGTACGCAGGGTTGCGCTGCGCTTGCTCGCGCGGGACAGAGCGCCGAGCCAGGCCGCATCCGATGGGCCCGACCCCGTTGCCGCCACGAAAGAGACGTTTCAGCGGCTCGCCGCTGAGCTGAGCCGTTGGTTCGGCCCGTTCGGCTTCCATGCGCTCTTTTCGCGAGCGCTTGCTGAAGCGAGGAGTCATCATTCGGCCCTCGCCGGCGTCCAGATTCGTTCGGCCATGGAACCGTCTCTCGAGGGCCTGCCCGAAAGCATCGCGCTTCACGGGACGGACGCCGTAAACGAAGGCATAGTTGCGACGTTGATGGCATTCATCGATTTGCTCAGCCGCCTGATCGGAGAAGACATGGCCCTCAAGCTGCTTGACCCACCCGTCCCGCTTCCTGGGCCGCAGGCCAGCGAACCGGGCAGCAAAGGAGGGGCGTCATGACCAGCGGTGCAACGGCCATGACCCGTATTCGGACCGGAGTGCCCGGATTTGACGCCGTGCTGAACGGCGGAATTCCCGAATTGTCGTTCAACCTGATCGCCGGCGGGCCCGGCGCCGGGAAAACGACGCTGGCACAACAGATCCTCTTCGCGAACGCCACGCCCGAGCGCCCCGGTTTGTACTTCACTGTCCTTGGCGAGCCGACGCTCAAGATGATTCGCTATCAGCGACAGTACACGTTCTTCGAGCCGGAGCGTGTGGGGACCGACATCCACCTGCTCAATCTGAGCGGGGAGGCAGAGGCCGGCGATCTGGATGCGGTGCTGCGGCGCATCATCGACGAGGTCGAGCGGCTCCATCCCGGCTTCGTCGTGGTGGATTCGTTTCGTACACTTGGCCCGACGATCTCCGGGGCAGATCCAGCCGCGCTGGCGAGACTGGAGCATTTCGTCCAGCGCCTCGCCATCTACCTCACGACCTGGGAGGCGACGTCATTCCTCATCAGCGAGTACGCCGACGAGGAGCAGCGGCACCCCGTGTTCACCGTCGCTGACGGCATTTTCTGGCTGTCCCAGGTCGCGGAGCGTAACTCCGTCGTCCGGAAGCTTCAGATCATGAAGACCCGCGGCCAGGGATTCATGCCGGGACTGCACACCTTCCGTATCACGGAGAGCGGCCTGCAGGTCTTCCCGCGCATTCCGGAGCAGCAGGGTGCCCGCCACCGTCCGGCTGATCGGCGAATTTCCACCGGAGTTCCAGGTCTGGACGAGATGATGGGCGGGGGAATTCCAGCCGGCGACGCCGTGATGCTCGCCGGACCAACAGGTACGGGGAAGACGACGATCGCCACGCAGTTCCTTGGGAGAAGTCACAGAGATGGCGAGGCCGTCGTCGCCGCCGTGTTCGAAGAGTATCCAGACAACTACCTGGCTCGCGGAACGAAGCTCGGTGTCGATCTCAACGAGATGGTTCGGTCGGGGAAGCTCCGGGTGATCTATCTCCGACCGCTCGACCTCTCCGTTGACGAAACCCTCGCCGCCATTCTCGATGCCGTGAAGGAAACCGGCGCCACTCGCGTCGTCATCGACTCGCTTTCAGGCTTCGAGATCGCGCTGGCGCCGGCGTTTCGTGAGGACTTCAGGGAATCGTTCTACCGACTGATCGGCGCGCTGACCGCCACGGGTGTCACGGTGCTGATGACCAACGAAGTGGGAGGACCTCGCGCCGATATGAGCTTTACCGGCGAGCGCGTCTCATTCATCACCGACGACATCATCATCCAACGGTACGTCGAGATTGCCGGTGAGCTTCGGACGGTGCTCGCGGTCGTGAAGATGCGCGGAAGCAGCCATAGCCGTGAATTCCGCGAATATGTCATCACTCGAGAGGGAGCAGTGATCGGGAAACCATTGGCCGAATACCGCGCCATCATGACCGGGTTTCCCGAGCGGTCGGCCTCCGCGATCATCGAGGGAAGGTCCGCTCTGACGAGCGGCGAGTACACGGTGCTCGAGACGCTCATACGACTCGGCCAGGCGTCAGTGGAGACACTCGCGACCCGAACGGGACTTCCGTTCCGCGACATCGAGCTTGCGCTCGAGCGTCTCGTGGCGCTCGATTACGTCATCGGCGCGAGCGACGGGAGCGGGACCTACCGCGCGACTCCGCAAGGCGTGCGTCCATGAGAGGTTCGCCATGAAAAGCCGCCCCCGGTCGAGAGACCCAGCGGATGCTCCGATCCAGTCGAGAGCCGACCCTCCTCCCCTCCCGGAATGGCTCGCACTGCCGATTGAACATTCGCCGATGGCCGTCGGCATCGTACACGGCACGGCGTACACGTTGGTGTATGCGAACGCCGCCTTCCGAAATCTGAGCGAGCTTGCTGGCGCCGCCTCAAGCGCTGCCATCGACCGGCCGCTCGCCGAAGCCTTCAACCCGGCCGCCGCGCAATCGCTCCTTGGCCTCCTCGACAAAGCACGCCGCGAAGGGATTCCCGCGCGCGCACGACTGACTGCCGACCAGATCGGGGTCACCGGAGCCTGGCAATGCGTCGCGTGGTCGGCCTCAGCCTCGGTCCATCTTGGCGATCATGCGCACCTGTCCGACCCGATGGTCATCGAAGTGGACACGTCGAGCTATTCGGACCGGGACGAAGCCAAACATCGCCAAATCGCCGAGCTCCTGCTTCTCAGCGCCATCCGCGAGGAGGCGCGAGCCATCGAAGCCGACGAGGCGCGATGCAGAGCCGAACAGGCGAAAGTGGCACAGGACCGTCTGCTCGCGGAAGTCTCGCATGACATCCGGACGCCGATGCAAGCAATCATCGGATATGCGAGCCTCATGGAGGTGGAAGCACCGCTCACCGGCCAGCAACTCGAAGCGCTGACGGGAATCCGCGAGGGCACGCGACGCGTGATTGAGCTAGCCAGGAAACTGCTTCGATACGCCACGAGTGTGGCGCGGCCGACCGACGTCCTGCTCGTGACCGTGGAGGTGGAGGCCACCTTGCGAGCGGCCAAATCACTCATCGCAACGCAGGCCCAGGCGAAGGGGATTTCCATCGCGATCGCGCCCGGGCGCAAGGGTGCCGGGGTAGTCGCCAACCCATCCATGCTTCTCCAGGTGGTTCTCAACCTCCTCGACAATGCGGTGAAGTTTACGCCACGCGGCGGGACGATCACGATCTCCTGGGCAGAATTCGTCGACGCCGACGGGGGGCCGGAGCGCACAGCGATCCGAGTCGCCGACACTGGTCGCGGCATCGCAAGCGACGCGCTCCGGGCGGTGTTCGACCCGTATATCCAAGTTGGAGAGCACGGCGGATCCGGAGACGCGGGTGTTGGGCTCGGCCTAGCCATCAGTCGCGAACTCGCCCGCGCGATGAACGGCGAGCTCGTCGTCGCAAGTACGCCAGGCGTCGGCTCGGTGTTCACCTTGACACTTCCCAGCACCTGAGGCGTCCGGGTAACGTCTCGTCCACGCGCGGCGGCGCGGCCGCAAGCGGGCAAAACTGACGGACTTGAAACGCGCCGCCGGTTGATCATCAGGCTGACCAGAGCGCCGATCGCGAGAGCGGCCAAGGCCGCCAAAATGCTCGCCGGCTTCGTCACCATGTCGAAGATGACGCCAAGCGCGACTCCAGCATTGAGGACCGGCAGCTTCGCGACGAAAGGCGGAGGAACGAGGCTTGGCGCTGGTCGATCGGCACCGACCGTTGCGAGATTCTCGAGGACCTGCTTGAGGGCCTTCGCCTTGATGCCGAGGTACGTGCCGCTTCCGAGCAGGAAGGAAACGCCGACCAGACCCGAGACTACGAATCCGTTCGTCCATGCGTGGGCGCCGGCGCGACTCAGCATGTACGCACCAGTGATGGTGAAGGACGCCAGGCAGAGCGGAAAGGCCCGCGACGCCGACACGAGTACGGAGTGCCATTCCAGCGCTTCGCCAACCGAGCGGGCCCGTATTCGCCGCCCCACAGCCAGCTTGGTGACGGCGCCGGAGCTGGCGGCGACCACGAGCGTGACAACGTGCAGGAAAAGTGCGATGCGATAGCTGTCCATAATGAATTACCTCGGGAAAACGATTACCGGACGCGAGCCTCGCGGCTTCGCTTGTTGGTAGAAGCTCGTTCCCGCTGCTTACGAGGCGCTTAACGCGCTGCCCGTCCGCTTACAAGGTTCGGACGGCGCAACCAAAGAATTTGTCCGGCCGCGCCGCGGCTATGCGTCGTACAAGCACGAAGGCGATGCAGCGCCGACGGATGCTCGAGAGGCGATCGGAAACCACACCCTGAAGATTCCGGAGGATCAACCGATGAGCGAGTTCATTTATCTCTACCGCACCAGCGACGCGGATCGGCGCGCCGCCATGTCGGCAGAAAGCCGCCAGCAGAGCATGAAAGCCTGGCTCGACTGGATGCGCGGCCTCGAAGCGAAGGGCCACATCAAGAATCCCGGCAACCCGCTCGGCACGGAAGGGCGCGTCGTTCGCGGCAAGGCAAAGACCATCACCGATGGACCGTTCGTCGAAATCAAGGACCTCGTCCTCGGCTACTCCGTGATCGAAGCGAAAGACATCGACGAAGCAGTGGAGTTGGCCGGCGGGTGTCCAATGCTTGCCGGCGAAGGGTCGGTCGAAGTTCGTCC
>Ga0310812_10000635_pt1 | contig 12902 bp, 13 predicted proteins | sample NN3metagenome_FD_205747 | JGI IMG/M metagenome (GOLD analysis project Ga0310812, IMG submission 205747) | Soil microbial communities from experimental microcosm in Duke University, North Carolina, United States - NN3 | ecosystem: Engineered > Artificial ecosystem > Soil microcosm > Unclassified...
CAGCACGACGAAGAGGTTGCTGAAGTCCGGAGTTCCGATGATGCCCGAGATCAGCGGCATCAGGACATCGTTGACCAGCGAGTTGATCACGGTCCCGAACGCGGCGCCGATGATGATGCCGACGGCCAGGTCCAGCATGTTGCCCTTGAGCGCGAATTCCTTGAACTCTTTGAGCATGCCTGCCCCCTTCTCCAGTCGGGCGTGCACTGCATGGAAGGCTCAGTTCCCGACCCGGACCGCGGTTCCCATCTCCCGTAGCATCGCGATCGCGGAGAGGTAGGAGAGGCGTCCGGTCCGCGGATTCTCGGAGGGCACGTTCTCCACCTCGAAGCGGAGGACGCCGAAGTCGCCCTCCACCGTGATCCGGTGCTGGTTGCGCGCCTGCCCGGGCACCGCGTAGATCTTGATGCGGGTGCGCTCGGGGCCGAGCCCCGCGAGCGACAGGGCGGCCACCACGTTGACGTTGGCCGGGAAGCCCCGGACCGCCTCGGTGGCGGGGCCCTCGAAGATGAGCGTCTCCTTGGTGATCGCGTCGAGGTCGATGCGCTGCTGCTCGATGTAGGGCGCGCCGGCCAGGCCCCGCGGCGGCTTGCGGGTCTCCATGGTGACGGCGGTGATCGTGCCCTCGCGCGCGCCCTTGACCCCGTCGAGGCCGGCGATCGCGCCGGAGGGCACCAGGACGCGCGCGCCGTGCTTCTCGGCCAGCGCCGCCCACCCGTCCAGCACCCCGACGAGCGCCCCCACCGAGAGCACCATGAGGTCCCGCCCCGCGGAGAGCACCGCGGGGCCGAACTCGCGCAGCGCGGCCTGGGTGGCCGCCTCCACGATCAGGTCCGACCGCTCGATCAGCTCGTCGAGCGGCAGGACGGGATAGCCGGGCGCGCTCTCCGGCCGCCGCACGCTCACCCCCGCCAGCGCGGTGCCGGGAATGCCCCGCGTGATCGCCTCCGCGATCCGGTGCCCGATCACGCCCATCCCCACGATGCCGACCTTCAGCATGACCGTGTATCCTTTCCGCCGCGCGCCGCGGCGCGGCGATGATAGCAGCCGGCGCCGGGACCTCACAAGGGACCGTGCTAGAATCAGCCGCGAGGATGACTGGAACGCCCCGGCTCCAGGAGCCGCTCGAGCAGCTCTACCGCGAGTTCGACTGGGCCGCCCGCGCCGACCTGGACGCGATTCGCTTTCCCCTCCGCTACGCCGCGCCCGCCGATCGCGAGGTCGTGGCCCTGCTCGCCTCGTGCATGGCCTACGGGCGCGTGGACCTCTTCGCGCCGTGGGTGGACTGGATCCTGTCCCGCATGGGCGACTCGCCCGAGCGGTTCGTGCTGGGCTTCGATCCGGCCAAGCCCGTCGCGCGCTTCGAGGGCTTCCGCTACCGGTTCAACCGCCCGCGGGACGTGGCCGCCTTCTGCCTCGCGACCCAGGGGGTGCTGATCCGCCACGGCTCGCTCGGCGCCGCCTTCGCGGCCGGCTACTCACCCGGCGATGGAGACGTGGGCCCCGCCCTGGAGCGCTTCGTGGACCTGTTCCTCGCCCAGGACCTCTCCGCGGTATTCCCGCGCAACCGGCTCTCCTACGGCTATCGCCACTGGTTCCCGCGACCCTCCACCGGGGGGGCCTGCAAGCGCATGCTGCTCTTCCTGCGCTGGATGATCCGGCGCGAGGCCCCCGACTTCGGCCTCTGGACCGCGGTGCCGCCCGCGGCGCTCCTTATCCCGGTGGACACCCACATCGAGAACATGGCGCGCGCGCTGGGGCTCACCCGGCGGCGCAGCCGCAACTGGAAGATGACCGAGGAGATCACCCGGGGGCTACGGCGGCTCGATCCGACCGACCCGGTGAAGTACGACTTCTCCCTCTGCCACACCCGCATGTCCGGCCAGTGCCTGGACCGGCGCGACGCGGTGGTGTGCGGGCCCTGCCGGCTCCGGTCGGTGTGCCGCCACTGGCGCGGCCGGCGCGGAGGCCGTGCGTGAGCTGGCTCTGGCCGATCGTCGTGGTCCTCGCGCTGCTCCTCGGGCTCACCGGGTGGGCCCTCTGGCGCGCGGTGAGCCGCCTGGGCGCGCTCGAGGCGGCCCGCCAGCAGCCGGACCAGGCGCTGCTGCTGCTCCAGCGCGACATCCAGACCGCACGGAGCGAGGCCCACCAGGCCCGCAGCGAGACGCTGGCCACCGTCAAGGAGGAGCTGCACCAGTTCGCGGGCCACATGACCCAGCAGATGGGCCAGGTGGGCAGCGGCGTCCAGCAACAGCTCCAGCACGTGGGGCAGGTGGTGGGGGCGGTCCAGGGCAGTCTCGGCAAGCTCGGCGAGGTCACCCAGCGGGTGTTCGACGTGGGGCGCGACATCGCGGGGCTCGAGCAGCTGCTGAAGTCCCCCAAGATTCGCGGCGGGGTCGGGGAGACCCTGCTCGAGAACCTGCTCGGCCAGATGCTGCCGCGCGAGCAGTACATCCTCCAGCATGCCTTCGCCACCGGCGACCGGGTCGACGCCGCGATCCGGCTCGGCGAGCGCCTGGTGCCGGTCGACGCCAAGTTTCCCCTGGAGAACTTCCGCCGGGTGCTGGACGAGCCCGACGAGGACAAGCGGCCCGCCTTGCGGCGCGCGTTTCTCCGGGACGTCAAGAACCGGGTGGACGAGATCGCCAAGAAGTACATCCTGCCGGACGAGGGCACCTTCGACTTCGCCCTCATGTACATCCCGGCCGAGAACATCTACTACGAGATCATCGTGAAGGAGGACTCCGAGGACGACCCGCCCGCCGCCTACGCCCTGGGCCGGCGCGTGGTCCCGGTGTCGCCCAACACCTTCTACGCGTACCTGCGGGTCATCGTGCTGGGCCTCCGCGGACTCCGCATCGAGCGTGACGCGCAGGAGATCCAGGCTCGCCTGGGACGGTTGCGCGGCGACCTGGACAAGTTCCGCGAGGCCTTCGACGTGGTGGGCCGTCACCTGACCAACGCGCGGAACAAGTACGACGACGCGGCGTCCGGCCTGGGGCGCCTCGAGGGCAAGCTCGAGGGCATCGAGCGGCACGGCGATCAGGGCGCGCTGCCCGGCGTCTGATCCGCGAGGGAGAATCGGGCCTCGCCCCGGTTCGGAAACTAGCGGTTGTGGTATGATCGAGGAAATCCACCATCAGAGGGTCCCATGGCCGATATTCAGTTCCAGGTCTACGGCATCAACCTCCTCGTCCGACTGATGGCCGAGCCGCCCGCGGACGTGCGCGTGCACTGCCCCAAGGGCTCGCCGATCCGTTACGGTGAGGTGGTGGGCCGTGGCGACGGCTTCGACGAGGGCGCCAACGCCTTCCGCGACATGCCGCCGGTCCGCTCGGTGGTGGCGTTCGAGGAGAATCCCGAGGAGGTGGAGGGGCACTACTTCTACATCTCGGGCGAGGAGCATCGCGTCATCCGGCTCGACGCCATCATCCTGTCCTTCCCGCTGGAATAGTCCGCCTTCCCGCTGTGACCGCGCTGTCGCAGGTCCTCCGCAAGATCGACGCGGACGAGGTCATCGAGCTCACCCGCGCGCTCGTCCGCATCCCCAGCGTGTACCGCCCCGGCGACCCCGAGGCCACCGAGGCCCGGGTGGCCGCCTTCGTGGAGAGCTGGTTCCGTCGCGAGGGCTTCGACGTCCTAGTGCAGGACGTCGCGCCCGGCCGGCCCAACGTCATCGGCTCGCTCGGCGAGAAGCGCCCGGGACAGCGGAGCCTGCTGCTCGAGGGGCACACCGACGTCGTGACCGAGGGCGACCCCGCGGAGTGGTCGCGGCCGCCCTTCGGCGCGGAGCTGGTCGACGGCCGCATCTACGGGCGCGGCACCGCGGATATGAAGAGCGGCCTGGCCGCCGCGATGGTGGCCGCGGCCGCGTTCCGCCGCGCCGGCGTCGGGTTGAAGGGCAAGCTGGTGGTCGGCGCGCTGGTGGACGAGGAGGACGGGATGATCGGCGTCCGGCACCTCTGCCAGACCGCGGTCGGACGCGAGCTCGACGCCGCCATCATCTGCGAGCCGGAGGAGAACGAGCTCTGCCTCGAGCAGCGCGGTGTGGGCGCGGTTCCGGGTGCGCGGCAAGATGGCGCACGGGGCCATGCCGGAGACCGGCGTGAACCCGATCGCCTGCCTCGGCCGTCTGCTCGCCGCGGCCCCGGGGCTCGAGCGGCGGCTGCGGAAGGTCTGTGAGAAGAGCCGCTATCTGCGGCCGCCGACCGTGACCCCGACGATCGTCCAGGGCCCGCCCGCGCGGGTGGGGGTGCCGCAGTCGAACGTGATCCCGGCCGTCGCGGAGGCCACCTTCGACATCCGCCTCACTCCCGGCATCGGCGAGGACGGGGTCCGGGCCGAGCTGGAGGAGATCTGCCGGCAGGCCGCGGCGGCGCAGCCCGGGGTCAAGATCGAGTGGGAGCCGGTGAACGCCTTCCGCCTCGCCACCAAGGTCGACCGCGCCGAGGCCCTCGTCGAGGCCATGGTCCGGGGCGTGAAGCAGGCCGCCCGGCGGGCGCCCCGCTACGGGGGGGTGCCCGGCTCCACCGACGGCACCATCTTGCGGATGCAGCTCGGCATCCCAATCGTGACCTGCGGGCCCGGTGACCGTCTGATCCCGCACCAGGTCGACGAGTTCGTCTCGACCGACGAGATCGTCGAAGCCGCGAAGATCTACGCCGCCTCCGCGCTGAACTACCTCGAAGTCGAGTGACCTCACCCGGCAATCCGCGCCTGCGGGCTGTCGAGGCCTTCCCGGTCGAGCACGAGGGGCAGCGCTGCATCGCCCTGCGCGATCCCGCCGGCTTCACCGACCAGATCGCGGTCCTGCCGGGGCCGCTCCTCGACCTGGTCTCGCTGTTCGACGGCGAGCATCCGCTGGAGGCGATCCAGGAGATCGTCCGCCGACGCCACGGCCAGGCGCCGTCCCTCGAGCAGATCAGGGACCTGGCCGAGCGACTCGACGACGCCGGCTTCCTCGATAGCGCGCGCTTCGAGGCGCGGCGCCACGCGACCGAGAACGCCTTCCGGCAGAGTCCGGTGCGCCCCGCCGCCCACGCCGGCGGCGCCTACGCCGGGCAGGCCGACGCCCTCCATGCCCAGATCGCCGGCTTCTTCGCCCATCCCGACGGGCCGCGCGCGGGGACGACCCCGTCTCCCGCGGTGGGAGCCCCGCTCGCGGGCCTGATCGCGCCGCACATCGATTTCCACCGCGGCGGGCCTACTTACGGCTGGGCGTATCAGGATCTGCTCGATCGTGCTGCCGCCGACCTGTTCGTGATCCTGGGCACCTGCCACGCCGGCATGGCCGACCCCTTCGCGGTGACCCTCAAGCCGTACGACACCCCACTGGGCGCGGTGGCGGTGGACCGCGATTTCTACGAGGCGCTCCACGCCCGCGCCGGACAGGACCTGCTCGCCTCCGAGCCCGCGCACCGGTCCGAGCACTCCATCGAGTTCCAGGCCGTCATGCTGCAGGCGGTGCTCGGCCCGCGGCGGCCCTTCACGATCCTGCCGGTGCTCGCCTCGTACCTGCACGAGGCGGTCTGGCTCGGCACCGAGCCCGAGGCCGACCCGCGGGTGCCGCGCTTCCTGGACGGTCTCCGCGAGACCATCGCGGCCTCCGGCCGGCGAGTGTGCGTGATCGCCGGCGTGGACCTGGCCCACGTGGGGCCACGCTTCGGCGACGCCACGCCGAACAGCGAGGCGTCGCTGGCGGCGGTGGAGCGCGCGGATCGCGCGATGCTCGAGTCGGTGCTGGCCGTCGACGCGCGCGGCTTCTACGACCAGGTGGCGGCCGATCAGGACGCGCGCCGCATCTGCGGGCTCTCGCCGATCCACGCGCTGCTGCGCGTGCTGCCGGCCGCGCCGGGCCGCCTCCTGCAGTACCGGCAGTGGCCGGACCCCGAGGGGGCGGTGACCTTCTGCGCGGTGGGCTTCCCGTGACCGCCCCTCCGCCCTCGGATCCCTCCACCTGGAAGCTGCCGCGCCTGCGCATTGACCGCGACGGGGCGTGGTTCCACGAGGACGAGGAAGTCACGCACGAGGGCATTCTCGCGAACCTGCGCGAGAACCTCCAGATCGACGAGCAGGGCCACCACCTCCGCGTCGGGCCGGTCCGGGTGCCGGTGGAGGTGGAGGACACCCCGTTCGTGATCGTGCGGGTGGAGCGAGAGGGCGACGCGCTGTTCGTCACCCGCAACGATCTCGGGCGAGAGCCGCTCGCCGTCGACACGCTGACCATCGACGCGCGCGGCGTCCCGCGCTGCCGCGTGCAGGACGGCCGCTTCACCGCGCGCCTCGATCGGGCCGCGACGTACCAGCTCCTGCAGCACGTGGAGCCGGCGGAGGGCCCGCGGCCCGCCGCCCTGGTGCTGGGCGACCGGCGCTACCCGGTGCCGGGGCTCTAGCCCGGGGCCTCCGGGTCCGGCGGGAAGGCGGAGAGCGCGCGCAGCCCCGCCTCGTCGCCGACCTGGATCAGGCGGTGGAGCGGCCCGTCCTCGCGCCACGCCTGGCAGGTGTTGACGAACCACTGATCGCTCGGCGAAGGCCGCGGCCGATCCGCGAACGCGGCCCCCGCGCCCTGCCGCACCGCGGGCGCCAGGGCGTGGATCAGGGCCGTGAAGTGCGCGCAGCCGCGCTGGCGCCCGAAGCGCTCGTTGACCTCGCGGGTGAACCCGCGCGCGATCGAGAGCCCGACAAGCTGCTCGAGCGGCGGCAGCGCGTCGGGACAGATCGTGTAGGGGTGCGAGGCCATCTCGCTCCGCACCGCGGTGATCACGAGGTCGGGGTGGCGGATGCGCAGGGCCAGGCGCATGTCGTGGATCACCCGCGGCGGGGTGGCGCCGAACCACTTCGGGTTGCCGGCCGGGCGCTCGTCGACGAGGGTGGCGGTGACGTCGAGCTCGTGATCCCCGGCCTCCGCCACCTCGACGCGAATCGTTCGCACGTGCACCGGCCGGGACGTCGGGGCGTCGCTCATCGGGGGAACGCGACCTCCTCGAGGGCGGAGAGGATCTCGGCCTGCACGAGGCCGTTCGACGCGGCGATGGACGGGGCCTCCAGGTCGAGCGGCCCGCCGGAGACGGACGTGACGGCGCCTCCCGCCTCGCGGATCAGGAGCGCGCCCGCGGCCACGTCCCAGGCGCCGAGACGCTGCTCCCAGTAGCCGTCGAGGCGCCCCGCCGCGACCGACGCCAGGCCCAGCACCGCGGAGCCGATCGTGCGCACGCCGTGACAGCGGAGGATGAGCGCGCCGTGCTCGGCGCGGTTGTCGCGGGCCGCGCCGCGGATGTCGTTGGGATAGCTGGTGCCGAGGAGGCTCTCCGCCATGCGGGCGGTGGGGGACACCCGGATCGGAGCGCCGTTGAGGGTCGCTCCGCGGCCGCGCTCGGCCACGAACAGCTCGTCGCGGCTCGGATCGTAGACCACTCCCAGCGCGAGGGCGCCCTCGATCTCGAGGCCGATCGCGACTCCGTAGATGGGGAGCCCGTGCGCATAGTTGGTGGTGCCGTCGAGCGGGTCGACGATCCAGCGGTGGGCCGCCGCGCCGGGCAGGGCCCCGCTCTCCTCGGCGAGGATCGCGTGGTCGGGGAAGCGTCCGCGGAGCGCCTCCACGATGATCGCCTCCGCCCCCTTGTCCATCTCGGTCACCAGGTTGGTGGGGCTGCCCTTGAGCGCGAAGGCGGGACGGCCGCCGAAGCGGGAGCGGAGGAACGCGCCGGCCCGTCGGGCCGCGTCGACCGCCACCTCGCGGAAGGCTGGGCTCACGGAATTCGAGGATAGCACGCCGGCGCTTGACAACCCGGCGGCCCTCTCGCAGCATGACGCGCATGCGCATCGTGGTGATGGGATCGGGGGGGACCGGCGGCTACTTCGGCGCGAAGCTGGCGCGGGCGGGCGAGGACGTGACGTTCGTGGCCCGCGGCGCGCACCGCGCCGCGATCGAGGCGGACGGGGTGCGGATCCGCTCCGCGGTCGAGGGCGACTGGGCGGTGCGCGCCCCGGCGGTGGAGCGGCTCGACGGCCGCCCGCCCGCGGACGTGGTGCTCTTCTGCGTGAAGTCGTTCGACACCGAGGAGGCCGCGCAGCTCATCCGCCCGGTGGTGGGCCCGGACACCGGCGTGCTCTCCATCCAGAACGGGGTCGACAACGAGGAGAAGCTCGCGCGGGTGCTGGGCGCGGGCCACGTGCTGGGCGGGGCGGTGCGGGTCTTCGCCACCATCGAGGCGCCGGGCGTCATCCGCCACACCTTCGGCGGGCACCTCACGTTCGGCGAGATGGACGGGCGCGAGACCGAGCGCGCGCGGGCCTTTCTCGCCGCCTGTCGCAAGGCCCAGATCCCGACCGAGCTGGTGCCGGATGTGGAGCGGGCGCTCTGGGACAAGTACGTCTTCCTCACCACCCACGCCGGGATCACCGCGCTGACCCGCTGCCCGGCCGGGGTGCTGCGGGCGGTGCCCGAGGTACGGGAGCTGTATCGCCGCGTCGGGACCGAGATCCTCGCGGTGGGCCGCGCGGCGGGCGCCCCGGTGGACGAGACCCAGATCACCCAGGGCATGAAGATGCTCGACGCGGTCGCGCCCAGCGCCGCCTCCTCGCTGCAGCACGATGTGGTCAACGGCAAGCGGCTCGAGCTGGAGGCCCTCCACGGCCACGTGGTGCGCCTCGCCGAGCGTCACGGGGTCGCCGCGCCGACCGTGTTCACGATCTACGCCGCGCTGCGCCCGTTCCGCGACGGCGCGCCGGGCGCGCCCGCGAGCTAGGGCTCCCGCTCACGAGCCGCGTCCGGCGCTCGCGGCGTCGGACCGTGTTCTATACTGGCTCGGTGTCTTCGTTCAGACGTCTTCTGCCGTACCTGATCCGCTACCGCCTGCGCTATCTCGGCGGCGCGTTGTGCCTGCTCCTGGCCACCGCGGCCTCGGTCTCGGTGCCGTGGACGGTGAAGCGCGCCGTCGACGCGCTCGAGCGCGACGGCGTCGCCGCCCACATCGGGCCGTTCGTGCTGCTGATCCTGGGCCTCGCGGCCGCGCACGGCGTGGCGCGGCTCGGCTCGCGCTTCGCGATGCTGGGCGCCGGCCAGTGGGTGGAGCACGACCTCCGCACCGCGCTCTACGCGCGTCTCCTGACCCTGCCGCCCGCGTTCTACCACGCCCATCGCACCGGCGACCTGATGTCGCGCGCCTCCAACGACATCTCGACGCTGCGGGCGCTGTCGGGCTTCGGCAGCGTGATGATGATCGGGACGCTGCTCGCCTTCGCGGGGGCCCTCGGGGCGATGTGGACGATCGACCCGTGGCTGACCCTCTTCGCGATGGCTCCGTTCCCGGGCCTGGTGGTGATCGCCAAGCGCTTCAACCACGACGTGGAGGCGCGCTCCACCGCGGTGCAGGAGCAGCTCGGGGTGCTGTCGGCCAAGGCACAGGAGAACATCACCGGCATGGCGGTGGTGCGCGCCTATACCATGGAGGAGCGGGAGATCGCGGAGTTCGGGCGCCTGAACGCGGAGTACTACGCGCGCAACCTGGCTCTCGCCCGCATCCAGTCCGTGTCGTGGCCCCTGATGGGCCTGATCTCCGGGGTCGGAGCCCTGATCGTGCTCTGGCTCGGCGGCAAGGCGGTCGTCGACGGGCGCATCTCGCTCGGCTCGTTCGTGGCCTTCAACGGCTACCTCGCCCAGCTCGCGTGGCCGAGCATCGCGCTCGGCTGGACCCTGGCCAGCATCCAGCGCGGGCTGGCCGCCATGTCACGGGTGACGGAGATTCTGGACGCCCCGGGCAAGCATGCGGAGGACGCGAGCCACGACGGGTCGTCCACGGCCTGGGGGCGTGCGGGGGCCATGTCTGGGCCCCCGCAGATGAAGAAGAACGCGTCAAAGCAACCATCCCCCGACCTGTCCGGCGGACCGGTTGCTCTGCCGAGCGGGCCGGACAACCGTCCCGGAGTCGCGGACAACCGTTCCGACGCGGACGACCGGTCACGGCCGCTCCCCGGGGGCCCAGTCGAGTTCCGGCACCTCACCTTCGCCTACGACGACCGAGGTCCGGCGCTGCGCGACGTCTCCTTCGTGGTGCCCGCGGGCGCGGTGGTGGCGGTGGTGGGGCCGACGGGTAGCGGCAAGTCGACGCTCGGCACGCTGCTATGCCGCCTCTACGAGCCGCCGCGGGGCACGGTCTGGGTCGGGGGCCGCGACGTGCTGGACCTGCCGCTCGGCCGACTTCGCCGCTCGGTCGGCTACGTGCCGCAGGAGTCGTTCCTGTTCTCCCGCCCGCTGCGGGACAACGTGCGCCTCGCCGACGAGGCCGCGCCGCCGGAGCGCCTCGACGCCGCCGCGCGCACCGCGGGCCTGGTGGACGACCTGGGGGCGCTGCCCGCGGGCTGGGACACCGTGGTCGGCGAGCGCGGCCTCACCCTCTCGGGCGGTCAGCGGCAGCGGGTGGCCCTGGCGCGCGCGCTGCTGGCCGACCCGCCGTTCCTGGTGCTGGACGACGTGCTGGCGTCGGTCGACGCGGCCAAGGAGTGGGAGATCACGCGCGCCCTGCGCGCGGCCGCGAGCGGCCGCACCACGCTCCTGATGACCCATCGGCTGAAGGCCGCCGCGGAGGCGGACCGCATCGTGGTTCTCGACGAAGGGCGGCTGGTGGAGGAGGGACGCCACGCGGAGCTGGTGGCCGCGGGGGGCCTCTACGCCCGGCTCTGGCGCGTGCAGCAGCTGGAGGACGAGCTTGCCAGTGCGTGAGGTCGAGCCGGAAGACGAGGTCCTGGGTCGCGCCTACGACGCGCGCCTCATGCGCCGGATGTGGGCCTTCACCCGGCCGCACGTCCGCCTCGTGCTCGCCACCTGCGCCCTCTTCCCCCTGGTCTCGCTCCTGGAGCTGGCCCAGCCCTACCTGGTCAAGATCGCGATCGACGGGCACATCCTCCGGCGCGACTGGGCCGGCCTCGGCCGGATCGCGGCGCTCTTCCTCCTGCTGCTGATCGTGCTCTACGTGCTGCGGGGCGCGCAGGCCTACCTCACGCAGCTCACCGGCCAGCGGGTGATCCGCGACCTGCGCGCGACCCTGTTCGCGCACCTGCAGCGCCTGGACGCACGCTTCTACGACCGGAGCCCGGCCGGGCGCCTCATGACGCGTCTCCTCAACGACGGCGAGGCGCTCCAGGAGCTGTTCACCAGCGGTTTCGTGTCGCTCCTGGGCGACGTGGTCACGCTCACCGGCGTGGTGGTCATCATGCTCGGCATGAACTGGAAGCTGGCCCTGGTGACGTTCGCCCTGGTGCCGGTGCTGGTGATCGCGGCGGGCTACTTCCGCCTGCGGGCCCGCGACAGCTACCGGGTGGTGCGCACGCGGCTGGCCCGGCTGAACGCGTTCCTCCAGGAGTCGCTCCAGGGCATGAGCGTGATCCAGCTCTTCGCCCGCGAGGCGCGCGAGCGGCGGACCTTCGAGGGGCTGTCGGGCGACCTGCGGCGGGGACAGTTCCGCTCCACCTTCTACGACGCGTCGCTCTACGCCACCGTGGAGGCGCTCGGCTCCGCCGCGGTGGCCCTGCTCCTCTGGTACGGCGGCGGGCAGGTGGTGATCGGCGCGCTGACCTTCGGAGGCCTGGTGGCCTTCCTCGAGTACACCGGGCGCTTCTTCCTCCCCATCCGCGACCTGGGCGCCAAGTACACGGTGATGCAGGCGGCCATGGTCTCGGCCGAGCGGGTGTTCGGGCTGCTCGACACCCGGCCCGCGATCGTCGGCCCGCCCGCGACGGATGGAAGACCGGCCGGTGGGGTGCCGACCCCCGTCGACGAGCCCGCGCCCGCCCCCGAGGTGCCGGCCGCGCGCCCCGCCGGAGCGCCCGCGGTGGAGCTGCGCCACGTGTGGTTCGCGTACGACGCCGAGCAGTGGGTGCTGCGCGACTGCTCGCTGACCATCGCCCCCGGCGAGCAGGTGGCGCTGGTCGGCCCGACCGGCGAGGGCAAGACCACCATCGCGCGCCTGCTGATCCGGGCCTACGACGTCGGGCGCGGTCAGGTGCTGGTGGACGGGGTGGACGTGCGCGAGTGGGACCTGCGCACCCTGCGGCGCCACGTGGGGCTGATCCCGCAGGAAGTGTTCCTGTTCTCGGGGACGGTGGAGGACAACCTGCGCCTGGCCGGCGACGGGGTGGTCGATCACGCGGCGGTGGAGCAAGCCCTCGCGGCGGCGAGCGCGGACCGCTTCGTGGCCACGCTGCCGCGCGGGCTCGGCGAGGAGCTGCGCGAGCGCGGCCTCAATCTCTCGCACGGGCAGCGGCAGCTGCTGGCCATCGCCCGCGCCATCATCTATAATCCACGCGTTCTCGCGCTCGACGAGGCGACGTCGAGCATCGATCCGGAATCGGAGGCGCTGGTGCGCGTCGGGATCGCGCGCCTGCTGGAGGGACGGACCAGCCTGGTGATCGCCCACCGGCTCTCGACGATCCAGCGCGCCGATCGCATCCTCGTGCTGCACCGCGGGCAGATCCGCGAGGCGGGTCGCCACGCGGAGCTGCTCGCGCTCGGAGGACTCTACTCACGGCTCTACGAGCTCCAGTTCGGCCTGGAACGAACATGAAGCGCTTCCACTCCGCGGTATACCGGCTGGTGGAGCGGATCCCGCGGGGCCAGGTGGCGACCTACGGCCAGATCGCGGCGCTGCTCGGCTACCCGCGGGCGGCCCGCGCGGTGGGGCGGGCCATGAAGCACGTGCCCGGGCACCTGCCGTGGCACCGGGTGGTGAACGCCCAGGGCGGCATCAGCCTGCGGCGCAACGTGGGCAGCATGCTCACCCAGCGCGTGCTGCTGGAGCAGGAGGGAGTGCGGGTGCGGCGCGGGCGGATCCGGCTGCGCGAGCATCGGTGGGCCGGACCCCGGGGCGCCCGCCGGCCCCTCGCCATCGCCGCGCTCGCGCGGCTCT